>Ga0233372_1000671_pt1 | contig 14881 bp, 13 predicted proteins | sample ElkDunMinimDraft_4_FD_191538 | JGI IMG/M metagenome (GOLD analysis project Ga0233372, IMG submission 191538) | Fecal eukaryotic communites from dung pellets of Tule Elk in California, USA - Elk Dung D8 | ecosystem: Host-associated > Mammals > Digestive system > Large intestine > Fecal | place... | reverse complement strand
GACCAGGGCGGTGACCAGACAGAACGCGGCGACCGCCGGCAGCGAGAAGCGCACGGTGGCGAGCGCGCCGAGCAGCGTCGCCAGGATCATGCCGCCGGCCTGCAGGGCGGTGGGGCGGCGGATGCGCAGCCGGGTGCCGACGGCGGTGGCGAGGAAGGTCCCGGCGCCCAGGCCCGCGCCGACCACGCCGAGCGCGGCCTGCGCGCCGATGTCCCGCCCCGCCACCACCGGGGCGAGGTCACCGGCCTTCACGGCGAAGGCGAGAAAGAGCAGCAGGAAGCCGTAGCTGCCACGGGCCACGGCCGCGCCGACGAGGGTGGCGATCACCAGCCGTCCCTGCGGCCGGCCGCGGCCCAGCGGGCGCTCGCCACCGCGGCGCAGCAGGCTGCGCAGCGGATGGGGCACCGACTCCGGCGGGTCCGAGTCGGCACGGGGCGGCAGCCGCAGGGCGATCACCATGCCGACCACGAAGACCACCGCGGCGACGCGTACCGGCCATTGGGGGCCGAACCAGAACGCGGCCAGGCCGATCGGCGCGACGAGCGCCCCCGCGACGGTGCCGTAGAGGCTGGCGCGGGCGTTGACCTGGGAGAGCCCCAGCCCTTCGGGGAGCAGTCGGGGCACGGCCGCCGAGCGGGCCACCCCGTACGCGCGGGAGAGCGCCAGCACCCCGAAGGCCGCCGGATAGAGCCAGAGGTTGTCGAGGTTGCCGGAGATCGCCCAGGCCAGGAAGGCCCGGCCGAGCATGGTGACGGCCAGCGCGTACCGGCGGCCGTGGCGGAACCGGTCCAGCAGCGGCCCCACCACCGGCGCCAGCAGCGCGAAGGGCACCATCGTCACCAGCAGGTAGAGGGCGACCTTGCTGCGGGCCTCGCCGAGCGGGACGCTGAAGAAGATCGTGCTCGCCAGGCCGATGGCGATCAGGGTGTCGCCGGCGCAGGAGAGCGCGTGCAGATCGAAGAGGCGGACCATCCCGGCGTCGCCGCCGGCACCCCGGGTCCGGGCCTGCCCGGCGCCCCGGGTGACCCACCGGCCACTGCGGAGCGTGCCGCGCAGGAAGAGCCGCGCGGCCCGCAGACCGGTGCCGACGGTGCGTCCCAGCCATGATCGTCGGGACCCGGAGGAAGGCGCCATGGGGCTATCCTCACCCATCCGCACCACCTGTCGCGCCCTTCGACACCAACACGTGTGGGAGTGCGTGGCGGCTGCGGATCGGCATAGGGAACAATGAACCGGTGACCAGGACTGCCGTTCGCGCCGCCCGTCTCGATCAGGTCTGTGCCGCCGCTGTCGAGGTGGCGCGCGCCGGCATCGGCGACGTCGACCCCGGTGACGTCGGCGAATACCTGCAGCCCGTCGCCGAAGGCGACCGTCTCGTCACCCATCTCTTCGAGTGCCGGATGGCCGGCTACCGGGGCTGGCGCTGGGGTGTGACCGTCACCCGGGTGCCCCGCAGCCGCGCCGTCACCGTCTGCGAGACGGTCCTGCTGCCCGGCCCCGACGCCCTGCTTGCCCCCGGCTGGGTGCCGTGGCACGAGCGGCTCAAGCCCGGTGACCTGGGCCCCGGCGACCTGCTCCCCACCCACGCCGAGGACGAGCGACTCGTCCCCGGGTACGTCCTCTCCGACGACCCGGCGGTCGAGGAGGTCTCCTGGGAGCTCGGGCTGGGCCGGCCGCGGGTCCTCTCCCGGGAGGGGCGCGCCGAAGCCGCCCAGCGCTGGTACGACGGGGACCACGGCCCCCACGCGGCGATCTCGGCGGCCGCTCCCGCCGCCGCCCGCTGCGGCACCTGCGGCTTCTATCTGCCCCTGGCCGGGGCGATGCGGCAGGCCTTCGGTGTCTGCGCGAACTTCTACGCCCCCGACGACGGCCGGGCCGTCAGCGCCGATCACGGCTGCGGCGCGCACTCCGAGGCGCTCGTCGAGTCGGCCGACACCGGCGCGGAAGAGCTGCCGACGATCTACGACGACAGTGAGATCGAGTCCGTCCCGGTCAACCCGGCAGCCGGTTCGGTCCACACCGACGAGCCCGCCGAGCCGTACGGCCACTCCTGACCGGCCGCGCTGGCCCGTGCAGGGCTCTCTCCCGACGGGCGTGCAGGGCGTGCGGGGATCTCTCTTGGCGGCCGCGTAGGCCGTGCGGGGTATTCCTGGTCGGTTGCGTGGGCCTGCGGGTATTCCTGAGGCCGCGTAGGCCGCACGGCCGTTCCTGACCGCGCCCCACTCACGGTCCGCCGCGTACGCGTCCTTGCGCAACTTCCCTGTTCTTGCTGCTTCGTTTCGTGCGGAGGCAGCAGTTTCCCTGAAGTTGCGCGGATCTTGGGACGCGGATCTTGGGGCGCGGGCCCCGGGACGCGGATCTTGGGGCGCGGGCCCGGGACGCGGATCTTGGGGCGCGGAGCGCGGGGCCCGGGGTGCGGGGCGCGAGGCGCGGATCTTGGGCGCGGGGGCGCGGCGCCGGCAAGGACCTCGGCCGAAGATCGGCGGCGTCGGGCGGCCTGGTTGGTCATCAGCGGCGGCGTAATGAGAATCACGGCGACCCGCTGAGCCATTTCACACAGCGTTGACATTCCTGTTACTTGCCGTCGACGAACCGGCGTGGAGACTTGAGCGAGTGGGTCTTCCCGAACCGAGATCGTGGTGGTCAGGATGCGCGGCGTCGGCGCCGGTTTGCGTCATGGCGCAGCATGACCGCCAGGCCCGGGAAGCCGATCAGGAAGCCGGCAAGGCAGATCCAGAGCCAGTTCTCGTGACCCTGCGCGACCAGCCAGTCGCGCGAGGCGAACAGGACGAGACCGGCGATCGCCCACAGCACGAGCCCGGCGACGGCGAAGGGCACCATCGGTGGGTCGAGCGGCTCCGGCCGCGGCGCTTGCTCTTTCTGCACAGCGTGATGTTACTCGACCTTGCTTTTGCTGCCGGGTGTTGATCTGTAAGTATGCGCCGTCAACCCCCTGATCACTGCGAGGATCCGATGAGCCTAGCGCCGCCCGAGGCGGGCACCGACGCCCCCGAAGCTCCCACCCCCAAGAACAGTTTCGACCGCTTCTTCGAGATCACCAAGCGCGGCTCGACGATGAGCCGGGAAGTCCGCGGCGGTCTCGCCACCTTCTTCACGATGGCCTACATCGTGGTGCTGAACCCGCTCATCCTCGGCAGCGGCGTCGACGGTGACGGCGTCTCGCTCTCCATCCCCGCCATCGCTGCCGCGACCGCCCTGATCGCCGGTCTGATGACGATCCTGATGGGCGTCGTCGGCCGGTTCCCGCTCGCGCTCGCCGCGGGTCTCGGCGTCAACGCGATGGTCGCCTACGAGATCGCGCCGAACATGACCTGGGCCGACGCGATGGGCCTGATCGTCATCGAGGGTGTGCTGATCACCATCCTGGTGCTCACCGGCCTGCGTACGGCGGTTTTCAAGTCCGTCCCGACGCAGCTCAAGACCGCCATCGGCGTCGGTATCGGTCTCTTCCTCGCCCTGATCGGCCTCGCTGACGCCGGCTTCGTCAAGGCCGGCGCGGGCACGGTCACCACGCTGAGCGACACCGGCAGCATCGCGACCTGGCCGCTGCTGGTCTTCGTGCTCGGCCTGATCCTCACCGTGATCCTGGTCGCCCGCAAGGTCAAGGGCGCGATCCTGATCGGCATCTTCTCCACCACCGTGCTGGCGATCATCGTCGAGGCGATCGCCAAGGTCGGCTCCGGCGCGGAGAACCCGGGCGGCTGGGCGCTGAACGTGCCGAAGCTGCCCGCGCTGGGCGAGGTCGTCGGCATGCCCGACCTGTCGCTGCTGGGCAACTTCAACGTGCTCAACTCGTGGAGCCGGGCCGGCTGGCTGGTCGTGCTGATGTTCGTCTTCACGCTGCTGATCACCGACTTCTTCGACACGATGGGGACGATGGTCGCCGTCGGTCAGGAAGGCGGCATGCTCGACGAGAACGGCACGCCGCCGCGGAGCAAGGAGATCCTGCTCGTCGACTCGATCGCGGCCGCCGCCGGTGGCATGGGTGGCGTCTCCAGCAACACCTCGTTCATCGAGAGCGCGGCCGGTGTCGGTGAGGGTGCCCGGACCGGTGTGGCGAACCTGGTCACCGGTTTCCTCTTCCTGCTGGCGATGTTCCTCGCCCCGTTGACCGCGATCGTGCCCTTCGAGGCCGCCTCGACGGCGCTGGTGGTCGTCGGCTTCCTGATGATGCTCGGCGTGAAGTCGATCGACTGGGACGACTACGAGATCGGCATCCCGGCGTTCCTGACGATCATCATCATGCCGTTCACCTACTCGATCTCGAACGGCATCGGCGTCGGCATCATCAGCTACGTGGCGATCAAGATGGCCAAGGGCAAGTTCAAGGACGTGCACGCGCTGCTCTACGGCGTCGCGGTGCTCTTCTGCCTCTACTTCGCCCGCGGGCCGATCGAGAGCCTCTTCAGCTGACGAACTCCCCGGGTCGACGGCCGCCACGGCCGCTCTGATCCGTACGGCCGAGACGGGCCGGGACCAGCGCACGCTGGACCCGGCCCGTCCTTCTTTCGCACCGCAGGGCCGGGTGAGCGTGGTCATATCCCATGTCGTTAGCCATGCTTATTAGTTAGGCTGGACGACGTGACGGAACGGACGACCGCGGTCGAGCAGGTGACGTCCGCGCAGCTGGCGAGCCGGGTGCGCAGCGCGCTCACCCGCCTCAGCCGGCGGATCCGGCAGGCCCGTCCGGTCGGCGACCTGACCATGACGCAGCTGTCGGCACTGACCAGCCTCCAGCTGGCCGGCGCGCTGACGCCGCGCGAACTTGCCGACACGGAACGGGTCCGACCGCCCACGATGACCAGGATCATCGCGAAGCTGGAGGAGCGCGGCCTTGTCGGCCGCTCGCCCCATCCGACCGACGGCCGGCAGGTCATCCTCGCCCCGACACCCGGGGCGGAGGAGGTCCTCGACCGGTTCCAGCGCGCACGCGACAACTGGCTCGCCGAACGCCTCGCCGAGCTCACCGCCGCCGAGCGCGAGACGCTGCGGGACGCCGCGGAGATCCTGCACCGGGTGGTCGACGCCGACCGACGGTGACTCCGACCGGGTCCGTCACGTCGCCCGAGACGACCGTACGACCCGAGGAGGCGCACCCCGAGGTGCAGGCAAAGTTCAAGACCATCTTCCAGTCCCTGACGGTTCGCAACTACCGACTCTTCGCCACCGGACAGCTGATCAAGATGATCGGCGTCTGGATGATGTTCATCGCGCAGGACTGGCTGGTACTCGAACTCACCGACAACTCCGCGAGCGCGCTCGGCATCGTCACCGCCCTGCAGTTCACCCCGGTGCTGCTGCTGAGCCTCTTCTCCGGACGGCTCGCCGACCGGTACGACAAGCGGATCCTGCTGCTGATCGCGAACATCTTCTGGACCGTCCTGGCCATCGGCATGAGCGTGCTGGTCGTCACCGACCTGGTCCAGCTCTGGCACGTCTTCGGCTTCGCGGTGCTGCTCGGTGTCGCCAACGCCGTCGAGACCCCGGTCCGGCAGTCGTTCGTCTCCGAGATGGTCGGCACGTCGCTGCTGCCCAACGCGCTCTCGCTCAACTCGGCCACCTTCAACACCGCCCGCATCGTCGGGCCGGCGCTGGCCGGTGTCGCGATCGCGCTCTTCGGCCTCGGCCCGGTCTTCGTGGTCAGTGCGGTCAGTTCGATCGCGCCGCTGCTGAACCTGGCGCGGATGCGCCCGGCGGAGCTGTACCGGGCCGAGCAGGTCGCCGGGGCCGAGAAGGACGCGGCGAAGATCATGGACGGCCTGCGCTACGTCTGGCGCCGGGGCGACCTGCTGCTGCCGATGGCGCTGATGCTGGTGGTCGGGATGACGCTGTTCAACTTCCAGATCACCCTCGCCGCGCTGGCCAAGACCGTCTTCAACACCGGTGCGGCCTCCTTCGGTCTCTTCACCACCTCGCTTGCCACCGGCTCACTGATCGGCGCACTGGCCAGCGGCAGCCGTCGTGGCCGCCCCTCAGCCTGGATCGTGCTCGGCTCCGCGGTCGCCTGCTCATCCTTCGCCATCCTGGCCGGGCTCGCGCCGGCGTACTGGCTGGTGGTGGCGCTGCTGCTGCCGACCGGATTCTTCATGATCTACTTCGCGCAGGCGGCCAACCAGCGGGTCCAGCTCGGTGTCGACGCCGCCTTCCGCGGCCGGGTCATGTCGCTCTGGGTGCTGGTCTTCGTCGGCACCAACCCGGTGGGCGCTCCGGTCGTCGGCTGGGTCGCCGAGCACTTCGGCGCCGGCTCGGCCATCTGGGGCGGCGGACTGGTCTCGCTGCTCACCGCCGCCGCCGCCCTGGCCTGGCAACTGCACCGCACCGGATCGCGGCTGCGGCTGCGGCTGGTGCCGCGTCCCCGCTTCTACGTCGTCCCATCCGGGGGCTGACCCGCCGGCGGGGGCGTCGCCGGCCGGCAACGCCCTGTTGCAGCTGCCCCGCGAGGGCTGGTTTATCCAGTGGGATGGATGTTTCCGCGGCGTCGGCCAAACCGGTAGCGGCGCCCCGCGGCGGCATCTAGCGTCGGATCCGTGGACTTCCTGCAAGGGCTGGGGCTGGCCCTCGCGCTGCTCACGCTGGCGTGCCTGCCGGCGGTGCTCGTGCTGATCGTCTGCGCCGACGAGCTGACCGACCGGATCGTCTGCGGCTACGGGGCCTGGCGGAAGCGGCGCGCCGAACGGCGTACGATCGCCCGCCTGGACCGGGCCATCGAGGTGGAGTCCTTCGCCCGGGACCTTGACCTGCGCGAGTTCGACCGCCCGGACCGGCGCTGCATCGAGCAGATCGCCGCGGACCTGTGGCGGCTCGGCGGGCAGCGCCTGGGCGCCGGCCGCTCGGCGGTCTGGCAGAGCGCGGTGCTGCGCGCCTACGATGACCGGCTCAAACTCGCCAGCCACTGCCTCGGGGTGGCCGAGCATCTCGACGATCTGAGCGGAGTCGACCTGGTGATCGAACGGATCCGTGTCGAGGGGGAGCTCCAGGCGGCCGGCCTCGCGCTGCCCGCGGCCCGCGGCGAACAGCATCCCCGCTACCGGTGAGACTCTTCGTCGCGCTCTACCCGCCGCCGCCGGTACGCGAACACCTGACGGCGCAGGTGTCCCGGCTCGCCGTCGGCACCGCCACGGCAGCCGGGCTCAACGTGCGGCTCGCGGACCCGGAGAACCTGCACCTCACCCTGGCCTTCCTCGGCGAGGTCGACGACGACCGGCAGCCCGACGTGGAGGCGGCGCTGGCGCAGGCCGTCGCCGACCGCCGCCGCTGGGCGCCGAGCATCCCGATGGTCCAGGTCGGCGGCGGTGGACGGTTCGGCCGCGGGCCCGCCACGGTGCTCTGGGCCGGGCTGCGCGGTGACGTGGAAGGGCTGAACGTGCTCAGCCGGCTGGTCCGCGTCCAGTTGCGCCAGGGCAAGCTGCCCTTCGACGACAAGCCGTTCCGGCCGCACCTGACAATCGCCCGCCCCGGTGACCGGATCGACGCCGAAGGGCTCGCCGCCGACCAGGCGGCACTCGACAACTACGAGGGACCGCTCTGGCCGGTCACCACGATGTCACTGGTGAGCAGCCGGCTCGGTCCGCACCCCCGCCACGACCGGCTGGCCAGCTGGTCGCTCTGACTCGAGGTCGCGGGAAGGTCAGGAGGACTCGCGGGCCGCCGGGCCGCTGCCGAAGAGGACGTCGTCCCAGCTGGGCAGCCGCTTGCGCGGACGCCCTTCGGTCTCGGGGCTCTCACCGGCGGGTGGTGCCGTACGGCGGGGCCGCAGCACCGCCAGCGACGGCACGGCGGGGATCTCCTTCGGCTGATCGGCGTCCTCGTCGAAGGCGGAACCCTGGCCGCCGCCGAGCAGCGCCGCGGCGCCGCCCATCGCCGGACGCGGCCGGGGCGTCTCCTGGCCGGCGGCGGCGGTGGCGTCGAGGCTGCGCCCGCTGCTGGACAGCGGCCGGTCGAGGGAGGCGAGCAGGGCGTCGCGGCCGGCGCGGATCGGGTCGCGGCCGGCGCGTACCGGATCGCGACCGGGACGCGGCTGGTCGGAGGCGGCGGTGGGCAGCCCGTGTCCACTGCGGCCCGACTCCCCGCGCGACGGGGCCGGCAGGGTGTGGCCGTGCCGCTCCGGGCCGGGCTCCTGGCCGAGCAGCGGCGCGGGGCGCTCGGCGCAGAGGTACTGCGCCATGTCGTCGTGCGGGGTGACGACCTGCCGGCTCTTGTCGAGGTCCCAGACCGCCTGCGCGGTGGCCTTGCCCGACGGCCAGGTGGCGATGATGCGCCAGGTCCCGTCGTCGCGGCGGTACGCGTCCCAGGAGATCTTCTCGGTGTCGATGCCGTGCTGACCGAGACGGTTGTCGACCACCTCGGCGAGCGGCGCGCCCTTCTCGGAGGTCTTCAGGCGGGTCCGGCGGGCGTGCTGGGCGAGCATCGCCCGCTCCTGCAGGACCGGGCCGGCGTAGCGCAGCACCCGGTCGACCGGCACACCGGCGATGCGGGCCACGTCGTCGGCCGACTCGCCGGAGCGGATCCGGGCCTGGATGTCGCGGGGCGAGAGCGACGGGGCGGGATCGCTCGCCGACGCGGGCACCTGGACCGGGTGGCTGCCCGGTTCGGAGTGCATCGCCGTGGAGATCCGCTCGTCGATGGGGAGGGCGAGGAGCCGTCCCACCTCGTCGGCGAGAACCAGCGCCTGGCCGTCCTCGGAGAGGGCGACGAAGCGTACTGGGCGCATGTCGTTGCCTCCGTCCCGCGTCGCTGGCCGCACGCCGCGAGTCGGGTCACCCGGGCGCCTTCTGCGAACACGGTACGCCCATCGGCCGTCCGGCGCGTGGATGCCACGCCCGCATTTCCGGGGTTGAGCTGGGTTGATCGATCACATCGGCCGGTCCCGCGGCACTGCCCCGGGACCGGCCGGCGCGCGTCTGCTACAGCTGTGTGATCACGTGGTCGATGCTCGCGGTGAGCGCCTCGACGTCGGCGGGGTCGATCGCCGGGTAGAGGGCGACCCGCAACTGGTTGCGGCCGAGCTTGCGGTACGGCTCGGTGTCCAGGATGCCGTTGGCGCGCAGCGCCTTGGCGATCGCGGTGGCGTCGACATCCTCGGCGAAGTCGATGGTGGCGACCACGTTGGAGCGCAGCCCCGGGTCGGTCACGAACGGCGTCGCCACATCGGAGCGTTCGGCCCAGCCGTAGATGATGCCGGCGCTCTCGGCGGTGCGCTTGGCGGCCCAGGCGAGCCCGCCCTGGGAGTTCATCCAGTCGGTCTGCTCGGCGGCCAGGAAGATGGTCGCCAGCGCCGGAGTGTTGTAGGTCTGCTCCAGCCGGGAGTTGTCGATGGCGGTGACCAGGTCGAGGAAGCCCGGGATGTAGCGGCCGGACTCCTTGATCTCGGTGGCCCGGGCCAGCGCGGCCGGGGACATCAGGGCCAGCCAGAGGCCGCCGTCGGAGGCGAAGCACTTCTGCGGGGCGAAGTAGTAGACGTCGCTCTCGGCCACGTCGACGTCCAGGCCGCCGGCGGCGGAGGTGGCGTCGACCAGCAGCAGCGCGCCGGGGTCGGCGCCGGCGACCCGCTTGACCGGGACCGCGACACCGGTGGAGGTCTCGTTCTGCGGCAGGGCGTAGGCGTCCACACCGGCCTCGGCGATCAGCGCGGGGGCGCTGCCGGGCTCGGCCTTGCGGATCGTCGGCTCACCAAGGAAGGGGGCCTGCGCGACCGACTTGGCGAACTTGGCGCCGAACTCGCCGAAGCTGGCGAACTGCGCCCGGTCGCGGATCAGGCCGAAGGTCGCGACCTCCCAGAAGGCCGTGGTGCCACCGTTGCCGAGCACCACCTCGTACCCCTCGGGCAGGGAGAAGAACTCGGCGAGGCCGCGGCGCAGCCGGGCGACCTGGTCGCGCACGGTCTTCTGCCGGTGTGAGGTGCCGAGGAAGTCGCTCGCGACGTCGGCGAGCGCGGAGACCGCCGCCGGCTGGATCTTCGAGGGGCCACAGCCGAATCGGCCGTCGACCGGCTTGAGCTCGTCGGGAATCCGGATTGTCGTTGGGTCAGCCACGGTACGAAGATCCTTCCGGGTGGTCCGTGCGGCACGGCGGGCGAAGATCGAGACAGCGTCGCCGTGGCCCCCAGTTTCGCACCCGCAGCACCCCGCGGGGTTGTCGGAGGCCACCGGATCGGTGAGTCCTCGCACACATCCGCCGCCACGCCTCCGTACGCACGAACCCCCGCCCGGTGAAGCCGGACGGGGGCTTGGTGCTGCCGTGGGCCGGCCTACTGGCCGTGCGGGATGGCCTCCCAGCCCTCGACCTCCTGCGGCTTGCGGGTCGCCGGGCCGACGTAGCGCGCCGACGGGCGGATCAGCCGCTGCAGGCGCTTCTGCTCCATGATGTGGGCGCTCCAGCCGCCCATCCGGGCGCAGGTGAACATCGAGGTGAACATGTGCGCCGGCACCTCGGCGAAGTCGAGCACCACGGCCGACCAGAACTCGACGTTGGTGGCGAGCACCCGGTCGGGCTTGCGGGCGTGCAGCTCCGCCAGCGCCGCCTTCTCCAGCGCCTCGGCGATCTCGTACCGCGGGGCGCCCAGTTCCTTGGCGGTGCGCCGCAGCACGCGCGCCCGCGGGTCCTCGGCCCGGTAGACCCGGTGACCGAAGCCCATCAGCCGCTCGCCGCGGTCCAGCACGCCCTTGACGTACCCCTCGGCGTCGCCGCTGCGCTCGACCGCCTCGATCATGTGCAGCACCCGCGACGGCGCGCCGCCGTGCAGCGGGCCGGAGAGGGCGCCGATGCCCGACGAGATGCAGGCCGCGGCGTCCGCGCCGGTGGAGGCGACCACGCGGGTGGTGAAGGTGGAGGCGTTCATGCCGTGCTCGGCGGCGGAGATGAAGTACGCGTCGACTGCCTTGACGTGCCGCGGGTCCGGCTCACCGCGCCAGCGCTTCATGAAGCGCTCCACGATCGTGGAGGCCTTGTCGATCTCCTTCTGCGGCACGGCCGGCAGCCCGAGGCCGCGGGCCGACTGGGCGACGAAGGAGAGCGCCGTCACCGAGACCCGGGCGAGGTCGGCGCGGGCCTGCTCGTCGCTGATGTCCAGCAGCTGCTCCAGCCCCCAGTACGGCGCCAGCATCGCCACGGCCGACTGGACGTCCACCCGGATGTCGCCGGAGTGCACCGGTACCGGGAACGGCTCCGCCGGCGGCAGGCCCGGGCCGAAACGGCCGTCGACCAGCAGCGCCCAGACGTTGCCGAAGGAGACCTGGCCGATCAGGTCCTCGATGTCCACGCCGCGATAACGCAGCGAACCGCCTTCCTTGTCGGGCTCGGCGATCTGAGTCTCGAAGGCGATGACGCCTTCCAGCCCCGGCTTGAAATCGGCCATCTCGTCTTCTCCTGGGTCTCGGTCAGTCCGCGCACCGGCGCCACGGTCTGGTAGGCCGGGCACCGCAGGCGACCATCAGGGATGTGTATTCGTCACATCTTGCCTGTTGGGTGACGGATGGCGCGACCCACCGTCAATGTGCCGTCGGCGACAAAACCCTGCGCGTGCGCGGCGACAGGCCCCTGCGCGTGCGCGGCGACAGGCCCCTGCGCGTGCGCGGCGACAGGCCTGCGCGTGCACGGCGACACGGGCCCCTGCGCTTGCGGCGCGGCGGTCGCGGCGCACACTGGCACGGTTACCGGCAGGGTGCGACGAGGAGCTGTGCGGTGGAGGATGTGACGGCCCCGGCCGGGATGCGCCGGGACTACCCCGGCGACCGGCCTTTCTCCGAGACGGAGCTGGCCCCGGACTGGGTGAGCCAGTTCCGGCTCTGGTTCGCCGACGCGGTCGCGTACGGGCTGCCGGAGCCGAACGCCATGGTCTTCTCCACCGCCGACCCGGCCGGCCGGCCGAGCAGCCGTACGGTGCTGCTCAAGGGGTACGACGCGCGCGGCTTCGTCTGTTACACCAACTACCGCTCCCGCAAGGGCGCCGAGGCGCTGAGCAACCCGTACGCCGCCCTGGTCTTTCCGTGGTTCGCCATGCACCGGCAGGTGGTGGTGACCGGGAACGTGGCGCCGGTGGACCGGGCCGAGACCGAGGCGTACTTCGCCGCCCGGCCGCGGGATTCGCAGCTCGGCGCGTGGGCGAGCGCCCAGTCGCAGGTGGTGCCCGACCGCGCGGCACTGGACGAGAGCTTCGTGGCGGCCGGTGAACGCTTCGGTGCGGGCGAGGTGCCGGCGCCGCCGCACTGGGGTGGGCTGCGGATCGCGCCGCAGACGGTGGAGTTCTGGCAGGGCCGGTCGAGCCGGCTGCACGACCGGCTGCGGTTCCGCCGCGCCGACGGTGGCGCCTGGGTTGTCGAGCGGCTCGCGCCGTGACGAAGACGCCCCGCCGCCCGGGCCGGGCCTGGGCCATCGACGTGCGGCCGCTGCGGGTGCCGGCGTACCGGCGGCTCTGGCTCGGCACCAGCATCTCGATGTTCGGGTTCCACTTCACCGCGGTGGCGGTGCCGGTGGAGCTCTACGCGCTGACCCGGGACTCGTTCTGGGTCGGGATGCTCGGCATCGCCGGTTTCGTGCCGCTGCTGATCTTCGGCCTCTGGGGCGGTGCGATCGCCGACGCGTTCGACCGGCGGCGGCTGCTGCTGGTCAGCTCCGCACTGGCCTGGCTGGCGACGTGTGGCTTCTTTGTCCAGGCGGTGCTGCAGCTGCGCAGTCCGTGGCTGCTGCTGGTGCTGACGGCGCTGCAGTCGGCGGCTTTCGCGGTGAGTTCGCCGACCCGGACCGCGGTTGTGCCCCGGCTGGTCCCGACCTCGCTGGTGCCGGCGGCGAACACCCTGAACTTCACCTCCATCCAGGCCGCGATGGTCCTCGGCCCGCTCACCGTCGGCGTGATCTTCGCCGCGCTGCCGCACGAGACGGCCCTGACTGTCGCGTACGGGGTCGACGCCCTGCTCTTCGCGGTGTCGCTCTGGGCGGTGTACCGGCTGCCGTCGATGCCACGGGTGGGCGCCGACGAGGAGGCGCCGCGGCGGGTGGCGGGGCTGCGCGGCGTCGCCGACGGGCTGCGCTACCTGGCCGCCGCGCCGGTGCTGCTGCTCTCCTTCGCCATCGACCTGATCGCCATGGTGCTCGCCATGCCGCGGGCGCTCTTCCCGGAGATCGCCGAGGGGCGCTTCGGCGGCGGCACCGCGATCGGCTGGCTCTACGCCGCGATCTCGATCGGTTCGGTGCTCGGCGGCCTCACCTCGGGCTGGATCGGCCGGATCAGGCGGCAGGGGCTCGGCCTGACGATCGCGGTGGTCGCCTGGGGGCTGGCTGTCGCGGCGGCCGGCCTGGCCGGCTCGCTCTGGCTGATGGTGCTGCTGCTCGCGGTGGCCGGCGCCGCCGACCTGGTCAGCGCGGTGCTGCGCCAGTCGATCCTGCTCGTCTACGCGCCGGACCGGATGCGGGGCCGGCTGCAGGGCGTGAACTCGGTCGTCATCGCCGGCGGCCCGCGCCTGGGCGACCTGCGGGCCGGCGCGATGGGCGCGATGTACGGCGGCATGATCGCCTGGGTGGCCGGCGGTCTGCTCGCGGCGGTGCTAGCCATGCTGCTGGTGGCGTTCTTCCCGGTGCTGCTGCGCTACCGCAGTCCCGACGCCGACGCCGACGCAGAAGGCGGAGCCGATACCGATGCCAGGGCCGACGCCGGAGCCGATCCGGTTGCCGGGGGTGATCCGGCGGCCGGGGTTCCGGGCGCGCAGACCGGTCCGGCCGCGGCCGGCAAGGGGTCGGCGGTGACGCCGTGACCACCGGTACGGGGTGGTAACCGATATGGTCGCGGGCATGCAGACCGCCACGCAGCCCGGCTTCTCCGGCGAACAGTGGACGATCGCGGCCGACGGGCACGAGGCGATCGTCGTCGAGGTCGGCGGCGGGATCCGCGAGTACGCCTCGCACGGTGTCGCGCACCTCGACGGGTACGGCCCGCACGAGGTCTGCCCCAGCTCCGCCGGGCAGGTCCTGGCCCCCTGGCCGAACCGGATCCGCGACGGGCGGTACCCCTTCGCCGGCCGCTCGCACCAGCTCGGACTGACCGAGGCGGCCCGGCGCAACGCGATGCACGGGCTGGTTCGCTGGGTGCGCTGGCGTCTGGTGGAGCGCACCGCCGAGGCGGTCACTGTGGAGCACGACCTGGTGCCGCAGCCCGGCTACCCGTGGCAGCTGCGGTTGCGGACGACCTGGACGGTCGGGGCCGACGGGCTGCGCGCCGTGCACGAGGCGACGAACGTCGGCACCCAGGAGTGCCCCTTCGGGCTGGCTACCCACCCGTACCTGCGGTTGCCGCAGGTGGCGGTGGACGATGTGGAGCTGCGGGTGCCGGCCCGCAGCCAACTGCTGACCGACGCGCGCAACCTGCCGGTGGCCCTGCGCCGGGTCGACGGCGGCGAGCACGACTTCAGCCAGGCCCGCCGCATCGGCGCCGCCCAGCTGGACATGACCTTCGGTGATCTGATCCCCGACGACGACGGCTTCTCCCGGGTGACGCTGGCCGGCGGTGACCGGCGGTTGACCGTCTGGGCGGGGCCCGAGTTCCGCTGGTGGCAGATCTTCACCGGCGACACCCTCGGCCCCGTCCGGCAGCGCCGCTCGGTGGCGGTGGAGCCGATGACCTGCCCGCCGGACGCCTTCCGGTCCGGGCGCGACCTGGTCGTGCTGGCACCGGGCCAGACCTGGCGGGGCAGCTGGGGAATCAACCCCTCCTGACGGCGGGAGCCGGGGAGGACAGGACGGGGGAAGCACAGGTGGAGTTCGCGGAAGTGCTCCGGCGACGCCGGATGGTGCGCAACTACGACCCGGACCGGCCGGTTCCGCCCGAGGTGGTGCGCCGGATCCTGGAGCACGCGATCCGGGCGCCCTCGGC
>Ga0233372_1000670_pt1 | contig 14884 bp, 14 predicted proteins | sample ElkDunMinimDraft_4_FD_191538 | JGI IMG/M metagenome (GOLD analysis project Ga0233372, IMG submission 191538) | Fecal eukaryotic communites from dung pellets of Tule Elk in California, USA - Elk Dung D8 | ecosystem: Host-associated > Mammals > Digestive system > Large intestine > Fecal | place... | reverse complement strand
ATCGGATTTAAAATTATATCTGTTTGATTTTCCATTACGAATTATATTTTAATATTTCCCACTGGCCCACACCGTTAGGCTTTAGCGATAATAAATACCCTTTTTCAATTTCATTATTTTCATTTGTAAATTCAATAAGTCCATAAACATTTAAAATTTCTTCATCAATAATAATAGACTTACCCTCAACTTGCCTTAAAATTTCATCCGAACAGATGTGTTCAAATTTTATAATTTCTGGTATAAATCTTGGCCGTTCTAATTGGGAATTTAGTATACTTCCGTTTTCTTTATGAACTGTTTTTAAATTACTATTTCCTGAACTGCTCGAATATTTTACCTTGTCTGTTGGATATTTAGTTAGTCCCCCCCCAAAATACCAGGAATGTCGCATTAAACTATTGAAGGGTGTAATCCTCAAATTAAACGCAGTTTCTGGAGAATAGATTCCTGTTGGTTGACTCTGAAAATCATCTTGCCATAAACGTACAGTGTAATTATTAGTTGGCCCTATTGGCATTGCATCGATAAAATAAACATTTTGATCGTAGTCAGTATCTTCTGTTGAATACATATCAAAAGATTTTCTTCTAGCAAACTCAATTCCCGTAGAGTCTCCATTGTATTTTGAAAGTACATTAAAAACATTGGTTAACCGATGAATACAGGTTGTGTAACTATTTTTTAAATTATATTCATCAAGACCTTGAGCCTCCTCGTAATTACCACCTTTTTCGAATCCAATATCAATTGCACTATAATATCTCGAACTATCAACTGACCGCTTAACATTCTTTACTTGATAAGGTAGCCGAATAGTCGTATTTCTGTTATAGAAATATTTTAAATCTTCAATAACAATCAATTCTCGTTGCCCGTTTCTCTCAATCCCCATTCCTAGATTAGCAACAGCAGAAAAAGAAGTCATAAAATCTTTAAACGATGTCGTTAAAGGCTTGTATCTGTTATCTTCCTCATTCTCATTTTGTTCTAAGTCTTTATCAAAACCACGAATCCAAAAGCCATGTGTAACAAGTAAGTTTCTAAATATTCCGGAAGAAAGAATTTTAGATTTTAAAACGTTCTTTCTATTAGTTGTAATTTCAATTAATCGTTCCGCTAAATGAAAAGGCCTAACCGCTTTTGTAATGGTTTTATCAAAGTGTGAATCTTCAGTTATATTTATTTTACCTTCAGTAAACTTATACCAAAAATCTGCCTTTACAACTCCAGTTCCACCACCACTTACTAAATCAGCATGTAGTAACAATTCAATCCCTAAACTTTGATTTATATCCAACTGAATTATTTGATTGGTGTTGATAGACTGAATTCCTCCATAATTTCCACCATAAATTGGTGGGTTATTATATCCAGAGTCTGCTCGCCACAATTCAATTCGTTGAGCTATATTATAGTTTGAACCGTCACTACATTTAATTAATGAAATTGTAGCTCTCCCCCAATCTACAGATTTATAAATAGAATAACATTGAAAAAGCAAGTTTGTAATTGAAATTTCAAACTCTCGTGGTCGATTTACGGGACGAATCAACATCATAGTTGTGGTAGCGTTAGAAACACCTCCTGTTTGTCCGGTGTATGTATTCCCCGCTTCCTCATGAGATTGCTTAATCAACTTTAAAGGAATGGTATCAGAAATACTTCTTGTATTACCGTCTTTACTTTCGACCCTTAATTCTTGATAGTAGTTCATGGAATCAACTTCCCATTTTGATTCAAGAAAAATTCGTCTTCCTGCAAGTTCCAACTCAACAGTTTGCAATGCATCGATTGGTTTCTCGTCAATCGTATCGATGCGGTCAATTTCAACCTCATCCCCTTCTCGAGTTTTCAAAATACTTTCTAGTCCCCCAGAATTAAACTTACACGAAACCTGATTATTTTCTAATTCATAAGTTGATAGGTCAAGATAACCACTATAGGATTGTTCCCAAATATCTGTAATTGAATTTTTCGTTTCTTTAACCAAACGTAAATCTGCATTGATTCCTAAAGTATCATAAACTAGCTTTATAAAATCTTTTGCGTCTTTAGTGAACTTTAAGCTGTTTGAGAGTGTGGTAAAAATTCCGTGATAGGTTTTATTACGAGAAAACTCTTTTTCGTCCTCATCCCAACCTATCGGTTCGGTAATATAAATACTTCCATAAGTGTTGTTATGTAGTGTATAACGAACTCTATCGCTATACTCGGTTAAAATATTCGCCATTTTAAAAAAGATACTTTTATCTAATTTATTGTTTACAGAGCGAAAATATTCGATTAGTTATAGGCAGTTATTGACCACTCACTTTTTCAAAAAGTTTGAATTAATAGTTATTTATGTTATTTTTGAAAAAATTTAAAATACATTTATGAAAAATTTAAAATCAATTCTTCTAGCATTAACATTAGGTTTGACAACTTTAACTTCATGTTCAAGTGACGATAACTCATCTGACAATCAAGTTCAACCACAACCTCAAAATGAACTTTTAGGTAAATGGGATCTTGAAAAAGTAGATATGAAAATGATCATTGATGGGGAAGTTTCTATCGACGAAAAAGATGTACCGATGAAACAATCGGGATTAATCAATCAGTATGAGTTTTTTGCTGACAATACGATGGAATATTACCTTTATAATCCAGCAACAAGTCAAACTCCTGCAACAGAAGAGTCTGGAGAAGGTACTTATGTTAGGAATGGTGATCAATTAACTTTAACTATTACTAATGGAAATACCTTTACAATAAAATTATTAGATTCGAATAATTTACATTTAAATATTTCTCAAGAAGAAACCGTACAAGGAGTTAATTATTCAATAGATATGACTCAAAAATTTGTAAAAATGAAATAAACGAAAAAACCACCCAATCGGGTGGTTTTCTTTTACCAATTCTTTTGCTTTTCCAACCAAAACTGATGCCCAAAATCTATTTTTGGAACATTTACTGTGGTTGACATATTTTTTCTTTTTAGAATATCTTGAAGTACTATAATTTCTTTTTCTAAACTTGAATAATCATTTACGGCTAATGAATGATAAGCATCAAAAGTCAATTTGTCTTTATAAATATCATTATTTATTTTGTTTCGTCTTGATTTTCGATACAAATCTAGTGAGGCATGAACTGTATCTCCTTCTAAAAGCTTTACAAGTGTATCACGTTTTGGTGTAAGTTCTGCAGAGCCGTCCTTATGCTCAATGACCTCATGAACTCCACCGTCCCCAACAATTGCAATTTCTTCAGGACCACCTTTACGACCTGTTTTGTATTTTGGTATTGGCTGATTTTTAATTTGATTAATTTGATACGCTCCAAGTGTACCAACTAAAATAGCTGCGATAGTACCACCTATAGGACCTAATTGTGCATAAGCTTGCATGATTGCGGCGGCAGTATTCCAAACTGCCTGAGCAATATTAAAAGCTTTCTCTGCATTAGCCTGTTTAATTCGCTCTTTTCGTTTTTTATCCTCTAATTTTTGTATTTCAGCATCTTGTTTAACTCTTAAAGCTTCTTTTTGATATTCTGTTCCTGTGAAGTTTTCAAGCTCTTTATCGTGTTTTTCTTGAGTTAAATCTATTTCGTATTGTATTTCATCAATTCGTTGTTGGAAAATAGCATTTGTAAATTCCTTCATAAATGAAAAAGTAGCTCTTATTTTATCCTCTAATGTTTGAAATTTATCAAAAGCAAGCATAACAAAATCTTCAACTACTTTTCCGTTCATTCCCATTGTTTCGGCAAATCCATTTGAAAAATCAGTAAAAGACGCTCTTAATTTTTCAATTGCTTCTTTCTCGTCTTCAATTTTTTTCTTTCTCTTTTCTTCTTCAGTTTGGGCATCAGTATTTGAATTGTCGTTTTCATTCTTAACCAATTGATTTTGAAGTTCTGCTAATTTCTTTTTTAGCTCAATTATTTTTTCATTTTCAATACCTAAAATTTCAAGAGTTTGAATCATTTGTTTGATTTGATCCTCTGTATTTATTTTGTCGTATTTTCTGTTAATCTCTAAAATACGTTTTTCCCTATCTTCAACAGCTTTAATTCTTTCCTCATTGTTTTTAAAAGATAATTTTTTAAAATCTTCTTCAACTTTCGTTAGCTCTTTAAGTCTATTTATGTCATTTCCTGATATTATAGCGGCAGTATTAGCCGCAATTATTTTAGCTTCAAATTCTGCATTATCTTCTAAACCTTTTTGATTCCCTTTTCTTAACTTTTCTTGTGCTGTATAAAACTTTTCAAGAATCAATAGTTCTGCATTGGTTAATTCGGATTTAATTTGATTTCCGTTAATTAAATCTTTAATTTCTTGATCCGTAAAAGCAGTTTTTTCTTTTTGAAATGAACGTGAAAGAGTTAATTGTTTTTCTGTATTTAGCCTTAACAACTCCTCTTCCAACTGGAAATTTGTCATTAACGCATCGTAACGTTCATCAGCTGTATTCTTTTCGTTTGTTGATTCAGTTTTAAGAATATCAGCTTCCGTTTGAGTTTTATAAATCAATAAATCAATTTCTGCTTCGTAAGATTCTTTTAATTTTTTCAAACGTTCGTCTTCGTTTTTTTCAGCTTCTCTTAAAGCTTTTTCTCTTGCCGCTTTAGCTTTTCTTTCTGCAGCTTCACGTTCATTTTTTTCTTTTTCAGATTCTCCACTTTCATTAGTTTTTTTTGATATAAATGCTTTAATACTATCCAAACTAAACGGATCAAAATCTTTAGCGATTACACCTCCAAGTTTTTCGGCTTCTTGTCTTGCAATAAATAAATTAGTACTAAAATCCTTTAAAATACCTAGTTGAGTTCTTAATGAATATTCTTGATTTTCGCTTGACTTATTTATGTTTTCGTAAATAGCTTGTTGTTTCTCAATTTCTTCATTTACCTTAGCCACTGCATCTTCATATAATTCAACTCTATCTGCTAATGTTTTGATTCTTTGATTACCTGTTAAATAACCAATAGCGTCACCTAATTTTAGTTTATCTTCTACTTTTTGTAGTGCCTTAATTACTTCATCTGACATTTGAACAGCATTATCAGTGGTTATATTAAAACCTAACTGATATTTTTCGTTAAGTACAATTAATTTTTCCATTAACTCAAGTCTCGATTCTTCAGAAATACGAGCCTTATCATCTCTTTCTTTGATTAAATCTGTAACTCTTTCATTTTGTACTTGCAAACGAATTCTTTCCCTATATTCACTATTAACCTTTTGTAATGTTTTAATTAAATTTTGATTTGAAAAATCTTCGTCTTTAATAAGTGAAATGTAGTCGGGATAGTTTCTTTTTACTTCGATTAACTTAATCCTTTCTTCTTCTTTAATATTTGCAGCAGTTATTTTACCAATAAGAATATTTAACTGAAGCTGCTCATTTTTTATTTCTTCGCTTAGTTTCTGTTTCGCCCCAAGTAAATCTAAAATATCACTTGTAAGATTAAAAAAACTAATACCTGTTTTAGTAATTATACCTTGACCTTCATTCAAACTATCTACAAAATATGTCCATTTATTAGCGGCTCTATTTTCTGCTGCAGCTAAGGTTTCAACTCTTTCAATTTGGTCAGCTCCAATTGCCTTTTCATAGGCAATCGCAAATTTTGGAAGAACATCCGCTGCTAAAACCTCACCTTTCTTAAGCATTTCACCTAATTCCATAGTCGAAACATTCAATGCCTTTGCCATAACCTCAAATGCACCAGGTAATCTCTCTCCTAATTGTCCGCGTAATTCTTCCGATTGAACTGTTCCTTTAGATAACATTTGTGAAAGTGCTAAAAATGCGCCCTCTTGTTGTTCAACAGAAAGCCCTAAAGTAGATGATGATTTAGAAACCTTTTCAAAAATCATTTGCATATCACTAAAAGCAAGTTTTCCCTCTTCAACAGAAGTTTTAGCTGATGCGAAGTAGTTTTTATATGCGTTTGTAGTTGTCATTAATTCCAAACCATATTGTTCAGTGATTCGAGTTAAAAACTCTTTGTTTTTAGAATATGTTTCTTCGGTTTCCGAAAGCATTTTCAAAGCTATTTCTTGAGCTTGAATTTGTTTTGTTGTTTCGTAGATTGACTTACCAAGCATAACAGCGCCTGTAATTCCTCCTACAATTCCAAAGGCTCCCATTAAGTTTGAAAGCCCACTAAACGCAGTTTTATAATTTCCGACTGTTTTACCAAAATCACCCGCCGCGTTATCTGCCTTACGAACTTTCTTATCAAGAACATCAAACTCTCTTTGTGCGTTTCTAATTTCTGTATTTGAAGCTTTTTCAGAAGCAATTAAATCTAGAAGTTTCTTTTTAGCTTCTGTACGTTGTGCATTTAATTTTTGATAAGCACCAATTAATCCCATTTTAGAGAGAACCGCTTCCTTTTCAGCTTTGTTTGCAAGTTGACGTTGTACGCGTTCTTCCATTGTCAAGCTCGTTGTTGATTTTTGAGCTTGAGCTTGGGTTTTAGATAGTCTAATGTTTTCTTGCGCCATTCGAAACAATTCTTTTTCAGTTTTAAGCTTTTCTTGCTTAACTCGCTCTAAAGATTTTTCATATTGTTCCATTTGTTTAATCAAGTTCAAAATTTCTTGATTTAGCAAGGCTTCATCCTGCTTCGCTTTTTTATAATCGAAATTAGATTGAGCTTTTCTATAGTCTCCTGAAACTTTATTAAGCTCTTTAAATTGCTTAATTAATTCGTTATTAGCTTGAATTGCTTCATCAACGTTCTTACGATATTCTTTTCCAAACGAAAGCGCTTCATCAGTAATGATGTCTTTTCGTGTAATTACTCCGTCACCTGATGCCATACTATTTGTTTTTTAATTTATTTAAACTTTCTTCTTGAGCTTTAACCTTTTGCTTGGTTTGTTTAATTAATGCAGCGTAAGCTGTGCAACTAAGCTTATTAAAATCAAATGAAACTCCTGTTATCATTGAAATTGCAGCAAGTGTATCATCAATCGATTCAGATTTCCCTTCTTTATTTTTAGGTAGTTGGTCACGAAGTTTTTCAATGGATTTATTAATCAATTTCGCTTTGCTTTCTGCGCGTTCTAAATCCTTATAGTAGTAATCTGTTCGATTTGTTCTTATGCTTACATTTAATAATTCACATAAGGCAAGCATAACAGAATTATTTGCTTCAAATCTTAAGATTTCGATACCACAAATCGCGGTTTTTAGTTTTGCTTCTAAATGAGAAATTTCCTTTAAAAGCATGAAGTTTCTTATTGAATTATCCTCGGCGTTTAACTCTTGAAATTCATCAGATAATTTATCAAATAAGACTTCCAAATCTGTTTCGGGTACATTTTCTTCACCGCTTGTTAAAAGTTTGAAATTTCCCGTTTCTTGAATCTTGATGAATGTTTTAATAGGCAAAAAATCTAATGTATCGTAAATCATAATTGAAGTGTATTTCTAATATTTTTTAGTAAAAAAGGGAGAATGTCTTGAGTTACAATCTCCCTTAAATCTTTATCCGAAAGCCCGAAAATTGCCTCTGTTCCCCAAGTATCTAGAATCTCATGTGTCTTTGGGTCTGTTGAAAATATTCTAAAAGCATCGCCTTGAACATCCATATAAAAACCTTTAAAGAAGTCGCCAGTGTCTTGAGCCGTATAGGGTGTTCCTTCTTTTTTAATGTCTTTGCGTTTTCCAGTTAAGTAATCATGTGTGGTAATGGCCTCGGTGGCTTTGGAGTAAAGTCCAATGGTTTTATTGTAAACGTCTTTTCCTTTACCTAACTGATCCTTGTTTCTTTGTATGATTTCTTTTTGAAGTTGCTTGATGATTCCAAATAACACAGATTCAATTTTACCCGTTTCTATTTTCTTCGCTAGGTTTAGCGCTTGTTTTAATGTTGCCATAGGTTGCAATCTTATAGGCTTTCTTTAACTCCGATTCTCTGTTTTCCTCCGGGATATTTTTAAAGATTTCTAAGTCGGAATATTGTTCTTTAAAATCTACAAAGGGCATATTAATGCCCTCTGCAAATGTTATCCCTTTATACTTACGCATTAGGTAATAGTAATTTTTAATGGTTCGGCGCTTTCGTAGTGCTGATTATCAATCGAAACAACCCCAACTAATGAAACCGTATGATTTGTTGCAAATGCGGTCCCGGTTAAAGTGTAAATCCCTTGAGAATCGGCTTCAACGAAAGTTGTTGTTACTAAAGCTCCTACCGCGCTTCTTACCTCTAAATCTCCATTTTGTAAAGAGGTAATTAACTCGTCACCCGCGCCACATCCCGTTCTAACCTTAACTTTGATTTGAGTTGCGGAAGCGGAAACAAATACTAAATGGCCGTCAAAAATTCCAAATAGCTCCAAATGTGACCAATCTGTCTTTAAATCGGCGCCAGAGTTCTCTCTTTCGTTAAAATCCTTGTAGTTAACCGTTACAACAGAATTCTGTGGCATTTCACCTGTTGTATCCTGCAAACGTCCAACATTTAAAGTTGCTGTTTGACCTTTTACCGAACCCTCTTCGTTTATAATACCTTTTACTCCTGGATCATTTGTAAATTCGAAAATCTGGCCTTCTTGCCCATCAAATGATTTTAATGCGAAATAGGAACATAAGCTTAAGATTGAACGAAATGTTCTAATCTTTTTCCCCTTTGATGTTTCAATTCTAATACTTTCGCCTTCCCAATAGGTTGGCTCTGTATCAGCAACTGCATATTCCTCTGCATCATACAATGGAAATAATTTCTTTTGAGCAATTGCCTCATTCCATTTATCAATATCTTTTGCATCTTCCACAGATGCGAACTTGAATCCCGGAATACCGTAAGCAAACTTTACAGTTTTACCTAAGACACATTGCTTTTTTGCTCCAGTATTTCTAAAGCCCGTTTTGTTTTCGTGACACTCCACGTATGGTCTGTTCATACTTAACAATTATTAATTTTATATTTTATTTTACCTGTGACTGAAAAAATGTGATATGGCTGCATATCACTTAGTTTTATTTTTGAAGTGTCAAACTCTTTTAAGGCATCTAAACCTTTTGTGAGCTCACTAATTTCAAATTGAGTGGTTTGCTTTAAAGTTGAAAGGACCTCATGTTGAACTAAAGCGTCTAGTCTTGTATTGTTGTCCCCTTTTAGCTTAACTAAATTCACTATGAAAACAACTGATAAATCGGTCTGCATTTCTAATGAATTTGCCTTAGTGTGCTTATCTGAGTCAACAAAAAACACCGTAACAGATTTTAAATCATTAGTAAGAATTTCTTTATATTCTCCATTACCGATATAAACTTCCGGAACCAATTTCCCTTCCTTAGAAATATTTTTATAAGCCCGGCCGACCATTTCAACACCTAGCCAACCAAGATTTTTTAAAAGGTGCTTTCTAATTTTTTCGATTTCAATATCGATTCCATATTCTACCATACTGAATCACCAATTATCTCAATTTGTTTCGGGAATATTTTCTTTTGGGCATTCTTTAGCGCAGTATAAAACTTAGAATTTAAACCCTCAGAAATACAATGCCCGTTATCGTTTTTAACCCCTTCAAGTTCCATCTTTAGCATTTGGAAACTTAACTTTGAATTACGTTCTACAGCATTACTACGACTAGATGAAACAAATAACTCAATACATTTTATAGCTAATAAATAACCCAGCGGTTCATCAAATAGCGATTGGTATTTTTGAATTTCTGAATCATAATCCTTCTCAAAATCATAGTCCTGGTGTTGATCGAGAACCTTATTTAATACTTCGATTGCCGCTTCTTTTCGCATTAGGCCCAAAGCAATATTGAATTCCTCTTCGCCTGTTTTACTTTCGTTTATCGTAAAAAACAAATTCTCTATCGTAGCTAATTGATGGAATGAATTCGCATACCTTCCAGAAGTAGCAGTTTGGTTATCTTCTGAAATTTCTACAGAAAATAAAGAGTCAGTTGGAATACTCCAACCAACTCTTTTACTTATTAATATTTTGCTACTTTCGCAGTACATTACGTTGCTAGTGTTATATTAGCCTCAAATACCGTAATTTGTTCTTCGTTGAACTTATTGATGATTGTTGCTAGTGCCGAATCTTTAGTTGCAACAGTTACCGTAGAAGTTGGGTTTACAATCTTAACTGCTGCCACTACAGAAGCTTTAGTGTAATTTTTACCATCATAAGTAAAGTTTGCATCGTCCTCCGTTTGAGTGTCCTCAACATTGGCAATCTTAGTATCAAGTAATGAGATAAATGCGCCATTATCAATTACCGGCAAACACAAAGCCTCCGATGAAGTCCACTCCGAAAAAGGTTTGTTCTCTGACCATTTTTTAACCATGATATATGAGCCTGCCTTTTGATAAGAAATTGACGGATTTTTACGCGTTTCCTCTGCTAAAGTTCCGTAAACTAAACGCCCTACTTTTTCACTTTGTAGGAATGTAATGATTCCAGATTCCCAAGGAGTTAAAGTTGTTCTTATTCCATTTTTCTCTGAAATAACCGTACGATCAACAGTAATCACCTTTAACTTAAAGTTTAAAGAAATAAAGTTCAACAATTGTTCCTCACTTAAAGTGGGAACAACTCCTCCCTCGGCAACAATACCCTTAACAAATGCAAAATGATTTTTTACTTGTTCATTTTCACGCAAATAACCCAACGTGGTATCATCTAACATAATAACCTTGTAAGAAATCCCCTCAGACTTAGCCGCTTTTAAAACTCTATTGATATCGTCAACGACTTTGGCCGTTAGATCACTCCAAGGCTTCGAGGCGTTATGTTTACGTTTATCCTGAAAACCAAAGTCAACTCGAATACCTAAACCAACATTATCTTTATCCTCTAATAAAGTTTGTCCTGTTGATAAGGCCTGTAAAAACATATATTCGTTGTTTTCATGAATACCCAGAATTGATTTTTTAACTTGTTCAAAAACCTTTTTAACGATATTTACCATTTCAAACCCTTTGGCAATCATAGTATCGATATCGGATAATTGCTTTTCTGTAAGCTTAAACATCATACCTTGCTTTGGAATATCTCCAGACGCTGTTGATAAAGAATCTTGTTTTTTCAATGCAAGTTCCGAATCCATGGCAACGATATCTGCTTTTACAATCGATCCGTTATAAGTTGAACTTCCCCATTTTAAATCTGCAGAATGCTCTTCTGAAAGCATTTTTTTATGAAGATATTCTTGCTCTTCATTTTCTAATTTTCCGTTAGTAAAAACAGATAATCTCCCAACGATTCTACCGAACCAGTCTTTTAGATGTATAAAAATTGATTTTTCCATTTACTGATTATTCTTTAATGAAACGAATTAATGGCAATGCCGATTTGATTGCCGTTGTTGGTGTGTATAAAGACGCAGCCTCATTCACTGTGCCTCTAACACAAATACCAACAAAAGGCTTTTTAGTTTCCACTGTTGAAATTACCACCCCAACTACTGAGTGGTTCGCCGGTAGTGCGGCATAGGCTGCGCCACTTACGGGCATTGGTTTGTGATTTCCCGTTGCGTCTTCTTTGATTACCACATGACCCGCCGGAATAACCTCTGGGGTAAAACCTGTGGTATCTAATGTTCTACCACCAATTACGGTTTCAAAAACTCTTGGTACGACGATCGTATCGTTACTAGAATCAAAACCGTGCTTTTGATTGTTTAATGAAGCTACTAATCCCATTTCTTAATGTTTTTTAATTTATAAATTGCCCATAACAGCATCCAATTCAGCATCCGATACCGAGCCACCCGCCTCCGTTGCTCTAAATGGGGCACCCGCATAATCACTTGAGTCAACAATCGATTGTTTCAAATCAGTGAATTCTGCTTCTAAAGAAGAAATTTCAGACGCTAAATCTTCAGCATCTAAATTCACACGTTTCATCCAAGATTGTTTTTGATTTTCCGGGAGTCCTTTTAAAACTTCAGATTTAGAGAAAAGGTCCGCAACAGTTGTTACTTTTGATTTTGTGATTTCACCTTTTTCGATAGCTTCAACTTTTTGAAGTAATGACTTCGCCCACTCAGGGGTTTCATCTGTTGGAGGAGTTGGCGGTGTACCTGGTGGATTTGGTTCGCCTTCACCCTCACCGGCTTTCTTTTGATTGGCTTCCAAAGTTCTGATTCTGTCGTCCTCTTTAGCAATAGCCTCAAAGTCCATAAAATCATTGGCTTGATTAACCACATCATCAATGGCTGTTTCATCTGCATCGTCTGCAACTTTTGATTCAAGTTTAGCCGCAATAGCGTCTATCCTTTTTTGAGATAAGTTAGCCTTAGGAAACAAAACCTTAAGTCTACCTGCAATCTTTTGTTTTTTGTTCATATTAGATACTGTTATATTAATTATGATTTGTATCTAATTTAAGTGAGAGTGTCTTTGGGGCAAAAAAAAAGCTGGTCGAGTTATTGACCAGCTATGAAGACATAAAAAAACCACCCAGATTTGGGTGGTATTTATATTATTTAAAAATTCAGTCTTACATATTACTAATAATGACAGACAATCTCGCAATCTGTTCAGCCGTCATATTGTCTTTTATCTTTTCAAATTTGGCTTTCAAGTCTTGAGCCCTTTCTAATAAGGCAGGAGCTTCAGCTATAACAGTTATATCTCCTTCACTAATCCTCTCTTTATAGTCATTGTACTGGTTAACAGTTTTCTCATACTCGTCTAATAAAGTATCAATATCATTAACATCGGTATTACTGTCTAAATTTGAATCCTCTGAGTTAACCTCCTCTTCGCTTTCACTTTCATTTTCAGTATCGACTACCGTATTATATATATTTCCTAAACTTTCCCCTTCTTTAGTATTACAACTCACAAAAGTAATTGCCACAATCACAAAAGATAATAAAACTGAAAATAATTTAAATTTTTGCATAAATTTCTAACGTATAAATATTTGATATAAATCTACAAACTAAACTTATTCTACGCTTATTATTTAACAGATTTAACTTCCTTTTTTAAATCATTAATTTCCTTTTTTAAAACATTAACTTCTTTCTCCTTGTCCTCTACCATATCCAAGTAGTTAATCGCGGTTTCTTTACTCATAACACCGCCTTGTACGGCAGTGGTGGCAATCTCAACCGCTTCTTTTAAATCATTTGGGAGAATTGAATTAAACTGAACAGATACCAACAACTCCTGCTTTGAAAGTTTCGTATTTACAGTACTTTTAATTCCTGAACCAATGATATTTAAACAGCGCTCAATCATAGTTCTATTATCTCCCTCATTCATCTTAGCTTTTATAATCGCATCCAAGAACATAAGTTTTAATGCTACTCCAGACATAGAGCCAAGCCCTTTTAAATTATCGAAAGCGATATCGGGTGTTGAGCTCATTGCGTGAATTAAAGAATATAGTTTCTCCAATTCCAACTTAACAGATTCGGCAGCATTATTGGCCGTTAAGAACTCCGCATCTCCGTGAATTGTTTTTCCGCTTGTATCGTCAACCTCTTTCATTGGGAAGCGCAGCGTTTTCCCATCGTCATTTCGGTCCGGCATATTTACTAACTCCCCATAAAGCTTAAGTAAAGGATAACCAGCATAGTCATTCGAACCACCAAGCTTTGAAAGCGCAACCTCGAATCGGTCAATGATTGTTTTTACATCTTCCCACTCTGAAGTTTCTTGGTTAAGATATACAATTGGAATTCTATCGAATCCGTGCGGCTTACTTTCTCTTTGAGTATAAACGTTTTCAATGGAATTATCAATTACGATTCTGTTTTTATCAGTGTAAATCCAAATATTATCTACTTCTTTATTTTCAATCTTAGTTTTGAATCTCCAAACAAACTGTACCATATTACCGAATTGGTCAAAAATTGGATACATTCTGCCTTCCTTATTCGTTTTAAGATTGGATTTAATTCTTTTCTTTTCAGATTTAAATAGTTTTGTAATCCAACCCTTATCACTTGGTATATCTTCAATATGGAAAATCAAACAACTTTCAAGTTCTGATTTCATTTTCTTTAAGGCTTCTTGTAGCTTGTTATCTAATCGATTTAACTTCCAAGTTTGCTTTACCGCTTCAAATAATTCGTTTTTATCATCTGCAATCAAAGTAATTGGTTCGCCAAGTTCAAAAGCCACAGCGGTGTTTACAATCTTTTTAGCAAAAGGAATAGACAAACGAATAGCTGTTACACTCTTTGCCTTTTCACCTTTTCCAACAATCTTATCTTGTTGAATTCTTCCGACTTGTGAGGGCCTTAAATTACGATCGTTTTTATTGAATTCGTTATTTAGTTCTTCCCAAGCAAAGGAATCCTTTCTGTGCATTTGATTTGTTTCAATAAAGCTAATAGCCTTTTGAATATCTTTTTTAATTAGCTCAAGTAAATCCATTTTCTAATAGTTTATGCCTAATTCATTAAGAGATTGTGTGGTTTGATGTAGGGTTAATGGGTTATTGAAGGCCATGTGGGCGTATCTTCCAGAATCCCACATGTGATTAAATTTATCTATTGGTTGGTTGATTGGGATTCCGTTTACTTCTTTGAAACGATAGTTTTGTTGCTCAATTTTGGCAAACTTTCCAAGTTTCTCATTACGGATAACTAAATGAATTTTCTTTTTCTTCATAGATCCAATCCAGAAAACCACTCCTTTATTTTTAGATACTTTTCTTATTGAGTAACCTTTCTTTTTAAGAGCGCTGACCATTTCAACGGTTCCTTTATTCTCTCCGGTATATTTATCAGATGAATCTGCAGTTATGGGAATATTCTTTTCAACACCAAGAGAGACAAAGGCCGTGTCTAAATCGTCAGGATGATCAATAGGTTCATAAAGTAATAATTCAATCCAAATATTTTTGTCGTCCTCACCAAATCTAGTTAAGGCAGACGGAT
>Ga0233372_1000667_pt1 | contig 14895 bp, 19 predicted proteins | sample ElkDunMinimDraft_4_FD_191538 | JGI IMG/M metagenome (GOLD analysis project Ga0233372, IMG submission 191538) | Fecal eukaryotic communites from dung pellets of Tule Elk in California, USA - Elk Dung D8 | ecosystem: Host-associated > Mammals > Digestive system > Large intestine > Fecal | place... | reverse complement strand
TCATACGGGGCTCTACGGGCTCCATTTTCACACGTTTATAAGTGGGGTAGTCAAGTAGTAAGGCCTAAGCTTTAATAGCGTTTAAGGTGCCTCCACGAGCTCCATATCACGTGTGTCTTTCATGTAAGTGCATGTCTTCCATGTACGCACAAAAACACTAAAATTTTAATTTTTTTTGAAAAGTGATTAAAAATAATACGCATAATTATATAGGTTGCGTGAAAAATATTTGCATTAAAATTATAAAAGCAATTAAAATTTAATATTTTTTATTGTATAATATAATAGTGAGCGAATAACTCACTGATATTAAATAAATTTATCGCTGGAGAGCGTTAACCTCAGAAGGAAATTAATTATGAAGTCATTAACCAACAGAGAATTTGCAAAGAAGCTTACAGATTTTATTTATGATGTAAGAGAAGACTACAGAGAGTGTTATAACAAGACTGATCTTGAGCTTGTCTGTGAAGATCTTGCTGATGAAGTAAGACAAAGTCTTTCTTATAGTGTGAAAGAATATAGCTTGGTAAATAGCTATCTAGATAAGATTGAAGAGCTTGAAAGAGATCGTGATAATGAGCTTAATTGTGTGCATGATTATTTCATGGAAAATTTTCTTAACTGTATTAACTATGAGTGTCTCTATGAGATGATGTACGATCTTAAAGATCCGGCTGGAAATTATATCTTCAATTTTAATGATGAAGAATTTAATTTTGAAGTAGAGCTTGAAGAAATTATGTCTTGCCCAAATAACTGTGCTTATGAGCTTGTAAAAGACCAACTTGATAACTATTTCTGTGAAGTTTACATTTCTGAAGAAGCTTATGAATGGGGAGAGACTCATGAGTATTATCTCTTGAGTTGGGCATGTGAAGTGCTTAATGATTATATCTACTTACTCAGCCCCGAAGAAAGAGAGTTTATGAAGAATACGAGAGAAAGAGGTGATAGATAATGAAAAATGGAGATTTAGAATTTTATTTTGATAAAGAAACTATGAAACTTACAGTTGAAGAAAAGTCTTACACAGATTTTTATAATGCCCGCACTGGTGATACAATTAGACATTATGGTGAATCATTTATTTATGAATTTGATGTAAACGCTTTACCAAAGTGGAAGGAGAAAAATAATGTTTACAGATAAATTTGAGTTGGATTTTGATAATGTAGAAAGCTTACTGGGGTCTGAGGCCCCAGTATTGCTTGGGACAGAAAAGCTTGATGAGATTAACAGAAATCTGTTGGATCTTCAAGAAAAGATTAAAAGTGTTAACGAATATTATGAAACAAAATATAAATACATGGAAGAATATTTTACAGAAAGTGAGATTAAATAATGAAAAGAAAAGAATATGCAAGTAGATTAACAAAAAAAGAGCTTATTGATAATGGAATTACTGAAATTACAAAAGACGGTAAAGTTTTCAGAAATGGCCAAAAAATAAACTTAAGTAAAAATAAAAGTGGTTATTTAACATTTCCAATTTATGATAAAGACGAGCATGGAAACAAAATTAAAATTTCTTGTAATAGAGATTTTAAATATAAAAATAAAGATGGAGCGGAAAAAGTTCGTAATGTTGAAACTTATGTTTATAAATTTGCAACTATTGGTGTTCATAGAGCTATGTGGGCTTGGTTCTATAATGAAGTTCCACAAGGGCTTGTAGTAGATCATATAGATAATAATAAGCAAAATAACACATTGGAAAATTTACAATTACTTACACAAGGTGCTAACGTAATGAAAGAAAGAGAATTTTCAACAAGAGAAATAAAATGTAGACTTAATGTTCCAAGAAGTTTTTATGAAGATAAACTTTTTAAAGCAATAGAAGCTTGTAGAGAAGCTCAACTTAATCATGATGCTGAAGCTTATCATAAAGCAAGAGGTTTAAAATATATGGCTTGTGCAAGATTAAGATATTATGATAGTCATCTGGAAGAAGCTGAAAAAATACTTCAAGAGCAAGAGCAAGACAGAATAGCAAAAGCTTTGGCTTCAGAAGCTTATCATAAACGTGCAAAAGAGAAAAATCTGTTAAAGCGCTGGAAAAAGCTTTTTAAAGAGATTAAATACACCGCAATGTGGAGAGAAATGGTTCTTGTAGAAAAAGCTTGGGATACATTATCTGCAAATAAAAAAGAAGAAATTTTCCAAAAGTTGGAAAATAAGTTTCCAATTTACTATAAGCAAGTTCACGGCGAAGAGCTAAACTAAACAAGTAAGGAGAATCATATACCAAAAAAGAAAAAAACAAAATATAATATCGTATAATAATATAGGAACTTGAGTTGTATGAGAGCTCTCAACTTCTTATATACATACAACTCAAGGAGTCTTATTATGAATTTATTAACAACTTACGAAGTAAGAGAAGATATATTTAATAAAATACTGTATGATCTCTCTTACAAAACTGAATATACAGATAATATAGTAGCTTATAGCTATGGTTATAGCAATAAGAATACTATTTATTATAATGATGAATATTTAATCTGTAAAGAAAGCGTTTTAAACTATTATACAGATGCTATAGAAGATTGCTCTTCTTGGAAGCAAGTAAAATTAAGAAAAGTTAAAAATGCTGATGTAGCTATACAACATACTATTTCAGGAACTTATGCTTGGAATTATGTTATGAATATACTTAAGAAATATTATAGTGATAAAGAAGTAGATGATATTTTACATGCGCATGAAGCTGAATACTCAGAAGGCTTTAAGCAGTTTCACTATAACACTTTACTTAATAAATATGAGCTCAAGAGATTTAAAAACTGTTTTAAATATGATATTAACGGAGCTCACTGTGATGCTGTTCTATTTTTATTTCCTCTCGCTCGCAACACTTTTATGAAGATGTATAAACAAAGAAGGGAGAAACCTGTTTACAAGCAGATTTTTAACTTCTTTGTTGGCGAGTTATGTAGAAAAGGTTATAGACTTACTTACAACTGGATTGTTCAAAGAACTACCAAAAAGCTTTATGAAGCTATGGACACTGTAGACGGTCAACTTATATATGCAAATACAGATGGATTTATAGTTCAAGATCCTAATAGAAAAATAGATACTTCAAAAGAACTATTTGATTTTAAACTTGAATATGCCGGTGATGTGTATGTATATCAATCACACAACTATATATTATATCAGTGTGGTGAAGACAAAACAGGTTCTTGTAAATGTGAAGTAAGAAATGATATAGACTTAAGAGAAGGAATTGTAGTAGATTATAAAAATAATAGAGTCTGTATTGGAACAGACGTTAATGGCAAGAAGAGATATAATGTCGAACTTGTAGATATAATTAAGAGGAGAATAGATATAGATGAGTAAATATAAGAAATCTAGAAGAGGTAGAACATTAGTTTCAAAATCAGGTAAACTTAATGCCTCAAACAAAAAGAATATAGACGCTTTTAAGAATGAAATAATGTCAAGTAAAGAATATACTGATGCTGAGAAAAGAGGACTTATTGCAGACTTAAATATTATTATAAAACAAAGAATGAAGGATGGCAAGAAGCTAACAACTACAGGTTTCTTTGGAGAACTTGCTTCAGATAAAATAGAGAGAATGCTTGTTAATGCAGGATACTCTATAGAAGAAGCTTCAGAAGAACTTGGTGTTAGTGAAGCAGAACTACTTGATATGAAAAACTGGTCTGGTGATAAGTTTACACATGCTAAAGATACTTGGCTATTTAGTTTTAAGTATACAGGAGCAGCTTTTACAAAGATATGAGTTTACTAGAACAGACTTTAAATAATAGACGTAAGAAACATAACCAGTCAAGATGGTATACAAAAGAACTTAAATCATTGCTCGGGAATACTTGGGCAATGTTTTATGCTATCTTAGGTGGAAGAATGACTGGTAAATCTTATGCTTTGATGGATTATTTATGTAATCAGAAAAGAAAGAAACAAGACCAGTGTAAGCTTTATTGGATGAGAATTTCAGAAACATCTACAAAGTTTATGCTTGCAAATAAAGCAGAAAAGCTAGTAGATCCAGATTTAGTTCGAAAGTATCGACTCGAGCTTTCTACCAAAGGTATGAATGTATATGACCGCGGTAAAATGTTTATGCAAGTAATGCCGCTATCTGCCATGGGAAAGCTGAAAGGAAATGCCTTCTTCGATAAAGATTATACTGGTGAAATAATAATAGTTCTTGATGAGTTCCAGTTAGAGCAAGGTGAAAAGAGAACAAGCTTTGATATCTTGTATAACTTTATAGGAATGATAGAGAATATAGCAAGAACTACAAAGAATAAAATAAGAATATTTTTAATAGGTAATACACTTGAAGAAGCAAGTGGAATACTCAAAGCTTTTAATTTCCTTCCAGAGGGCTTCGGTAGGTTCTATTTGAAGAGAAAGCGTTGTATTATAGATAATATAGAGCCTACTGAAGAATACCTCAAAGATAGAAAAGGAAGTGCAGCAGATATTTTAGGTGGTAATGAAATGTCCAACTATACTAATGAGTTAAAGAAAGACTTATCACTTATATGTAAACAAAGACTTACTACACCAAGCTATTTAATTAAGTTTGGAAAGACTAAACAGAATATGTTTATAGTTTGGGACGGTAATATAATAACTAGATATAAAGGCCAAGCAATAAAGTCTTCGGTAGCTATGAAGCCTTATCTAGATGACAGATATAATCCCGAAAGAAGACAGACAGTAATAGATATATTTGATGCTCAAGGTTATAAGTTTGATACTCTAATAACTTTATCTTATTTTCAGGGAGAATTACAAAAAGTTAGGAAATAGCATATCCTGCTTAACCGCAGGCTCTATGATATTTTATATTGCACCGCGGCCTATATTAATATTTCAGATAATCTGCTAAGCGGAAGTCGACCGAAGAGGAGCCGATAGTAGACTAATTGACAACTAGAATCTGTCTAATATAGATACCCAAAGCAATCATTTGAAAATTATTTAAAAGGAGATATATTTATGTTTGAATTTATTTTTGGAGCAGTTTTTGGAATTGGCTTAACCTTTCTATTTATCCACCTTATCGATAGCTTAAAGAAAGATACTATTGAAAAGAAGAGAAGAGAAAGAATTAAGAAACAAAAAGAACAAGAGAACTTAGAGAAAACTATTAGAAAAGTTTTAGAAGAAATTAAATAAATAGGAGATATATATTATGCCAGAAGAAATTATTCAAGAACAAGAAGTTAACAATGAAGTTGATTTAGTAGACGACATCACAGCGTGGAAAGCAAACACCGTATCACGTGAGCAATATGAAAGGGTGCAGGCAGAACGTGATAGATTTGCTAGAGCTCTTATGAACAATGAACAAGTCGAGGTAGAGGCGCCAGAAAAGCCTGATATAAATCAATTGCGACTTGAATTGTATACAGAAGATGTTCAGCGCTTAAGTGATGTTGAAATAGCAGCTAAAACGCTTCAATTGCGCAAAGCAATAATAGATGATGGACAAATAGACCCATTTGTTCCTTTTGGACAACAGACAGGGCCTGAAGAATCCGATTTCGCAACGGCGGAACGTGTAGCTCAGGTATTACAAGAATGTGTTGATTATAGCAACGGCGATAACACAATCTTCCTAGCTGAACTTAATAGAAGAACTATGGACATTAATCCTATATCTACAAGAGCTAATGCGCGTAGAAGATAAATTAAAAATATTTAAGGAGTAAAAAATTATGCCAGTAGCATTCAATGGTCAACTTAGACCAAATGAAATTTTTGGTGCTCTTTATAATATGATTATCAGCCAACATGTATTTGCAGATAATATTAAGGGCACTTATGGTGAACTTGTAGAGAAATTCCGTGTAGATGGAACTCTCTATGGTGATACCAAAGTTTATTATGCTTCTGATGCTTTGAAGTCATATGAGTGGGATGAGAATGATACTAACATTCTTCAAATTCATAGACCTGAAGCACCAAAGCAGCAAAGAATCACAATCTCTAACTTCCGTCAGATTGCACTTACTGTAGACAACTATCTCTCAAAGAGAGCTTGGAGTTCAGAAGGTGCGTTCTCTAGCTTCAATAGCGTAGTTCTTGGTTGGATTAGAGATACAAAGAAAATTTATGACTCAACTCTTATTAACAGCTTCGTAGGAACTACTGAAACTAATGTAGGTGCACAGCAACTTACTATTACAGAAGTTGAAGGCGAAAATAGTGCACTTACTATTGCAGTAGCACTTGCTGACCTTCTTGTAGCACTTAAAGATGTATCAAGAGATTACAACGACTATGGCTTTATCAGAAGTTATGATGAGAGCGATATGCTTGTAGTATTCAATGCAAAGCACTGGAACAGACTACGTAAAGCAGATCTTCCTACTGTATTCCACAAAGAAGGTCTTCTTGATGAATTCGAGAAAGTAATTCTTCCAGCTAGATACTTCGGAACTGTTAAGACTGAAGGTGGCACATCAACTGGTGTAGAGAGAACACTTGTTGAAGGTGATTTCGGCACTAAGCACTGCTTCCCTGGTGATATTATCCCTGCCGGTGAAGCTTACAATGCTAATGAGGCTTATGTAGAAGATGACACAATTGTATTCAAAGTAATGCACAAGAACTCAGTTCCATTTATGAGTGCCTTCGAAACAGGAACTTCGTTCTTCAATCCTAAAGCTCTCCTAGAGAATCACTATCTCACTTGGGGTTATAGCGACCTTGATTACCTTGCGAACTATCCATTTATCACTGCGAGATTTAATGGTTAGTAATATATTCTCCTAACAGTCATTTTGGGATTGGACTATAACTAATCCCTTATTTTATATAAAGGAGAAATAACTTTATGCCAGATGGAAAAGTAGCAATTTGGCCACTAAGATATAATAACTACTACAATAGAATACTTAAGAGAGAGCAAGAAGTTATTGACTATGAAGAATATCTAATTGGTTCGCCGTTCTATAATATAGACTTCAAGCCTAATGACGGAATAAATACTCAGATAGTTCTTAAGCCTATTGAAGAAGGAAATATTCCTGATTATATATTAGTGGTTGATGGAACTTATTTAAATAAAGATATACATATAGTTAGTAGATGGTTTGTTATTGATGCTACAAGACTTCGTAAGGACCAATACAACCTAACTCTTTATAGAGATACACTTGCTGACTATTATAATTATTTAAAATATTCTACATTCTTTGCTGAGAAGGCTCCTATAAGAAATGACAGTCCGTTTATCTTTAATGAAGAGAATATAACTCTAAATCAAATTAAAGAGTATGAGACCTTACTTATGGACGAGACTGAGAGTGCTTGGATTGTAGGTTATATGCCATCAGATAATCCACCACCTGCAGATGGTGATGAAACTGGTGCGTATAAATTTAAATTTAGTAGAAAAATGAAGCCTGACTATACAGTTAACACATTAGCAGACTTTAATAATACTTATATAAACACTGAGAATGTTTATAGATTTGTCCACACTTATAAATACAGAGTTCATGGTCTAAGATATAACTTAGGTTCTACATTTGATTTTATATTTGATAGAACAACTAGTGAATACAAGGTAAGTTATCCTGGAGATAATTCTGCACTTAAGCTTATTAAAACTGATGTAAATAGTATTGATACAGCTAAGCAGAAGTATATGAACTCACTAGCTACTAATCTTGAAGAGAGAATTCTAATAGAGAATTATCTTGGATATGAAGGTAGCACAGCGTTTGATGAAGCTTATATGTATGACAAGAAAATTATATATGAAGTTTCTACAAGACGTTATTATAGAATTAAAACTAACATTGGGTTCGACAAGACTATTAGTCAAAACTTCCTAGCAGTAGGAACAGAGTTATTTAATAAAATAGATGCTGGAACTGCAGAGCTAAGAGACTTAGGAATTATTGGTCAGTCAGAAGCTAATATGTTCTCATATAGTTTTGAAGGAACTTATTGGCAAGCTAGTATACAGCTAGAAGAACTTAATGATATTAATATAGATAAAGATATACAAATATCAGTAGATAGACAGCTATTACAAGATGCACCTTATAGTATGTTCTGTATTCCTGTAGATAAAGCTTATATGAAGATTACTAGAGATGGTTCACCTGCAGTAATAAGAAATACAGCTGATAAGCAGACTATCTATGATTTTGCAGTAAGTTTAACAAGAGACTTAAGTGGAGCTGGAATACTAACAGACTTACAACTACTTCCTTATTGTCCTTTTAGAGAAGTAAGTATGAGAGCTGATAGCTTTGCAGGTAGCTTAGGTATTATAATAGAAGGTGAATCCCTACTTCCTGGTATTGATTACCAATATACAGAAACTTATTCAGAAGATCCAACTCCAGATACTTCAGGTTATAGTGAAGGTGTAATAATGTTCTGGTGCAAGAACAGCACATTCTCATTTGAACTTCTACCTAGGAATGACATATTTGGTATAGGATTTGCATCTAATCCTTATGACTTTGAGAATGAGTGGGCAGGAACAGATTATCCTTGGACTACAAAGTTATGGAATGAGACTAAGAAATATAGACTTAGTTCACCTAACTATTCAAGTAGTTTTGATTTTAGTCCTGCTAAGAATGGTGGAGTTAGAAGTTTTACAGTAGACTGCACTTACAAGCCATTCCAGCCTTATATACATGTAGCACCTTTATTTGGTGGTTTATATGGAGATGACTTTAATGACTATAGAGGACTTACTTGTGGTGGTGATTTCTCACTTCCTCAGCTTAACGATGCTTGGGCTACTTATGAGAGACAGAATATAAACTATCAGAAGTCTTTCCAGAGAGATATAGAATCTATGGAACTACATCGTAAGTGGAGTAATGCAAGTAATATAGTAGGTGCTCTCTCTGGTGCTGGTCAAGCTGGTATTATGGGCGGAAACGTAGCTGGTATGATGGGTGCTGAGGCTGCAGGCATGACTGGAGCTGGTTTAGTAGCTGGTGGCTTATCACTTATAGGTGGTGCAATGGATGCTGGAGTATCTGATATAATGTCAAGAGAAGCTATTAGATTGAAGCAGGACCAATTTGGTTATCAGTTGGGTAATATACAAGCTCTTCCTAATACAATAACTAAGATATCGGCATTTACAGCAAATAATAAAATATTCCCAGTGCTTGAAACTTATGGTTGCACACAAGAAGAACTTCAAGCATTTATAAATAAATTAGTATATAACGGACTTACTTGTATGCGTATAGATACATTTGAATCTTTCTTATATGACAAAGAATATAGTGAGACTTATATTCCTAACGGACTCAACTATATAAAAGGACATATAGTAAGAATGGAGTGGTCTTTACCAGAAGATTATCATGTAGCTACAGTAATGTCTGAAGAATTAAGTAAAGGAGTTTATGTATGAGTAGTTTTCAAAATTCAATAAATCAACTCATTGGAAGTGCTAGCTACTATGCTAGTATAAATCCAGGACTCAGAGAAGCTCAAGCAGAACGTAAAGCAACAGAGAGAGCTAAAGTTAATGCAGTTAAAGCTCAAGAAGCTGTAAAGTCAGTTCAACAAAAGCAGAAGAGCGAACAAATGCAGGTGACACATAATGAAGATGCTGCATATGATTTTGTAAGTGATTTAGGTGGTGCAGCTCATCAGTATAATATGGCTGCCAGACTACACAATGTAGGTGAGCAAGCACATAATATGAATGTAAATGCTGCTCAAGCTGCTTTTGCTCAGAATCCTAGTGCTCAGGGAATAAATGATATATTAGCAGCACAAAAAGCTCGTTCTGAGTTTGATAAGAAATATAGACAACAGTTCGAACAAGGTAGAGAGTTTTTACAGTTCTGGAATGAACTAGAACATACTACCGGAAAGCAATATGAACTTTATGATGTTCTAAAAATGCAGAAAGGAGATAAGGAATAATGGGAACACCTAATATAGATATTACCAGTCTTGACCCAATATTACAGAAGCAGAAGGACCTTATGAGACATTTTGATAGAAGTCCTAAGAAGAATTTAAAGCCTAATATTAAAGCTTTGTTTAGAGTTATGGACGAGCAAGATGCAGTAAATAAGTTCACCTGGTATAACTTACCTAATGGTCTTACTGGTCAGATGATAGAGAGAATACTTTACTACAAAGGTCAAGGTATGTTCTTCTATGATTCTGGAGTTAAAAAGTTTTTCTTCCTACCTTATGCTCTTGAAGGTGGTATAGATATTTATGGTAGATATGAGGGAGTAAAGCCTCTACCTTTTAATGGTTCTACTGAAATTAAGAAGGGCGAGAAGTTAACACCTTTGGCTAAGTATATAACTAACTTAACTAGAGTGCCACTTTATGATGCTAAGTTAGACGAACTAAAGCCAGGTGATTTAGATAAATATTGTGTTCTATTAAGTGATTACACTAAGCAGATATCGCAGCATGTAATTCCTAGAGCAGAGCTTAATGACCCCTTACTTGATGTAATGTCTGACCTAGTGCCGTTTACTAGAACTGCTTTGCTTAATGGAACTGGTGTTATGGGAATGAGAATAGATGATGCAGATGCTGCAGAAGAAGTATATGTAGCTAGTGCTGCAATAGATGATGCTGCATTATGTGGTGAGAAGTATATTCCTATAACAGGTAATATAGAGTTCCAAGAATTGACTGGTGGAACAGTAAGTAAGTCTGAAGAATATCTATTAGCTTTACAAGCACTTGATAACTTAAGATTATCAACACATGGACTTGACAATGGTGGTTTATTCCAGAAGAAGAGTCATGTTCTAGAAGCTGAGCAAGAGATGAATGCAGGTTCTGTAGGACTTATAATGCAAGATAGCTTGACTTTAAGACAGCATGCTTGTTTAGTATTTTATAGCTTTACTGGCTGGCCAATTTGGTGTGATGTTAGTGAGAATGCTATAGGACTTGACAAGAATATGGATGGTCAAGTAGGAGATAATCAGATGGATAGTGAAGGAGGTATGAGTGATGGAGACAATGTTTCACAATCTGCAGCCGAGTAGAAAGTTTTGTGATATATTTCCTGATGTAGATACATTTGTTGATGGTTATACAAACAGTAAATTATCTGAGGTAAATACAGTAAGTAATCCAGAGTTAGTATATTATCTATTATATGCAAGATATGCTAACTGGTATATAATTCCTGTAGATGAGAATCAGTGGAAGTATAAAGTATATTCTACAATGTTTATGTATGGACCAACTTGGGAGAAGAGATTAGATATGCAGAAGCGTATTAGGGAGCTCACAGAAGACGATATAAGACGTGGAAGCAAGAGAATAGATAACTTATCCTACAATCCATCTACGAGCCCATCTAATGACTCTATGGAGCCCTTAGACACTATCAATCAGCAGCATTTTAATGGTTGGGAAAAGAGTCCTCTTGAGGGATATGCTAACTTAGAGATGTTGTTAGAGACTGATGTATCTGAAGAGTTTATAGGCAAGTTTAAAAAATTATTTACAAGAGTTCAGAGAGCTCACACTGTATTATATGAAACAGAAGGAGATTTGTTATGACAGAAATATTTAACACAGTTTGGCCTTATATATTAACTATACTTCCAGTGCTTACAAGTATATTTACAGTTATAGGAGTGGTATTAAAGTTTGTTAAAGATAACAAGCAGATAGTAGCACCACTTACTAAGAAAATAGCTGAGCTTGAAGCTGAAGTAAAGAATAACAAGAACTATGAAGAAGTAAAAGCACAGATGAGTTGCTTAATAGCACAGAATGCTGAATACAAAAAGATTATTACAGAACTTCTTCAAGAGAAAAGTAAGGTGATTAGACATGACACAGAAATATAAAGCACTTAGGAATTTATTCTTATTTTGTTCTATTTCCTGTATGGTAGGTCCTTTGTTATATTATGGTATTAAAGCAATGATAGAGGGAGAGCCTGCTGAGAAATTTACTTTAAGTTTGTTAGCTCTTACTGCAATAACAATATGTATTATAAATATAGCTTGTAAGATACATTTAAGAAGTGCTATATGGTTTATGATACTTGGAATATATATCTGTTTAGATAATATAGTATCTATACTTATAGTAATAGCTGTATGCACAATCTTAGATGAAATAGTATTTACTCCGCTTTATAAGAAATATAAAGAATTATATATAATTAACAGGGAGATAGATAAGAGATGACAGAAAATATTACTAACAAATTAGATCAACGCACAACTACATTTGAGAATAAGATTAAGCCTATGCTTACTTATGTAGGAACAGTTGGAGCAGTATTAACAGTTATAGCCTATATTATACTTGTAGTAGTATTGATATTTGGATTTAAAGCACAGAGTATAACACAGACTATAGTGTTTGCAATAGCTAATGGTGTAGCTGGTGTAGTGGTAATGCAGTTCTTAAAGATTCAGGGAATATCTTTTGCAAAGAGTATTGAAGCTAATAAAGATATATTAACTGAATATTATAACACACAGACTAAAGACAAGAAAAGCAAGTCTATAAAATATTATTGGATTACTTCTGTTATTAAAGATGTTGCAGTAAAAGCAATATCAATAATAGTATTAACCACTTGTGTAATCTATATAGTAATAGAAGGAAGTCAGAACTATTTATTACTAGCTATGGCGTTAGTTAATATACTTATGTTCTTATGTTTTGGACTTTTGTCTTTAACTAGTGCTTATGACTTCTTTAATAATGAACACATTCCTTATATAAAGGAGAGACTAAAAGAATACTATGAAGAAACTATGGCAAAAGATAAAGAAGTATCTGACACCGTTCTTCAACTGGAGATTCCTGATATGTTTCCTGATACCGTGGACGATAACTAATGGTATTTGGTATGTTGGTATGCTACTGGGCACATATTTTGATATAACTTGGTTAGCTGGAGTATGTGCTTCATATATCGCTTGGTTGTATACACCTTGGGCATGTGAGAAGCTATTGATACTTCCAGTAGCATTGTGGTTATGTAAAAAGTTATTTAAGAAGTCAGAGAAAACTCAATTACAAATACAGACTATGTTAGATGAAGCAAAGTCTGATTTTAATAAAATATTTAGAAGGAGAAATTCCAAATGATTACAATTGATGGAAAGCAGTATAGAAACTTAGAAGAGCAGGTATTGAAGAACAAGCAAGATATAGCAGCTCACTATAGTGTTCAGAGAGTATTGGCAGATTTTGGTATTAAGATAATTGGTCAAGTAGCTGAGTGGCAAGTTCCAGAAGGTGAATTTGAGTATGGAGATGCTTATGCAGTAGGAGCTGAAGCACCTTATAGTATATATATTTATACTAGAGCTGATGAGCAGTCTGGACATCCTGAAGATTATTGGCTTAATATAGGACCACTTGCTATTACTGGCCCACAAGGACCTGAAGGACCTCAAGGACTTAAAGGAGATAAAGGAGATAAAGGCGACAAAGGTGATAAGGGAGCTAAAGGAGATACTGGAGCTACCGGCCCACAAGGTGAGACTGGACCACGAGGACCACAAGGTATACAAGGAACACCTGGCCAGAATGGAACACCTGGAGATGCTGTAATAATTAAAGGAGTATTACCTAGCACTGGAGCATTACCAGATCCAACTACTGTAGATAGGAATAGTGCTTATATAATAACAGATGAAGGAACTGGAAGTTATATATATTTTATAACTGGAACAACTGACTTATCTTGGGACCATGTTCCATTTGAGAATGCTACTACTGTAATAGAGAATGGTGTTCACGTAGATATCTTTAATGCTGATACAAAGCTTGACAAGATAACAACATCTACTGGTTTAATAGTATATGCATGTTATGGAAATACACAAACAACAGTGGCTGTAGATGGTGGTTATACAGAAAAAACTACAATTCCTAAATATTTAGATGATACTAAAGGAACTGATACAATTTATAATAGAGGTAAACTCGTATCTTCTGAGCCTGTAAATCCGGCACATGTAGCAACTAAGAACTATGTAGACACAACAGTAGAGACTAAAACAAAATACAATCAGTGGCGTGATTTTAGTTATTTTGATGCTGCTTTTGGTTTCTCAGAAGGTTGGCAAGGTTTCTTTATGGGAGTAGATCCTAACACAGTATTATCTTGGGTAGGAGATGTTGCTTGGGTATGGGATACATCTACCGGACCTAATGATGGAGAGTCCTTCTCAGCAAGAATAAGTCAAGGAACACTTATTATTGGGCCTGGTGATGGCACTTGGACACTTATAGGAATAGTTAAAGATGATCCAGGAAGCATTACAGCTCAGAAGTATATCAAGAATGGTGTTATTAAAATGTCAAGCACAAATGGTGATACTTCGGCTATTGGTGGTGGTCTTTTAGGACCAGGTATAATGAAATACGAATACATTACAGATCAAGGTTTATAATTTTACACCCAGCCGTGTGTTTCTTTTTAGGAATGCACGGTTTTTTTTAGCAATAACATATGAGCGATCGTTCATATGAGTAAGTGTTCATATGAGTGTGCGCTCATATGTAAGTGTGTCGGAAGGTCAAATACTTGATACGTGATATGGAGCTCGTGGAGGCACCTTAAACGCTATTAAAGCTTAGGCCTTACTACTTGACTACCCCACTTATAAACGTGTGAAAATGGAGCCCGTAGAGCCCCGTATGACTATCTAGCTATCTAGCTTACTTACTTGGCTACTAGCTGCGCATGCTGTCTGCTTTAAGACGAGCTTAAAGACAGACTGATAGACAGATAGACAGACAGAAGTATTAAGACAGAAGCACTACTAGCTCTAGCTCTAGCTCTAAGCTCTACCTACCTATAGCTCTACTTCTAAGCTCTATACCTATGCTTTACCTATGCTTTATGTGTTTAACTCTACCCTACCTTCTCCTATATTT
>Ga0233372_1000665_pt1 | contig 14901 bp, 11 predicted proteins | sample ElkDunMinimDraft_4_FD_191538 | JGI IMG/M metagenome (GOLD analysis project Ga0233372, IMG submission 191538) | Fecal eukaryotic communites from dung pellets of Tule Elk in California, USA - Elk Dung D8 | ecosystem: Host-associated > Mammals > Digestive system > Large intestine > Fecal | place... | reverse complement strand
TTTAAAAAAGAGATTAATTTAAAAAATGTTTAAAAATTAACTTCGTAAAAAAATGTTAATCACGGATGTTTTTTTTCTAATTTATTGATATACAAAACAATGTGTGTGTTTAAAAAGTGTTTTTTTCTTTTTTATTTAAAAAAATATTAGATAACTTTGCACTTTAAAATTTCAACAAAGGAAATGATTTCAATTCACACAAATATCTTATTTGACCAATATAGCATCCAAGCTATGTTGCGACGTTGTCTGAATACCACTTCTGCCTTTTCGCCTATAAGGGCCAGGGCTTGATTTTCGAACACTTTTCGAAATCTTAGTTTAACACAGAGCTTTTTAGGTTAGTGTTTCCAATTCAAAAACAATTTTATTAATTATAATTAATTGAAACTTTACGCCATACGTGTGTTTTGTTTAAATTATTCTGACCATTTATAATTTCCAAATGAACAAACCATCGGATTTTATTATCATACCAGCGAACGAATCGCATATGGGTTACGCAGAACAAATCTGCGATGAAATGTTTGAATCTGCAAAAGCGCGTGGTACGGGAATTGCTCGTAGAAAACCTGAGTATGTTGCAAACAAAATGAAAGAAGGAAAATCGGTTATCGCACTTCATAAAGATGGTCGTTGGGCAGGTTTTTGTTATATAGAAACTTGGAGTCATGGAAATTACGTGGCTAATTCTGGGTTAATTGTAAATCCTGAATTTAGAAAATGTGGTTTAGCTAAATCTATAAAAAATGGTGTTTTCAAACTTTCTCGCGAGAAATATCCAGATGCTAAAATTTTTGGTTTAACTACGGGTCTGGCAGTTATGAAAATCAATTCAGATTTGGGCTACGAACCAGTTCCGTATTCTGAATTAACGCAAGACGAAGAATTCTGGAAAGGTTGTACTTCTTGTGTAAACTTCCAAATTTTACAAAGTAAAGAACGCAATAATTGTTTATGTACGGCAATGCTTTGGGATCCGGCAGAAAAAGAAAAAGAATTAAAACGCAAAATCGAAGAAAAAACAAAAGCGAAAGAGCGTTTAAAAAATATGCAAAAAAAATCTTCATTATTGAAACGATTGGTAATGAAGCTTAAAGGAAATAAAATCGTAACATTATTTGTATAATCATCAATACGTATTAAAATGAGTAAAAAGAAAGTTGTTTTGGCATTCAGTGGAGGTTTAGATACTTCATTTTGCTGCATCTATTTAGCACAAGATTTAAATTTAGAAGTACATTCTGTGGTTGTTAACACAGGAGGATTCGATGAAGCAGAATTAAAACAAATCGAAGATAGGGCTTTAAGTTTAGGTGTTGCTTCTCATAATGTTATTGATGAAACTGCAAATTACTATAACGATAGTATTAAATATTTAATTTTCGGAAACGTTCTTAAAAACGCAACTTACCCTTTATCTGTTAGTGCTGAGCGTGTTTGCCAAGCTACTGCTATTGCAAACTATGCTAAAAAAATTGGAGCTGAATGTGTAGCTCACGGTTCTACAGGAGCAGGAAATGACCAAGTACGTTTTGATATGATTTTCGAAATTTTAGTTCCGAATGTTGAGGTTATTACACCTATTCGTGATTTAAAATTATCTCGTGAAGCAGAAATTGAATATTTACACAAACACGGAGTTGAAGTAAATGCTGAAAAAGCTAAGTATTCTATCAACAAAGGTCTTTGGGGAACATCTGTAGGAGGTAAAGAAACTTTAACTTCTAACCAATATTTACCTGAAGAGTCTTGGCCAACGCCTATTACTAAAACAGGAACTGAGCAAGTAACTATTGATTTCGTAAAAGGTGAGCCAGTTGCTTTAAATGGTGAAACAATGACTTCTGTTGAGGTAATTCAAAAATTACAAGATTTAGCTCAACCTTACGGTGTTGGTCGCGATATTCACGTGGGTGATACAATTATTGGTATTAAAGGGCGTGTTGGTTTTGAAGCTGCCGGACCAATTATTATTGTAAAAGCACACCACACGTTAGAGAAACACGTATTAACAAAATGGCAATTATCTTGGAAAGATCAATTAGGTGCTTTCTATGGTAACTTCTTACACGAAGGACAATTCCATGATCCAGTAATGCGTGATATCGAGGCGTTCTTACAATCATCTCAAGAAACTGTAAACGGACGTGTAATCGTTCAATTACAACCGAACTATTTCACAGTAATTGGTATTGAATCTGAAAACGATTTAATGTCGAGCAAATTTGGTACTTACGGTGAAATGAATAACTCTTGGACAGGTGATGATGTAAAAGGATTCTCGAAAATTTTCGGAAATCAAGTTTCAATTTGGCATAAAGTAAACAACAAATAGATTTTATCTACTTTAAGGCAGAAGTTCATTTTTGGCTTCTGCCTTTTTTTGAAAATATAAAGTAATGAAGAAAGTAAAAGTAGGAGTTATTGGAGGTGCAGGTTATACAGGCGGCGAATTGCTACGTATTTTAGTAAATCATCCAAATGCAGAAATTACGTTTGTACACAGTAATAGTAACGCTGGAAATCCGTTATATAAAGTACATACCGATTTAATTGGCGAAACCGATTTATTGTTTACCAATCAAGTTTCACAAGAAAGCGATGTATTGTTTTTATGTGTAGGACATGGTGATGCTAAGAAATTCTTAGATGTAAATCCATTTAATGAAGGCATAAAAATTATCGATTTAAGTCAAGACCATCGTTTGGCTGCTAATGCAAACGGATTTGTTTATGGTTTGGCAGAAATGAATCGAGATAAAATAAAACAAGTCAATTACATCGCGAATCCAGGTTGTTTTGCAACAGCGATTCAATTAGCGTTATTGCCTTTAGCTACTGCAAATGTTTTGAATGATGAAATTCATATCAATGCCATTACAGGATCTACTGGTGCAGGTCAAGGCTTAAGTACTTCTTCACATTTTAGTTGGAGAAACAATAACATCTCGGTGTATAAAGCATTCGAACATCAACATTTAAATGAAATGGGAGAAAGCATCATTTCTTTACAACCAAATTTCGATCAGGAAATTAATTTCATTCCACAACGTGGTGATTTTTCAAGAGGAATTTTTGCTTCGGTTTATATGAAATCTGATTTGTCTGAAGAAGATGCTGTAAAATTATACCAAGATTTTTATAAAGATCATCCGTTTACATTTGTATCTGCAACTAATATCGATTTAAAACAAGTAGTAAATACCAACAAATGTTTGTTGTACGTGAAAAAACACGGAAACAAATTGGCTATTTTTTCTGTAATCGATAATTTATTGAAAGGAGCAAGCGGACAAGCAGTTCAGAATATGAACTTGATGTTTGGTTTAGAAGAAACTGCAGGTTTAAAATTGAAAGCGGTCGTATTCTAATATATAGATATTAGTAGTGAGAAATTAGAAATTAGAATTTTTTGTCACTCTGAATTTGTTTCAGAGTCTCATCAAGTTAAATGAGATGCTGAACTAAATTACTTCGTACAGTCGTAAACTCTAGTCAGCATGACATGATGGAAATTAAAAACAAAAACAATGAAATTATTTGATGTATATCCGGTGAATGCTATCGAAATTCAAAAAGGACAAGGTTCTTACGTTTTCGATGCAAACGGAACAAAATATTTAGATTTATATGGTGGTCATGCGGTGATTTCAATCGGTCACACCAATTCACATTATGTAAACAGATTAACAGAGCAATTACAAAACTTAGGTTTCTATTCAAACTCAATTGAAATTCCTATCCAAAAACAATTAGCTTCTTTGTTAGGAGAAGTTTCAGGTAAAACAAATTACCAATTGTTTTTATGTAATTCAGGTGCAGAAGCAAACGAAAACGCATTAAAATTAGCTTCGTTCTACAATAATCGTAAAAAAATCGTTGCGTTTACAAATGCGTTTCATGGGCGTACTTCATTAGCAGTTGCAGCAACCGATAATCCAAAAATTGTTGCTCCAGTTAACGAAACCGATAATGTGGTTTTCTTACCATTTAATGATGAAACAGCTTTAGAAAAAGCATTTGCCGATTTTGGTAACGAAATTTCTTCTGTAATTATTGAAAGTATCCAAGGAGTTGGAGGTATTCAATTAGCTTCAGATTCTTTCTTACAAAAAATCAGAACCTTAACTACGCAGTACAATGCTGTTTTTATTGCAGATGAGGTTCAGTGTGGTTACGGTCGTTCAGGTAAATTCTATGCACAAGATTATTCTGGTGTTGAAGCAGATATTTATACGATGGCAAAAGGAATGGGAAATGGTTTTCCGATTGGTGGAATTTCAATTTCTGAAAAATTTGTTCCTTGGCACGGTGAGTTAGGTACAACTTTTGGTGGTAACCACTTGGCTTGTGCTGCAGCATTGTCGGTTTTAGAAGTTATCAAAAAAGATAATTTAATGAACAACGCTTTAGAAGTTGGAAATTACTTAATAAATGAATTAAAATCATTTGATAAAATCACAGAAGTTCGTGGTAAAGGTTTAATGATCGGGATTGATTTACCAATGGAATTAAAAGCAGTAAAAGATAATTTATTATTCGAAAATAAAATCTTTACGGGTTATGCAGCTCCAAACGTAATTCGTTTATTGCCTGCGTTAAATGTAACAAAAGTTGAAGCTGATATCTTTTTAGAAGCTTTAAAAGGACAATTAAATAAGTATTAGTCTTTTGAAAAAGGTTTGAATTGTCATTCCGACGATAGGAGGAATCTAAAACATAAGGGTTCTTCACTTTGCTATCGCATCGTTCTAAATGACATTAGACATGAAGACTTTCAACATTAAGACTTTAATTAATTATAAACAATTTGAAATCAAGATAAATGGAAAAATTCTTTTCGGTTGGTGATGTAACTAATTTATCACAAATTGTAAATGAAGCTTTAAAAGAAAAAGCTTCACCTAACGCAAATGAAGCCTTAGGTAAACACAAAATGATGGGGTTAGTTTTTCTAAATCCAAGTTTACGTACGCGTTTAAGTACGCAAAAAGCAGCCATGAATTTAGGAATGCATGTTATGGTAATGAATATGGACAAAGATGGTTGGGCATTAGAAACACGCGATGGTGTGGTAATGAACGGAACTACGGTTGAGCATATTCGTGAAGCGGCTGCCGTTATGGGTGAATATTGTGATATTTTAGGATTACGTTGTTTCCCAGGCTTAAAAGATGCTGAAGAAGATTATAGCGAAGATTTATTCAATAAATTTTTAAAATTCTGTAATACGCCGGTTGTAAGTTTAGAAAGTGCAACGCGCCATCCATTACAAAGTTTAACCGATTTAATCACAATTATCGAGAATGGGGATTATACTTTTGATGAAGCTACACAACAATATATTCCCAACGGTAAAAAGCCAAAAGTTGTTTTAACTTGGGCGCCTCACGTAAAAGCGTTGCCACAAGCTGTTCCGAATTCATTTTCTGAATGGATGTGCGAAGCTCAAAAGCAAGGTTTAGTTGACTTTGTTATTGCGCAACCAGAAGGATATGAGTTAAACGCAGATTTTACTCCAGGAGCAACCTTGGTTTACAATCAGGAAGAAGCGTTTAAAGATGCCCATTTTATTTACGTTAAAAACTGGTCAAGCTTTAAAGATTATGGTGCAATTCTTCCAGTAGAAGGAGAATGGATGCCAACTTTAGAAAGTTTGAAAATAACTAACGACGCTAAAGTAATGCACTGTTTACCAGTTCGTCGTGATTTAGAATTAGGGTCGGATATTCTTGATTCAGAAAAATCATTAGTAGTTAAAGAAGCCGGAAATCGCGTTTGGGCAGCTCAGGTAGTTATCAAACGTATTTTAGAAAATAAATAATAAGTATTGAGATTTTAGTATTGAGATTTTAGTATTGAGAATTAAGATTTCAATACTTTGTCATTCCGACGATAGGAGGAATCTATAATAAAAAGATTCTTCACTGCACTATCGCTTCGTTCTGAATGACATTGAGGTAAATTCGACGTTGCTCTCAGTATTAAATAAAGTTGTGGTCTATTGACGATACGACAAAAATCAAAACAATGGAAAAACTAACACTTGTAAAAATCGGTGGAAACATCATTGACAACGAAATAGCTTTAAACGATTTCTTAAACTTGTTTCATCAAATCCCAGGAAAGAAAATTCTTGTTCATGGAGGTGGAAAAATAGCAACGGAATTAAGTAAAAAAATCGGGTTGAATCCAGAAATGGTTCAAGGTCGAAGAATTACAGATGCCGAAATGCTTAAAGTGGTAACCATGGTTTATGCAGGATTGACTAATAAAACGATTGTCGCAAAACTTCAAGGTTTAAAAGAAAATGCCATCGGATTAACCGGCGCTGACGGAAATGTAATTGTTGCTCAAAAACGTCCGGTTGTAGAAATCGATTATGGTTTTGTTGGCGATATTACCGAAGAAAATGTAAATGCCGATTTCTTAAAAGATTTGTTAGATAAAAATTTCTTGCCTGTTTTCTCAGCAATTACGCACGATGGTCAAGGTCAGTTGTTTAATACAAATGCAGACACGGTTGCTTCTACTATTGCGATTGCTTTAGCAGAATTTTACGACGTTCGTTTGATTTTTAGTTTTGAGAGAAAAGGTGTTTTAAAAGATATTAACGACGAAAATTCTGTAATTCGTTCTATTAATGAATTGAATTTTAATACTTTTGTTAAAGAAAATATTATTGCAGACGGAATGATTCCAAAAATTACAAACGCCTTACAAGCAGTGAATAAAGGTGTTTCTCAAGTAATTATTAAAAACGCAAACGATTTGTTAGATGAGTTTGCTGGAACCATTGTTTCCAAATAAAAAATAGATGGAAAAGATTATAGAAGGAAGTATTGGATTGTTGATGGATTTAATCCGAACGCAATCTTTTAGTAAAGAAGAAGATCAAACAGCTCACATTATAGATACATATTTACAAAATCACGGAGTTAAAACACATCGTGAATTAAATAATGTTTGGGCTTTCAATAAATATTTCGATTCATCAAAACCAACCATTTTGTTGAATTCTCATCACGATACCGTTCATCCGAACAAAGATTATACACGTGATCCTTACAACGCTGAAATTATCGATGGAAAACTTTTTGGTTTAGGAAGTAACGATGCAGGTGGATGTTTAGTTTCTTTAATCGGTACATTTTTAAATTATTACGATAAACAAAATTTGAAATACAATTTCGTTATCGCAGCTACAGCCGAAGAAGAGATTTCTGGTTTACACGGATTGGAATTTATTGTTCCAAAATTAGGTGAATTGGAATTTGCAATTGTAGGTGAACCAACGCAAATGCATTTGGCTATTGCCGAAAAAGGTTTGATGGTTTTAGAATGTAAAGCACCCGGAAAATCTGGTCATGCGGCTCGTGAAGAAGGTGAAAACGCGATTTACAATGCCATGAAAGATATTGCTTGGTTTGAAAGTTTTAGATTTCCGAAAGAATCAGAAATTTTTGGACCAATTAAAATGTCTGTAACCATGATTAATGCGGGAACGCAACATAATGTGGTTCCTTCAAGCTGTGATTTTGTAGTTGACGTTCGTATCACAGATGCGTATACAAACGAAGAAGTTTTAGATATTGTTCACGCAAATACTATTAGTGATATTCATCCGCGTTCGACTCGTTTAAAACCATCTTGTATCGATAAAAATCATCCAATCGTTCAGGCAGGAATTGCTTTAGGTCGTGAAACGTACGGTTCGCCAACAACAAGTGACCAAGCTTTATTAAGTATCCCGTCTTTAAAATTAGGGCCTGGAGATTCGGCTCGTTCGCACACTGCAGATGAGTTTATTTATGTGAAAGAAATTGAGGAAGGAATTCCTTTATATATTAAAATGTTAGACCAAATTGTTTTATGAAGCTTTGGCAAAAAAATACAGAAGTAGATAAAACCGTAGAAAAATTCACTGTTGGTCGCGACCGAGAAATGGATTTCTATTTAGCTAAATTCGATGTGTTGGGTTCTTTAGCTCATACTCGAATGCTTGAATCTATTGGTTTATTGACTTCGGAAGATTTAGAAGAAATTCAAAAAGAATTAAAAAATATATTCCGTGAAATCGAAGCAGGTCAGTTTCAAATTGAAGACCATGCTGAAGACGTTCATTCACAAGTTGAATTTATGTTAACGGAGCGCATCGGTGAAGCCGGAAAAAAAATCCACAGCGGACGTTCTCGTAACGATCAAGTTTTGGTTGATTTAAAATTGTTTTTCCGCTCAGAAATCGAGCAGATGGTTCTTCATGTAAAAGAATTATTTGAAACTTTGATTTCGTTAAGCGAAAAACACAAAAACGTTTTACTTCCAGGTTATACGCATTTGCAAGTGGCTATGCCAAGTTCATTCGGATTGTGGTTTGGTGCTTACGCAGAAAGTTTAATTGACGATTTAGAATTGATGTTAGCTGCTTGGAAAATCACGAACAAAAATCCGTTAGGATCTGCAGCAGGTTACGGTTCTTCTTTTCCTTTAAACAGAACTATGACTACAGATTTGTTAGGTTTTGAGCAATTAAACTACAATGTGGTTTACGCACAAATGGGACGTGGTAAAACCGAACGTATTCTAGCGCAAGCGATGAGTAGTATTGCCGCAACCATGGCAAAAATGGCGATGGATATTACGTTGTATATGAATCAGAATTTTGCTTTTGTGAAATTTCCAGATCATTTAACAACAGGATCGAGTATTATGCCACATAAGAAAAATCCGGATGTGTTAGAATTGATTCGTTCACGTTGTAATAAAATTCAAGCCTTACCAAATGAAATCGCTTTAATGACCACGAATTTACCTTCGGGCTATTTTAGAGATTTACAGTTGCTGAAAGAGAATTTATTCCCAGCTTTTGAATCGTTAAATGATTGTATGCAATTGTTGGTTTTGATGTTGGATCATATTCAGATTAACGAAACCATTTTAAACGATCCAAAATACGATTACTTATTTAGCGTTGAGGTGGTAAATAGCGAAGTTTTAAACGGAGTTCCGTTCCGTGAAGCTTACAAGAATATTGGTTTAGCTATTGAAGACGGAACATACAAACCTTTAAAAGAAGTAAATCATACACACGAAGGAAGTATTGGAAATTTAATGAATAAAGAGATTTCTGAAGCTTTTGAAAAAGTGATTCAAGATTTTAATTTCAATAAAGTACACCAAGCATTAAATGCTTTGGTTCAAGAATAAGAAAAGCTCGGTTTTGTGCCGAGCTTTTTTGTATTTTTACATTCTAAAAATAAAAAATGACAAAAACAATCGATGCTCGTTTTGTAGGTAAATGGAAAGGCTCTGACGAAGGAAAAATGGTTGCAGGTGAAATTAATTTTTGGATGATGCATCGAAAATCAGATGGAACTTTCGAAATTATTTTTGAAACGCATTACGAAGACGGAACTGCAGAACAATTTTTTGAAACTGGAAATTGGTATGTGATAAACGATGTGTTTTATGAATACCGCGAATCAGATGAGCAAATAGATAGTTATCAATTTGAGTTTTTATCTCCCCAAATTATTCAATTTATAGAAATTGATATTCAAACTCAAAATCCTTACATATTTAAGGATTATAAAATAATTGAAAATTAAAAACCCGATTTTTTGTAAAATTGGGTTTTTTTATGGTAATTATTGTTAAATGTTATGGGTGTTAAGTTTAGTTTGTGAATTCGTTTGCTTAAAATTGAGAGAAACATCTTAATTTTGCCGCAAATTTAAATAGAGTATGAAAAAATTCCCTAAGCCAAATAACGAGAAAAATCGTCTTGAAAAATTATCTTTTTACGGATTACATAATTTACCAAAAGATCCTGATTTAGATGTTTTTGCAGAAGCAGCTTGTTTAATTACAGATTGTGCTGCATCGTTAATTGCAATGATGGAATCTGAAACTCAAAAAGTTCAAAGTTGCGTCGGGTTTGAGTTAGATGTTTTACCTCGTGAAAGTACAATTTGCCAACACACCATTATGAGTAATGATGTTTTAGTAATTGAGGATACTTTACTTGATGATCGTTCACGTTATAATGAAACAATGATTTCGGCAGGTGTTCGATTTTACGTTGGAGTTCCTTTACTTGACGAAGAAGGTCACGCCTTAGGTACAATTTGTGCTTTCGATTTTGAACCCAAAAAAATCACATGTAAGCAAGTACATTCTTTAAAGAAATTGAGTGAATCAATTACCAAAATTTTACTTAGTAAAAAGAAGAATGCTTACGCAGAATATTTCATAGATACTTTTAATTTAAGTAATAATATTATTTGTGTTTTAGATGATCAATTTCATATAAAAGAAACTAATCCGGTTTTTGATGAACTTTTTGATTTTTCTAAGAATATTATTTCTTCAAGTAAATTTTCAGATTTATTTATCAATGTTGCCGACTGGAAAGATGAGTCAATGACTAAAATTCATCTTTTTGAGGATGTTCATATATTAACTAAATCAACATCAAAATTAGGTCAAGAGATAGAAATTGATTGGCATATTAAATTCAATACAACTAAAACAGAAATCTTATGTTTTGGTCGAAACATTACAGCCGAAAATCGTGAGAAACTAAAGTTAGAAAAATCTGAAAAGAAATTTAAAAAGTTTTTTGAAAATTCTATCGGATTAATGAGTTTGCACGATCTGCAAGGAAATGTTTTAGCTGTAAATGAAGAAGGAAAAAAAGCGTTACAATATACAGATGCCGAAGTTCGAAAAATGAATCTTTTCGATTTGGTTGAAAAAAATGAAAAGGCTGATTTAGAAAAATATCTAAAGCAAGTTGCTACAGAAAAAGTTTCTAAAGGGTTAATGAGACTAAAAGCTAAAGATGGGTCAAAATTGTATTGGATGTATCACAATATGCTTGAAACCGATGATAATGGCGAACTTTATGTAGTAAGTACGGCTTTAAATATTACCGAACGTATTTTATTAGAAAAGAAATTCAAACATATTCAACAAATTTTAGAACAAACTAATGATGTAGCTCAAGTTGGTGGATGGGAATTCAACCTAGAAACAAAACAAACAACATGGTCTAAGAATACAAAAATGATTCATGGTGTTTCTAAAGATTTTGATCCAAATCTTGATACAGCAATTAAATTCTATACTGATGAAAGTCAGGAATTTATAAAAAGATTAATTTCAAAAGCTATTAATGAAGGTATTTCATATGATCAAGAATTAGAATTGGTTCGTGCAGACGGAACTGTGATTTGGGTTAGAGTAAAAGGTATTCCAGAGTTTAAAGCTGGTGTTTGCGTACGCTTATTTGGTATTATTCAGGATATTGATGATAATAAAAAAGTTTTTATTGAACTAAAAAACAAAGAAGCAATACTTCAAGCTTTTATTAAAGACACTCCAGCTGCTGTTGCCATGTTTGATTCTAATTTAAATTATATTACAGTTAGTAAACAATGGTCTGAGGAGTTTAATAAAAATCATAAGGACTTAATAGGTAGTAATTTATATGAAGTTTTTCCGAATATTCCAGAAAGTAGAAGAAAAATTTATAACAATGGATTAAAAGGAATTTCATATATTAATGAAAATGAAGTTTTTTTAGATTTTAAAGAAGAGTTTCCACAACATTATAGTTGGGCGGTGAAACCATGGTACATATCTGACGGGTCGATAGGTGGAATTATTCTATTTACCAAAAACATAACATCATCTGTAAAGATTAATGAAGAATTAATTGAAGCTAAAAAGCTTGCAGATATAGCTAGTAAAGCTAAAACAGAGTTTTTGGCTAATATGAGTCATGAAATTAGAACACCTTTAAATGGTGTTATCGGTTTTTCTGATTTATTATTAAAAACGCCTTTAAACGAAAATCAACAACAATATTTAAATTATATCAATGAATCTGGTAACAGTTTGTTGCATATTATCAATGATATTTTAGATTTTTCTAAAATCGAATCAGGTAAATTAGAATTGTTTATTGATAAATATAAGCTTTTAGACATTGGAGATCAGGTTATTAATGTAATTTTATATCAGGCACAACGTAAACAAATCGAATTACTGTTAAATATCGATCAAGATCTACCAAATAACGTCTGGATTGATGTAGCGCGAATCAAGCAAGTTTTAATGAATTTACTTGGAAATGCAGTGAAGTTTACAGAAAGTGGTGAAATTGAACTTCGTATTCGAAAAATTGCTGAAGTAGATAATAAAGTAACTATCCGATTTGCTGTTAGAGATACCGGAATTGGAATTCCGTTAGAAAAACAACAACGTATTTTCGACGCATTTACTCAAGAAGATAGTTCGGTAAGTAAACGTTACGGAGGAACAGGTTTAGGATTAACCATTTCTAACAATATTTTAAAATACATGAAAAGCTCATTATCATTAAAAAGCGAGATTGGTTTAGGATCTGTTTTTTATTTTGATATTGAAGTTCCGTTTGAAAACGAAAATGAAAATCAAGAAGAAATAATAGACCTACAAAATGTATTAGTGGTTGACGATAATGAAAAAAATAGAATCATTCTTAAACAAATGCTTTCGTTTAAAAACATTCAGGCAGAACTAGCCGCTAATGGTTTAGAAGCGCTTCAGTTATTAATGAACGGTAATGAATACGATGCTATTTTAATGGATTATCACATGCCTATTTTATCAGGTCTAGAAACCATCGAAAAAATTAAAGAATTATTTCTAAAACAAAATAACAAAGTGCCATTAATTATTTTGCATACTTCGTCAGAAGAGCAAGATGTAATAGCCAACATTAAAAAAGAAGAACAATCGTATTGTTTACTTAAACCTATTAAATCAAACGAATTGTATTCGGTTTTACATAAAGCTAGTAAACATTTTAACGATAATTTTGTGCTGAAAGAAAGTAAAGAAATTTCTAAAAACAGTATAATAGCTAAAAAAATTAATGTTTTGTTAGCCGATGATAATCCGGTAAACATGGCACTTAATTTAAAATTAATGCATGTACTTGCTCCAAACGCATTTTTGGTTGAAGCTGAGAACGGAAAAATTGCTCTCGAAGCTTGTCATAATTTAGATTTAGATTTAATTTTAATGGATCTTCAAATGCCGATAATGGACGGAATTGAAGCAACTAGAGCAATTCGAGAATTAAATAATTATGCTCATATTCCAATTATTGGTGTTACAGCCGGTAATATTTTAATTGAGCAAGAAAAATGTTTAAAAGCTGGTATAACAAGCATGTTAGCTAAACCAATTAAACAAGATGATCTATTAAATAAATTAAGTGAGTATTTTGAAATTGAAAATATTCTTGATGAAATTTCAATTAACGAATCCGATTATGTAAATCATGAAATTTTAGAAGCTCACTTTGCCGGAGACGAAAAATTTAAAGCCTATTTCATTGATTTATTGATTACAGAACTTAATAGTTCACTTTCTAATTTAAAACAAATCAATGAAAACTTTAATCAACAAGCGGTTAAAATGTTTTTACATAAATTAAAAGGAACTGCCGGAATGTCTGGTTTAACAAGATTATTAAATCTAGTTACTAAGTGGGAATCTAGTGAAATACATCCTATGAATTATAGTGAAATGTATAATCAACTTCAAGATGAGATTGTTAACGCTCAAAAAATTATTCAACAAATGAATAAAACATTTAAAGCGTAGAATATAAAATATAGATTAATTAAATTTTAAAATTGATGGTAAATAAATTTAATAAATTCAAATTTATCACAGCAGATGATCACGAAATAATTGCAAAATCTTTAATTTATATAATTACTGATTTATATAAAGATGCAGAAATTTATCAGATAATTAAATTTAACGATATTGTAGAAACCTTAAAAAATGAAAAAATAGATTTATTAATCTTAGATATTTCATTTCCAGAAGGTGATACACTTACAATTATTCCAAAAATAAAAAAAATACAACCCGATATTAAAATTTTAATTTTTTCTGGACATGATGAAAATCTTTATGCCTTAAGATATTTTCATGCTAATGTCAATGGCTATTTAAGTAAATCAAGTAGTATGCTTGAAATTAAAAACGCCATAACAGAGGTAATGAATAACGGAAAGTATTTTAGTAAAAACATCCAAAACCAAATTATGGATAGTTTTGTGTTTAAGAAGCCAACCAATTCTTTACAACAACTTTCAAATAGAGAGTTTGAAATTGCAAAATTGTTAGTTAAAGGTTACGGAAATTCCGAAATTTCTGCTGAATTAGATCTACAAAAAACAACTGTGAGTACCTATAAGAATCGTATTTTCGAAAAATTAGAGATTCATAATGTACCAGAGTTGATACAAGTATTTCAACTATATCACGACGAAGTCTAATATTTCATGAATTAGTTGTTGTTTATTTTTTATATAAAGAGAGAAATCTATTAAGGTTTCTCTCTTTTTTTATGTTTTTAAATGCTGTAAATTTTTGTAGTTCAAATTCTACAAACGTGCTACAAGTAATTCTACATCTACTACTTTTCAAATTGCGGTACTTTGTCATGTAAAAATATTACAACAGTAAACAATGAAGAAAATTATATTAGGAATCACTTTCACTCTCGGAACAATTGGCGCATACAGCCAGGTAGGTATTGGTACACTTACTCCCAATAAAGCGTCAACTTTAGATGTAGTTTCAGAGAACAAAGGTATTTTAATTCCACGAATTGCTTTACAAAACAGATTTGACACAACTACTGTTACTGGAAGTGAAAACGGAACTTACGAAAATAGTCTTTTGGTTTTTAATACAACAACTAACAGTGAGTTAAAACCTGGATATTATTATTGGTTTGAAGATAAATGGAGCCGTTTTTTAAATCAGAACGATATTCTAAATCTGATCACCACGCCAAATGTAGTTTCGATAAGTGTTACTAACGGA
>Ga0233372_1000662_pt1 | contig 14926 bp, 11 predicted proteins | sample ElkDunMinimDraft_4_FD_191538 | JGI IMG/M metagenome (GOLD analysis project Ga0233372, IMG submission 191538) | Fecal eukaryotic communites from dung pellets of Tule Elk in California, USA - Elk Dung D8 | ecosystem: Host-associated > Mammals > Digestive system > Large intestine > Fecal | place... | reverse complement strand
TCACCGTCTACAGACAAATTAATTGGTGAATTTACTGCAAAATACCCTACTGCAAAACACGTAGTTTATGATGCTGTTTCTTCATCTAAAGCCTTAGATGCTTACCAACAAGTTTATGGAGAGCGTGCTTTAGCTGATTATAATTTTGGTGCTGCTGATGTGATTTTTTCAGTTGCTGCAGATTTCTTAGGAGATTGGCAAGGTGGTGGTTATGATACTGCTTACGCTTCTAATCGTGTTCCTAAAAATGGAAAAATGTCTAAGCACATTCAGGTAGAATCTATTATGTCATTGGCTGGTGCTAATGCTGATATTCGTATTCCTGCAAATGTTGCTCAACAAAAACATATTTTAGTTAAAATTTACAATGCTGTAACTGGTTCTTCAGTTTCTGTTCCTTCATTAGGAGAAAAAGAAGCATTAGTAAATAAAGCAATTCAACAAATTTTATCTGCTAAATCTAAAGCTGTTGTTGTAACAGGATTAGATGATGTAGATGCTCAAAAATTAGTTTTTGCTATTAATACTGCGTTACAATCTGAAGCATTCTTACCAGAAGCTCCTAAATTTGTACGTAAAGGAAATGATACAGAAGTTGCTCAATTAGTTCAAGACTTAAAAGCGGGTAAAATTCATACATTAATTATGTCTGGAGTTAACCCAGTTTACACTTTAGCTAATGGTTCTGATTTCGCTGAAGGTTTGGCTAAAACTAAACTTTCTGTAACTTTTTCATTAAAACAAGACGAAACAGCAATTCATTCTAAAATTGCTGCTGCTGCTCCTCATTATTTAGAGTCTTGGGGAGATGTTTCTATGGCTAAGGGTCACTATTCAGTAACTCAGCCAACAATTCGTCCTTTATTTGATACAAAACAATTTCAAGAAGCTTTATTGGTTTGGACTGGTAATACTGCATCTTATTACGATTATGTAAAAGCAGTAGGTCAAGCTTCAGTTTCTGGTGCATCTTGGAATCAATTAGTACACGATGGTTTTTATCAATCAGAAATATCTAATACAGTAAATGCTACTAGTTTTGATGTTGCTGCATCTGCTAATTCTTTAGCTGCTGCTAAGCACCAAGGTTTAGATTTAGTGTTATATACTAAAGTAGGTATGGGTGATGGGCAACAGGCTAACAACCCATGGTTACAAGAATTCCCAGATCCTATTTCACGTGTATCTTGGGACAACTATGTAACTGTTTCTAAAACTGATGCTGATGCATTTGGAATTAAAAATTATAATGTTGCTAATGGAGCTTTAAACGGTAGTTATGTAACTGTTACTGTTGGAAATGTTACTTTAGAAAATGTACCTGCTTTAATTCAGCCTGGTCAAGCTGCTGGAACTATTGGTTTAGCTTTTGGTTACGGTAAGCAAGAAGGTATTAAGAAGGAAATGCAAGTTGGTGTTAATGCTTATAAATTATATGTTAACCAAAATGCTGAACAGACAGCAACTGTTGCTTTAGCATCTGGTGATCATGAGTTTGCTAGCGTTCAGTTGCAAAAAACATTAATGGGTAGAGGTGATATCCTTAAAGAGACAACATTAGAAGTATTTAATACCGAAGATGCTGCAACTTGGAACATTATACCTAAAGTTTCGTTAGATCACCAACCAATTTCAGTTAATTCTGCAAGTGTTGATATTTGGGAATCTTTTGATCGTTCAATTGGTCACCACTTTAACTTATCGATTGACTTAAATTCTTGTACTGGTTGTGGAGCTTGTGTAATTGCATGTCACGCTGAAAACAACGTTCCTGTTGTTGGTAAAGACGAGGTTAGAAGATCAAGAGATATGCATTGGTTACGTATTGACCGTTATTATTCTTCTGAAGAAACTTTTGTTGGTGATGTTGAGCATAAATTATCTGCTCATGGTTTATTAAACAGTATCGAAGTTTTCGGTGGATTAGAGGATGCGAATGACAACCCACAAGTTGTATTCCAACCAGTAATGTGTCAGCACTGTAATCACGCTCCTTGTGAGACTGTATGTCCAGTAGCTGCAACTTCTCACGGTCGCCAAGGTCAAAACCAAATGGCTTATAACCGTTGTGTTGGTACTCGTTACTGTGCAAATAACTGTCCTTATAAAGTTCGTCGTTTCAACTGGTTCTTATATAGCGAAAACGATGCCTTTGACTATTACATGAATGACGGAATTGGACGTATGGTATTAAACCCAGACGTTAATGTTCGTTCTCGTGGAGTTATGGAAAAATGTTCTATGTGTATTCAAATGACTCAATTGACTATCTTAACAGCTAAACGTGAAGGTAGACCAGTTAATGCAAATGAATTCCAAACAGCTTGTTCAGCAGCTTGTTCTTCTGGCGCTATGACGTTTGGTGACATTAATGATAAATCTTCAGACGTTTCTAAGTTATTAGAAGGAGAAAGATCTTACCATTTATTAGAGCATTTAGGTACTAAACCTAATGTATTCTATAACGTAAAAGTTAGAAATACTAAATTATAATTATTAATTAGAAACAATATAAAGGATATGTCGTCTCATTACGAAGCACCGATTAGAAAACCTTTAGTTCTTGGTGATAAATCTTATCACGATGTAACTGTAGATGTTGCCCGTCCTGTTGAAACAAGAGCTAACAAACAATGGTGGACAGTTTTCACTATTGCATTAGTTGCTTTTTTATGGGGAGCAGGTTGTATGGTTTATACAGTATCTACAGGTATTGGAACTTGGGGATTAAATAAAACAGTAGGTTGGGCCTGGGATATTACTAACTTCGTTTGGTGGGTTGGTATTGGTCACGCTGGTACATTAATTTCTGCAGTATTATTATTATTCCGTCAAAAATGGAGAATGGCTATTAACCGTTCTGCTGAGGCAATGACAATTTTCTCTGTAGTTCAGGCAGGTTTATTCCCAATTATTCACATGGGTCGTCCATGGTTAGCATACTGGGTTTTACCTATTCCTAATCAATTTGGATCATTATGGGTTAACTTTAACTCACCATTATTATGGGACGTATTTGCAATTTCTACGTACTTATCAGTTTCGTTAGTTTTCTGGTGGACTGGTTTACTACCTGACTTTGCTATGTTACGTGACCGTGCAATTACTCCATTTGCTAAGAAAGTTTATTCTGTATTATCTTTTGGATGGTCTGGTAGAGCTAAAGATTGGCAACGTTTTGAAGAAGTTTCATTAGTATTAGCAGGTTTAGCTACTCCGTTAGTATTATCTGTACACACTATTGTATCTTTTGACTTTGCTACTTCAGTTATTCCTGGATGGCATACAACAATTTTACCTCCTTACTTCGTAGCAGGAGCTATCTTCTCTGGATTTGCAATGGTAAACACATTACTTATTATTATGAGAAAAGTGGTTAGTCTTGAAGATTATATCACAATTCAACATATCGAGTTAATGAATATCGTTGTTATGATTACAGGATCTATTGTTGGTGTTGCTTATATTACTGAGTTAATTATTGCTTGGTATTCTGGAGTTGAATACGAACAATACGCTTTCTTAAACCGTGCGACAGGACCTTACTGGTGGTCATACTGGTTAATGATGACTTGTAACGTAATTTCTCCACAAGTAATGTGGTTCAAAAAAATTAGAACATCAATCATTTGGTCATTCATTATTGCTATTATAGTAAATATTGGAATGTGGTTTGAGCGTTTCGTTATTATCGTAACATCATTACACCGTGACTATTTACCTTCATCTTGGACTATGTTCCAACCAACTTTTGTTGATGCAGGTATTTATATTGGTACTATTGGTTTCTTCTTTGTATTATTCTTATTATATGCTAGAAGTTTCCCTGTAATCGCTCAAGCTGAAGTTAAAACTATTTTGAAATCTTCTGGTGAATATTTCAAAAAAGCGAGAGAAAACGGAAGTAATAACCATAATCATTAATAGATCATGAGTACAAAAGTTTTACACGTATTATATAACGATGATGATGTATTGATGGATGCTGTTAAAAAAACACGTTCAGCTCATCATCATATCGAAGAGGTTTTTACACCATTCCCTGTACACGGATTAGATAAAGCTATGGGATTAGCTCCTTCTAGATTAGCTATCTGTGCATTTATTTATGGATGTATTGGTTTGTCATTCGCAACTTGGATGATGAATAATATTATGATTTCTGACTGGCCACAAGATATTGGTGGAAAACCAAGCTTTAGCTACATTCAAAATATGCCATCATTTGTGCCTATTATGTTTGAGCTTACAGTTTTCTTTGCAGCCCATTTAATGGTTATTACTTTCTTTTTAAGAAGTAGATTATGGCCTTTTAAAGCTGCTGAAAATCCAGATGTTAGAACTACAGACGACCACTTTTTAATGGAAGTTTCTCTTAACGGTAACGAAGAAGAGATGATTAACTTTTTTAAAGAAACGGGTGCTGTTGAAGTTAAAGTAATTGATAAGCATTAATTAGTAGATATGAAATCATTATATAAGTTAGTAGCACTAGCTGGTGTTTCGATCATCGCAACATCTTGTTTTGATAAATCAAGACCTAACTACCAATTATTTCCTAATATGTATAATTCAGTTGCTTACGAAACGTATTCTGAAGTACCTGCATTTGAAAATGGAAAAGAAGGTCAGTTGCCAGCTGAAGGAAGTATCAATAGAGGATATACACCTTATGATATTCCTAACACACCAGAAGGTTTAATCTTAGCTCATTCTAGTAAATCTCCTTTAGATTCTTTGACAGAAGCTCAAGTTCAAAAAGGGGCACAATTATATGACATTTACTGTGCAATTTGCCACGGAGTTAAAGGTGAAGGCCAAGGTAATTTAGTGAAGCGAGAAAAGTTCCTTGGGGTACCAAGTTATGCTGATAGAGATATTACAGCAGGATCAGTTTTCTTTGTTGAAACTTATGGTTTAAACTCTATGGGTTCACATGCTAGCCAATTAACTCAAACCGAGAGATGGTTAGTTGCAGATCACGTAATGAAGTTAAAAGGAGAATTAACTAAGTAAAAATTGAGAAGTTTAGATATGTATATTTTTTCAAAAAAACTAAAAACTTTTGCTGTTATCCTTATGGCTTTAGGGATTGTAGGTATTGCAATTGGATTTATGTGTGCACCTTCTACAACGCAAGAAGTTGAACAAATTTTACAGGCTAGAGAACACGGTCATCATGGTGCAGAACATGCGCATGAGACTCATGATAATGAGATAGTTGCTGCAGATACACATGCAGCAACTGATGCTCACTCGGCTGATGTTCATGCAGAACATGAAGCGCATTTAGAACATGTATTACATGGTTTACAAAATAGACCTTGGGCTGCTGTTTATGTTGCTTGTATTTTCGCATTATTAATTTCTGCTGGAGTTTTAGCATTTTATGCTATTCAATATGCTGCGCAAGCAGGATGGTCTCCAGTGTTATTTAGAGTTATGGAAGGTATTACGGGTTATTTATTACCAGGTTCTATCATTTTCATAATATTTTTAGTGTTAACAGGATTACACTTTAACCATTTATTTGTTTGGATGGCTGATGGTGTTACTGATCCAACTAGTCCTAATTATGATTTTATCATTGCTGGTAAAAGTGCATACTTAAATGTACCACGTTGGTTAATTACAGCTGTTGTTATTTTAGCAGGTTGGAATTATTACCGTTACTACGCATGTAAACATTCTTTAGCTCAAGATCAATCAACAGATGATTCTAACTATAAAAAAATATTTAAAGCTTCAGCAGCTTTCTTAGTATTTTTTATTGTAACTGAATCTATCGCATCTTGGGACTGGGTTATGTCATTAGATCCACACTGGTATTCTACATTATTTGGTTGGTATATGTTAGCTTCTTTCTTAGTTTCTGCAATAACTGTTATTGCTATGGTAACTATTTATTTAAGAGCTAATGGTTATTTACCTAACGTTACTACATCTCACTTACATGATTTAGCTAAGTTTATGTTTGGTTTATCAATTTTCTGGACATACCTTTGGTTTTCACAATTTATGTTACAGTGGTATTCTAATATTCCTGAAGAGGTAGTATATTTTATTACTCGTATTGAAAACTATAACTTACCGTTTTTTGGTATGTTAGTATTAAACTTTGTATTACCATTATTAATTTTAGTTAATACTGATTTCAAACGTTTAACATGGATTATTGTAATGGTTGGTATCTTTATCTTAATGGGTCATTATTTAGATTTCTTTAATATGATTATGCCTGCAACTGTTGGTGCAGAGTGGTTTATTGGTTTCCCTGAAATTGGTGCTATTGCTTTCTTTGCTGGTTTATTAATTTACTGTACTTTTAGTACAATTGCTAAACAATCATTGGTTGCTGAGAGAAATCCATTAATGGAAGAAAGTAAACATTTTCATTATTAATATTTAAAGTTATAACCCAATGACAAGTTTATTGATACTTATAGTTGTAGTATTATTAGGAGTTGCTATATGGCAATTAACTAAAATATTTGATCTTACTCAAATTTCTGTTCCAGGTGAAGCATCTGACACATCAGAAATTGCTAACGAGAAAGATAATAATATAAATGGTTATTTAATGTTTGGTTTCTTAGCATTCCTTTACATTTTTACTATTTACTCAATTGCAAAATGGGGTCATTTCCCATTATTAAATAACTCTGCTTCTGAACATGGTCAAACAGTTGATAACTTAATGATCATTTCATTTGTAATTATTTTTGCAGTTCAAATTTTAACACAAACATTATTACACTGGTTTGCATTTAGCAGTCGTGGTATTGCTGGTAAAAAAGCTTTTTACTTTGCAGATAATGATAAGTTAGAATTTATGTGGACAATTATTCCAGTAATTGTTTTAGCAGGTTTAATCTTATATGGTCTTTACGGTTGGACAAACATTATGTTTGTTGATGAAGAAGAAGACGTAATGTATGTTGAAGTTTATGCTAAACAATTTGGCTGGGAAGTTAGATACTCTGGTGAAGATAACGTATTAGGTAAAGCTAACGTTCGTTTTATCGAAGGTGTTAACACTATGGGTGTTGACATGTCTGATCCAAATGCAGCTGATGATATCGCTGCTACTGAATTACATTTACCTGTAGGTAAAAAAGTTGTGATGAAAATACGTTCTCAAGATGTAACTCACTCTGTTTATTTACCTCATTTTAGAGCACAAATGAATGCTGTACCTGGTATGGTAACACAATTCGCTTTTACACCTACTGTAACTACAGCTGAAATGCGTGAGCGTCCAGCCATTATGGATAAAGTAGCTAACATTAATACGTTACGTGCAAAAGAAAGTGCTAAATTAGTAGCTAAAGGTGCTGAAGCATTAGATCCATACACATTTAATTACCTTATTTTATGTAATAAAATTTGTGGTTCTTCTCACTATAATATGCAAATGAAAGTAGTTGTTGAATCTGATGTTGATTTTAAATCATGGTTAAAAGATCAAACAAATATTAAATCTGCAGTTGCTGCAAATACTGAAGTAGCTCCAAAAATTGAAGCTATCGAAGTAGGTGCACCAGTGGTTATAGTTGATTCGACTGCAATTGTAGCACAAGTTATCAAATAATTGAATTATAAATATTATTTTTAAATACAATAATATGTCAGCAGTAGGACACGACTTAGCTCACGACCATTCACATGATGAGCACCATCATAAAGATACCTTCGTAACGAAGTATATCTTTAGTATGGATCACAAAATGATCGCGAAACAGTTTCTTATAACAGGTATTATTATGGGTATAATTGGGATTGTAATGTCTCTTTTATTCCGTATGCAAATTGCCTGGCCTGAAGAATCTTTCGGAATCTTTAAATTTCTTTTAGGAGAAAAAATGGCTCCAGGTGGAGTAATGAAAAATGATGCTTACCTTGCTTTAGTTACCATACATGGTACTATTATGGTATTCTTTGTATTAACTGCAGGTTTATCGGGTACGTTTTCTAATTTATTAATTCCATTACAAATTGGAGCTCGTGATATGGCTTCAGCTTTTATGAATATGATTTCTTTTTGGTTATTCGCTTTAGCGTCTGTAATCATGATCTCATCTTTATTCATTGAGTCTGGACCTGCATCGGCTGGTTGGACAATTTATCCTCCATTATCTGCAGTACCACAAGCAATTCCTGGTTCTGGTTTAGGTATGACATTATGGTTAGTTTCTATGGCAATTTTTATTGCTCAGTCTCTAATGGGGTCACTAAATTATATCGTTACAGTTCTTAATATGAGAACTAAAGGTATGACAATGACTCGTTTACCTTTAACTATTTGGACATTATTTGTAACTGCTATTATTGGTGTTGTATCATTTCCAGTATTATTATCTGCAGCTTTATTATTAATTTTTGATAGAAGTTTTGGAACATCTTTCTTCTTATCAGATATTTATATTGCTGGAGAAGTTTTACATTACCAAGGTGGTTCGCCAGTATTATTTGAACACTTATTTTGGTTCTTAGGTCACCCTGAGGTATATATTGTAATTTTACCTGCAATGGGTCTAGTTTCTGAAGTATTAGCAACTAGTGCTCGTAAACCAATTTTTGGTTACCGTGCCATGATTACTTCTGTATTAGCAATTGCATTTTTATCTACAATTGTTTGGGGTCATCACATGTTCGTATCTGGAATGAATCCTTTCTTAGGTTCTGTATTTACATTTACAACATTATTGATTGCAATTCCATCTGCAGTAAAAGCCTTTAACTGGATTACTACAATTTGGAAAGGTAATTTACAGTTAAATCCTGCGATGTTATTCTCTATCGGAATGGTTTCTACATTCATCACTGGTGGTTTAACAGGTATCATTTTAGGAGATTCTACTTTAGATATTAACGTACACGATACTTATTTCGTTGTGGCTCACTTCCACTTAGTAATGGGTATCTCTGCATTATACGGAATGTTTGCTGGTATTTACCACTGGTTCCCTAAAATGTACGGACGTATGATGAATAAAAACTTAGGTTATGTTCACTTCTGGGTAACTGCAGTATGTTCATACGGTGTTTTCTTTCCGATGCACTTTATTGGATTAGCTGGTTTACCTCGTCGTTATTATACTAACTCTGCATTCCCTATGTTTGACGAAATGGTTGATGTTAACATCTTAATTACTGTTTTCGCATTAGTAGGTGCTGCATTCCAATTAGTTTTCTTATGGAATTTCTTCTATAGTATTTTCTATGGTAAGGTTGCTACACAAAATCCTTGGAAAGCTACTACTTTGGAATGGACAACTCCTGTTGAACGTATTCATGGAAACTGGCCTGGTGCTATTCCTGAAGTTCATAGATGGCCTTATGATTATTCTAAGCCAGGTTGGGATGTTGACTTTGTTCCTCAAAACGTTCCTTTTAAAGAAGGTGAAGAGCAATTACATCACTAATATAAAGTTTAAAAAAAACCACTCTTTTGAGTGGTTTTTTTTATTATATTTAATACAAAGTTTAAAAAAACAAAAAAATGATAGAACAATTAAAATCGATTATCGACCAGGTTGTAGGCCAGGAGGTAACTAAATCTAATATTGACAGCAATTTAACTTCACAAGTTGCTCAAGAAACTGGTAATTCTTTAATTAATGGTCTTTCTGGTGCCTTACAACAAGGAAACCTAACAGAGATTATGTCACTTTTTAATGATGATAAGTCAAGTTTAGCTTCAAATCCAATGGTCTCTCAAATTGTGACTAACTTAGCAGGTACTTTAGGTTCTAAATTCGGAATTGATGCTAAGCAAGCTTCTGGTTTTGCTTCTACTATTATTCCAATGGTAATTAGTTTTATCGGCTCAAAATCAAAAGATGGTGCGGCTGGGTTTAACATAGCTGATCTTGTTTCTGGTTTGAGCGGTGGTAACGGAGGTAATTTATTAGATAGCTTAGGAAGTTTGGGATTAGATAAAAATGGAGACGGTAAAGTAGATTTTAAAGATGCTCTTTCAGCTTTATCTGGAGATGACAAAGGAAGTAAAAAAGGTGGATTAGGTGGTCTTTTAGGCGGTTTGTTCGGAAAGTAAAACATATTCATATACCATAAAAAAAAGAGGCTTTAGCCTCTTTTTTTTATCCGTAAATTTCATTTAAAATCTTTGCTAAACGTAAACCACCTTTTTGCAATTGTTCTTCTAAAATATATTTGTTTTTATATTGATACTCATAGCGTAAAGTTCGATTATTTTCTACATCTTTATAAATATCACTCGCTTTAAGATACGCATCGTATAACCAATCTTTTAATTCTCCTGATTGTAAATCTTTAATTTGATTTTTGTCTAATACACTTAAAACATCTGCATATTCTGTGTAACTATACTGTTCGTCATCAACTAACTTACTATCCCAAACTGAGTGAATGTTTGTACGTTGTCCAAAATATTCAACAGTAATTTTATTTCCACCTAAATCGCCTGGTCTTCCAACATGCATTGGTTGCTGTGAATCACCGATCATGTGAATTAAATAGTACAATGCTTCACGCTGTTCCTCATTACTTAATTCTTTATTATTTTTCAAATCTTCGATTAATAATAAAGAGCGTTTGTATAAATTTTTATCTGTAGAATTTTCTATTGATTCATAACATTGTTCTTTATTAAGATCACCTTCTAAATTTAGATAATGCCAACTGTCTTTATCTTTATACGCTGGGTTAGATTTAACAAAATCTCCCCAATTTGCAAAATAAGCAAGTTTTTGATTGCCAATAACTTTCTTTAAATTCTTTTTAGCTTTTTTTGTTAGATTTCTTTCTGCAATTTCTGCAACAATTCTATGGCCTGTTGTTCCCCAAGCCCAAGATTTAGCCGATAACAATGTAGTTACTATAGCTACAGCTACTAATAATTTAATTTTCATTTTAAAAAAGTTTATTTCAAAGTTACAATATATCAGTAAAATTTACCGAAGTTATTTTGTTATTATCATATTAAAATTTCTTTTTTTTTCGTTACTATCTTAAAATATTTATTATGGATATGGAAATTGAGATTAGAAATTTAATTATTACTGATTATGATGAACTAATTTTATGTATGAAAGCTGCTTATTCTAATGAATTAGAGGAGCTTTGGGATTTTGAAGATATTGAAAAGTTATTAGAAATTTTTCCAGAAGGACAAACTTGTGTAACCATTAATAACGAAATTGTTGGTGTGTCTTTATCAATTATTATTGATACTGAAGATACTAAAATTACCAGCAGTTACAGAAGTATAATTTCTCAGGGTAAATTTTTAAAGCATAATACAGGTGGCGATGTATTATATGGTATAGAAATTTTTGTTAATCCAAAATATCGTCAGCTTCGCATTGGGCGTCGTCTATATGATTCGCGTAAGGAACTCTGCGAACAACTTAATTTACGTGCGTTAATGGCTGGTGGTCGAATTCCTAATTATCACAATTATGCTCACGAACTAACGCCGCGTGAATATATAGAGAAAGTAAAGCTTAAAGAAATTTACGACTCTACTTTAACTTTTCAACTTTCTAACGATTTTTATGTAAAAAAAATTTTAAAAAATTATTTACCAGAAGATGCAGAATCGCTTGAATATGCAACACTTTTGGAATGGAATAACATTTATTACGAACCAACTTCTAAATCCAACTCTGTCTCAAAAAGTACTATTCGTTTGGGGTTAATTCAATGGCAAATGCGCCTGTTCAAAGATATTGATGATTTTTACGATCAGGTAGAATTTTTTGTTCGTACGGTGTCTGATTATGGTTCTGACTTTGTATTATTTCCAGAATTATATAACACACCATTAATGAGTCCGTATAATGATATGTATGAAGCAGAGGCAATGCATATGTTGGCTGAATCTACAGAAGAGATTGTAAAAAAAATACGTCAATTTGCTATTTCTTATAATGTAAATATTATTGCTGGTTCTATGCCAGAACTTAAAAATGGACAATTGTTTAACACGTCTTATTTGTGTCATCGTAATGGTCAGTTAGACTCGTTTAGTAAAATTCATATTACTCCAAACGAGTTAAAATATTACGGAATGACTGGTGGTAGTGAGATTAAAGTATTTGAAACGGATGCCGGACGTGTTGGTCTTTTAATTTGTTATGATGTCGAATTTCCTGAATTAGGACGTATTTTAGCAGAACAAGGGATGCAAATACTTTTTGTACCTTTTATGACCGATACACAAAATGGCTATATGCGAGTACGTGCTTGTGCGCAGGCTAGGGCTATAGAAAACGAATGTTATGTGGCAATTGCTGGTGCTGTCGGAAATTTACCTCGTGTAAATAATATGGATATACAATATGCGCAATCGGCTGTTTTTACACCTTCAGATTTTGCTTTTCCAACGAATGCAATAAAAGCCGAAGCAACTCCAAATGCTGAAGCTGTTTTAATTGCAGATGTTGATTTATACGCTTTGAAAGATTTACACGAGTATGGAACAGTAAAAAATTTGAAAGATCGTCGATTAGATTTGTATAAAATTAAGGTTACTAAAGCCAATTAAACACTTTTTTCAGACAAATTTCAAAAATTTATCTTTTGTTTGAAAATATTTTAAATTGCAATAAGTTAATTAACAATTGGTTATAAAAAAGTTTAAAAATAAATAAATAAAAAGCTTTTAAACACTTGTAAATACTGAAAAAGCTAGTATATTTGCACTCGTAATAACAAAGGAAACGAGTTGTTACAGACCGAAGGAGAAATGGCAGAGTGGTCGAATGCGGCAGTCTTGAAAACTGTTGACTGTAACAGGTCCGGGGGTTCGAATCCCTCTTTCTCCGCAAAAAACCGATTAGTTTACTAATCGGTTTTTTTTATGCCTTTTCTAAATAAAATAAACTTTCATTAAAATCTTTTTATCTTTGTATAATGAATGAAAATTTAGATCCAACAAACAAGCGTTTTTCTCACGATGAAAATGACGTGGAACGTAAATTACGACCGTTGTCATTTGATGATTTTACTGGACAAGATCAAGTTTTAGAAAACTTACAAATCTTTGTTCAGGCTGCCAATCAACGAGGAGATGCCTTAGACCATACCTTATTTCATGGTCCTCCAGGACTTGGAAAAACTACATTGGCTAATATTTTAGCGAATGAATTAGGTGTTGGAATTAAAATTACTTCAGGTCCTGTTTTAGATAAACCAGGTGATTTAGCAGGTTTACTAACAAATTTAGAAGAACGTGATGTTTTGTTTATAGACGAAATTCACCGTTTAAGTCCTGTGGTCGAAGAATATTTATATTCGGCAATGGAAGATTTTAAAATTGATATCATGATCGAATCGGGACCAAATGCGCGTACCGTTCAAATCAATTTAAATCCGTTTACTTTGGTTGGTGCAACTACACGTTCTGGTTTATTAACTGCTCCAATGCGTGCTCGTTTTGGGATCCAATCAAGATTACAGTATTATTCTAAGGAAATTTTAAGTCAAATTGTTGAACGAAGTGCTTATATTTTAGGAGTTCCTATAACATTAGAATCAGCTATAGAAATTGCAGGTCGCAGCCGTGGTACACCTCGTATTGCAAATGCTCTTTTGCGCAGAGTTCGAGATTTTGCTCAAATAAAAGGCAATGGTAAAATAGATATTGAAATTGCTCGTTTTGCCTTAAAAGCTTTAAATGTTGATACGAATGGACTTGATGAAATGGATAATAAAATTTTATTAACTATGATTGATAAATTTAAAGGAGGTCCAGTCGGAATATCAACTTTAGCAACAGCTGTTTCAGATAACGCCGAGACAATTGAGGAAGTTTACGAGCCATTTTTAATTCAAGAAGGATTTATTTTGAGAACGCCTCGTGGTCGTGAAGTTACCGAAAAAGCATACAAGCATTTAGGAAAAACAAATCCTAATTTACAAGGAGGTTTATTCGATTTATAAATGACAGATTTTTTAAAACAAAAATATAGCAATCTTATTAAAGCCGAAGCTCAACGCCTCGGCTTTTTATCTTGTGGTATATCTAAGGCTACTTTTTTAGAAGAAGAAGCACCTCGATTAGAAAAATGGTTGAGTGAAGGGAGAAATGGTGAAATGTCTTATATGGAGAATTATTTTGATATGAGATTGGATCCACGTTTAATTGTCGATCAGGCAAAATCAGTCATTTCACTTCTTTTAAATTATTATCCTTCAGAAATGCAAAATCCTGAATCGTATAAAATTTCTAAATATGCTTACGGTCGAGATTATCATTTAGTAATTAAAGACAAGTTAAAAATACTTTTACAAACTTTAAATGACCAAATTGGTGAAATTAATGGGCGTGCGTTTGTTGATTCGGCACCAATATTAGATAAAGCTTGGGCTCAGCGTAGTGGTTTAGGTTGGGTTGGTAAAAACAACAATTTGATAGCTAAAAAAACAGGATCTTTTTTCTTTGTTTGTGAATTGGTTGTTGATATTGATCTAGCATTCGATATCCCAACAACTGATCATTGTGGCAATTGCACAGCTTGTATCGATGCTTGTCCTACACAGGCAATAGTTGAACCTTATTTGGTTGATGGAAGTAAATGCATTTCGTATTTCACAATCGAATTAAAAAATGCTATTCCGATTGAAATGAAAGATAAATTTGATGATTGGATGTTTGGTTGTGATGTTTGCCAAGACGTTTGTCCGTGGAATAAATTTGCTAAACCACATTCAGAACCATTATTTCAGCCGCATACTAATTTAATTAAATTCAATAAATCTGATTGGGAAGAGATTACTTTAGATGTATTCAACGAAATTTTTAAAAAATCATCAGTAAAACGAGCTAAATTACCCGGATTGCATCGTAATATAGCTTTTCTAAAATAAAATACAAATAATTGAGTGAAATAAATGCTTTAAATTTATATTTGTAAGTTCGTAAACAAACAAATATATG
>Ga0233372_1000660_pt1 | contig 14973 bp, 15 predicted proteins | sample ElkDunMinimDraft_4_FD_191538 | JGI IMG/M metagenome (GOLD analysis project Ga0233372, IMG submission 191538) | Fecal eukaryotic communites from dung pellets of Tule Elk in California, USA - Elk Dung D8 | ecosystem: Host-associated > Mammals > Digestive system > Large intestine > Fecal | place... | reverse complement strand
CGGGCTCCACGCCGTCCACGACCATCTGCAGGCCCTTGCCCAGGAACGGGTCGGACTGCTGCGCCACCTGCGCCTCCAGGCCGAGCAGGCCCTGCTTGCGCGCGGTGGTGGACCAGTCGACGATCTGCGCGATCATCGCCGTGCGGTCCTGCGCCGGCGGCTTGAACACCCACACCACCATCCTGAGCGCGCGCACGAAGGTCGGCATCGAGGTCTGCAGCAGGATCGAGCCGCAGGTGCCGACGATCACGATCAGGAACGCGGCCGGCGACCACAGCCCCGACAGGCCGGCGCCCTTGAGGATGCTGCCGCCGATCAGCGCGACGAGCGCGAGCACGGTGCCGATGACACTGAGTCTGTCCATGGGCTGGTTAACGGTCCGGGGTCTGGTTACTTGAACGCAGCGTCGCCGCGCCGCGCGCGCCGCCGCCATGCAGCGCATCGACATCCAGGATCAGCGCCATGCGGCCATCGCCGATCAGGCTGGCGCCGGCATAGCCGGGCAGCCCGCGCAGGGTGGGCGGCAGCGCCTTGATCACCACCTCCTCGCGCCCGCGCACCTGGTCCACCGCCAGGCAGTAGCGCTGTTCGCCCGACTGCAGCACCACGCAGGTCGAATCGGGCAGCGGCGCCGGCGGCATGCCCAGCCACTCGCGCAGGCCCAGCAGCGGCAACGGCTGCTGGCGCAGGTCCAGCACGCGCTGGCCGTCGATCCACAGCGCCTTGCCAGGATCGTGCGAGAGCACCTCGACCACGCGCACCAGCGGCAGCGCGTAGACGTCGTCGCCCACTTCCACCAGCAGGGTCGGCAGGATCGCCAGGGTCAGCGGCACGCGGATCGCGAAGCGCGAACCGGCGCCGGGTTCGGAGTGGATCTGCACGCTGCCGGACAGCTCGCGGATGCGCGACTGAACCACGTCCATGCCGACGCCGCGGCCGGACAGGTCGCTGACCTCGTCGCGGGTGGAGAAGCCGGGCAGGAACAGCAGCTGCAGGCATTCCTCGGCGGACAGGCGCGCGGCCGCGTCGTCGCCGATCAGGCCCTTGTCCACCGCCTTGCGCCGGATCCGTTCCGGGTCGATGCCGGCGCCGTCGTCGCGCACCTCGATGGCGACGTGGTCGCCCTCCTGCTGCGCGCTGATCCGGACCTGGCCCTGCTCGGGCTTGCCGGCGCGGCGGCGCGCCTCGGGCGTCTCGATGCCGTGGTCGATGGCGTTGCGCACCAGGTGCACCAGCGGATCGGCCAGCGCCTCGACCAGGTTGCGGTCCAGCTCGGTGTCGGCGCCGGCCACTTCCAGCTGCACCTGCTTGTCGAGCTGGCGCGCCACGTCGCGCGCCAGCTTGGGGAAGCGCGAGAACACCCGGCCCACCGGTTGCATGCGCGCGGTCATCACCGCGCCCTGCAGGCGCGAGGTGGCGACATCGAGCGAGGCCACGGCACGGTCGAGGTCGTCGTCGCGCAGGCGCGGACGCAACGTCTTGAGGCGGTTGCGCGCCAGCACCAGTTCGCCGACCAGGTTGACCATGGCATCGAGCCGGCGCACGTCCACGCGCACGGTGAGGTCGGCCGGCTCCGGCGCGGGCGCCGGCCGCGTGGGCGCGGCGGCACGCGGCGCTGGCGCGGGTGCAGGTTCCGGTGCAGGTGCCGGCGTCGCGGCAGGCGGCGCTTCCCCGGGGGCCCCGCCGGCGCCGTGCAGGCTGTCGAGCAGGGCTTCGAAATCGAGGTCGTCGAGCGGGTCGCCGCCGGCCGGCGCGACCTCGGCGATGACGGCCACCGGCACCGGGGCCGGCGCGGGCGCCGCGCCCGCACCGGCGCGCAGCGCGTCGAGCAGCGCCTGCGGCGCGGGCTCGGGCGCGAGCCCGGCGGAGATGGTGTGCAGCATGTCCACCAGCAGGTCGATGCCCTGCTGCACGCCGTCGAAGGCATCCGCGTCGAGCGGCGCGCTGCCGTCGCGCGCGGCGTTGAGGCGATCCTCCACGGCGTGGCAGACCGACACCATGGTGACGAAGTCGAGGAAGCCGGCCCCGCCCTTGATGGTGTGGAAGCCGCGGAAGACCGCGTTGAGGCAGTCGCGGTCGGCGGGCGCGCGCTCGAGCGCGACCATCTGTGCGCCGAGCTGGTCGAGGATCTCGCCGACCTCGACCAGGAAGTCGGCGCGGATGTCGGAGGCGGCCGATGACATGCCTACAGCCCCAGCGAGCTCAGCAGGCTGTTGGCGTCGTCCTGGCTCGCGGCCGGCGCGTCGATGCCCTGGATCGAGGGGCCGTGGCCCTGGCTCGACAGCGCCAGCGGGCGGGCGCTGCCGGGCGCGAGCTCGCCCAGGCCTTCGTCGACCGTGCGCACCAGTTCGACCACGCGGCGGATGATCTGCCCGGTGAGGTCCTGGTAGCCCTGGGCCGCGGTCATCTCCGACAGCCGGCTGCGGATCGCCGCCAGCGTCGTGGCATGGGCGCCGGCATCGGCGCCTGCCAGGGTGCCGAGCAGGGCCGCGCATTCCTGGATCAGGTCCAGGGTGTGGTGGCTGGCGTCCTCGCTGACCTTGACCACGTGTTCCAGGCGCAGGCAGGCCTCGGCCAGCGAGCCGCCACCGCCACCGGTCCCCAGCGCCTGTTCGACTTCGCGCGCGAGCCGGACCAGGCCCTGCACCAGCGGCTGGCTGCGCCACTGGATCAGTTCGTCGACGTTGTGGCGCCAGGCCTGGTCGTCCTCGGTTTCCAGCGCGGCCAGGGCCGCGTGCAGGCAGTCGATCAACGCGGCACGCTCGGCGCCCGGCACGCTCGCGGGCGCGGCAGTCATGCCGGCGTCCCGAGCCGCTCGAACACCTTGCCGAGCTTGTCGCCGAGGGTGGCGGCGGTGAAGGGCTTGATCACGTAACCGTTCACGCCGGCCTGCGCGGCCTCGATGATCTGTTCGCGCTTGGCCTCGGCGGTCACCATCAGCACGGGCGTCCTGGCCAGCGCGGGATCGGCGCGGATCGCCTTGAGCAGGTCGATGCCGGGCATGCCGGGCATGTTCCAGTCGGTGATCACCAGGTCGAAGGGCCCCTTGCGCAGTTCGACCAGGGCGGTCGTGCCGTCATCGGCCTCGGTGGTGTTGAAGAAGCCCAGGTCGTTGAGCAGGTTCTTGACGATGCGACGCATGGTCGAGAAGTCGTCGACGATCAGGATGCGGATGTTCTTGTCCATGCGGATCTCGTGTTGGCGGGCGCGGGGGCGCCGGTGGGGCTCAGGGCAGGTAGTCGTCGGCGTCGGCGTCGCCATCGGGGTCGCGGCGCCAGTCGGCCAGGCGCGCGCGCAGGCGCACCGCCGCCTGGCCGTGGATCTGGCACACGCGCGATTCGCTCACGCCCAGCACCGCGCCGATCTCGCGCAGGTTCAGTTCCTGCTCGTAGTACAGCGACAGCACCAGCCGCTCGCGCTCGGGCAGGCCGTCGATGGCCGTGGCCAGCGCCTGGCGGAACGCGGACTGCTCGAACGCGCGCGCGGGCGTGGCATTGCCCTCGGCGGCCAGGCGCGGCTCGCCGTCGTGTTCGTCCATGTGCGCGTCCAGGCTCACCAGCTGCCCGCGCGCGGCGTTCTCGACCATGGCGTGGTACTCGTCCAGGGTCACGCCCATCTCGGCGGCGACCTGCTGCGGCGTCGCCGGCTGGCCGGTGCGCTGCTCGATGGCGCGGGTGGCCGCGACGATGTCGCGGTAGCGGCGGTGCACCGAGCGCGGCACCCAGTCGCCGCGGCGGATCTCGTCGATCATCGCGCCGCGGATGCGGATCGAGGCATAGGTCTCGAAGGCCGCGCCCTGGTCGGACTGGAAATTGCGCGCCGCATCGATGAGGCCGAGCATGCCGGCCTGGATCAGGTCGTCGATCTCGACGCTGGCGGGCAGGCGCGCGGCCAGGTGGTGGGCGATGCGGCGCACCAGTTCGCCGTGGCGCTCGACGACATCGGCGGCCGAACCGTGCTGGTTGGCGCGGTAGCACGCGGTGGCGGCGGCGTTCATGCGACAGCCCCCCGCGCGGCGCCCGGCGTGACCAGGCGCTCGAGGAAGAACTCGACGTGGCCACGCGCGCCCGGCGGCGACTGCCACTGGCGCGAACGCCGCGCGATGTCGCGGAAGGCGACCGCCGAGGGCGCCGACGGGAAGGCGTCGACCACCGCCTCCTGCCGCTGCACGGCGCGGCGCAGCCATTCGTCGCGCGGGATCGCGCCCAGGTAGTTGAGCGTGACGTCGAGGAAGCGCCCGCTGACCCGCTGCAGTTTCTCGAACAGCTGCCGGCCCTCGGCCGGGCTCTGCACCTGGTTGGCCAGCACCTGCAGGCGGCTGACGCCGCGGTCGCGGCTGAGCACCTTGATCAGGGCGTAGGCGTCGGTCACCGAGGCCGGTTCGTCGCAGACCACGACGATCACGTCCTGCGCGGCCTGGCAGAAGGTGAGCACGCCATCGGCGATGCCGGCGGCGTTGTCGACCACCATCACGTCCAGGTCCAGGTCCAGCTGCGAGAACGCGTGCACCAGGCCGATGTGCTGGCTGGGCAGCAGCTCGGTCATGTGGCGCTTGCCGGAGGCGGCCGGCACCACCATCAGGCCGTTGGCCGCCTCGATCACGGTCTCGCGCAGTTCGCAGCGGTCGGCGAAGACGTCGGCCAGGGTGTGGCGCGGGGTCAGGCCCAGCATCACGTCGACGTTGGCCAGGCCCAGGTCGGTGTCGAGCAGCAGGGTGCGCTGCCCGGCGTTGACCAGGGCGGTGGCGAGGTTGACCGAGACCGAGGTCTTGCCGACGCCGCCCTTGCCGCTGGCGACGGCGATCACGCGCACCGGGCCGGGGGCCCGGTCTGCGGCGGAAACGGGGGCGATGGGGTCAGGCGACTGCATGGTGGTCCTCGGTGGCGAGGGGGTTATCGGCAGCACGGCGCGATTTCTCCAGTGACTGGACGAGGCCGGTGGCGTCGGCGGCGTCGATGTCCGACGGCACCTCCTGGCCACGGGTGGTATAGGCGAGGCCCAGGCCGTGGCGGGCCAGAACCGAGAACGCGGCGCCCGGGCGGCCGGCCTCGTCGAGCTTGGTCAGCACCACGCCTTCGGGCTTGGCCGGGCGGTAGCGGCGGATCACCTCGCCCAGATCGTGCGGATGGGCGTTGGCCGGCAGCACCAGCAGGCTGCGCACGCGCCTGGAGGCCCGCAGCCACAGGATCTGGCTGAACACGGCGCGGTCGCGCGGCGCGTGGCCGGTGGTGTCCACCAGCACCAGCGGGTAGTCGACCAGCTGGGCGAGCGCGTCCTGCAGCCGCTCCGGGCCCTCGGCCTCGCACACCGTGATGCCCAGCCGCCGGCCGTGGGCCTGCAGTTGCTCGCGGGCGCCGGGGCGCTGGCAGTCGGTGGTCACCAGGGCCACGTCGCGGGCGCGGTGGCGGGCGGCGAAGCGCGCGGCGAGCTTGGCCGCGGTGGTGGTCTTGCCGGCGCCGGTGGGGCCGACCAGGGCGATCACGCCGCCATCCTCCAGCGGCTCGTTGCGCACGATGGGAAGCATCCGCGCCAGTTCGGCCAGCATCGGCGCCTGCACCTCGGCCGGCGGCAGGCGCGGGTCGATGCGTTCGGCCACGGCCTGGGCCAGCGCTTCCTCGCAGCCGCAGGCCAGCAGGGCGTCCAGCACCGCGGCGCGCGCCGGCGAGCCGCGCAGGCGCTCCAGCGACAGCTGCTCCATCTGCGTTTCCATCATCTGCCGCATCCGCGCCATTTCCTCGCGCATGGCGACGATGGCCGGATCGGCTTCGGGCGTGGCGACCACCTGCAGCGGGCGCGCCGCCGGCGCCGGTCCCTGCGCCTGCACGGGGGCGGCGGGCTGCAGCGCTTCCACGGCGGCGGGCGCAGGCGCAGGCGCGTGCGCGGTCGGGGGCGCGATCGGCTCCGCGGCCGCCTCGCCCGGCCGCAGCGGCATCGGGATCTGCGGCAGCAGGGACACGAAATCCTCGACCTCGACCTCGAAGGCGGCGGCCGCGGGCGCGCCGCGCTCGGCCGGCGCCGGCCGCGGCGGGTCGAGCGCGGCCATCATCGCGTCGAAGCGGCTGGGCGCGGACGTGGCGGCTGCCGGCGCGGGCGCGACGGCGGCGATGACCGCATCGGCGCTGGGCAGGGTGGCGGCTGCGATCTGCGGGCGCCCGGCAGGCCGGGGCGCGGCCGTATCGGCGGCCACGCGCGGCGCGGCGGCGGCCGGGGCCGGGGTCGAGGTCAGCTCGGCCAGGGTCGGGCCCTCGCCGATGCGGAACACCGCGCGGGCCCGCGAGATCAGGGTGTCGCGCGGCGCCGCGGGCGCCTCGCTGGCGGGCGCGGCGGCCGCCTGTGCCGGCCCGGGTGCGGGTGTCGCCTCGGCGGCCGGGGCCACGGCGCGCAGCGCCTGCGCCACCAGGGCTTCGTCGTAGTCGGTGGCGGCCACCACCTCGATCCCGGCGCCGTCGGCGCGGGTACGGGTGGACAGGATCACCGCGTCGGGGCCCTGTTCGTCGCGGACCATGCGCAGGGCGGTGCGCATGTCGGGAGCGGTGAAGCGCTTGATTCGCATGTCGGAAGCCTGGGTTCGGATGGCGTCGGGACGGAGCCCGCCCTGTCCATGCAAGAGCCGGGCCTGCGGGCTGCCCGGCGCGCGTGCCGGAAAGCAGTCGTCGCCCCGGTGGCGGCCAGAACGCCGGCTACGACGTCGCGTCGTCCAGGCCGGGCGGCCGCGCCCACGCACGGCCGGGGTCCGCGCGCTGGCGCGGGAGGGGCGTCAATGAAGCGTCGACCAGCGGACCCGGCCGCGGTCAAGGAACCGTCAGCCGACCGCGCCGACCAGGCGCAGGCGCTTGTCTTCCGGCACCTCGGCATAGGCCAGCACCGCCAGCGACGGCACGCTGTGGCGGACCAGCCGCGCGACCGAGGCGCGCACGTTGCCGGGCACCAGCAGGACCGCCGGTTCGCCGCGGCCTTCCTGACGGCTCACGCATTCGCCCAGGTTCTGGTGCAGGCGTTCGGCCAGGCCCGGCTCCAGCGCCGCGCCCTGGCCGTTCACCGAGTCCTGCAGCACCCGCTCCAGCGCGGGCGCGAGGGTATAGACCGGCAGCTCGGCCTCCATGCCGTTGAGCTCCTGCACGATGAAGCGGCCCAGCGCGACGCGCACCGCGGCGGTGAGCGCGGCCGGGTCCTGGGTCTGCGCGCCGTGCTCGAGCAGGGTTTCCACGATCTGCCGCATCTGCCGCACCGGCACGCGGTCGGCCAGCAGCGACTGCAGCACCTTGACCACCACCGACAGCGGCAGCAGCTTCGGCACCAGGTCCTCGACCAGCTTCGGCACGCTGCGGCCGAGCGCGGCCAGCAGGTTCTGCACCTCGTCGTGGCCGAGCAGTTCGGAGGCGCGCTCGCGCACCACGTGCGACAGGTGCGTGGCCGCCACCGTGGACGCATCGACCACGGTGTAGCCCAGCGATTCGGCGTGCGCGCGCTGGCCGGGCACGATCCACACCGCGTCCAGGCCGAAGGCCGGGTCCTTGCCGGCGATGCCGTCGAGCGGGCCGAACACGCGGCCCGGATCCAGCGCCAGCTCGCGGTCGGGCATCAGTTCGCCGGTCGCCACGGGCACGCCGTGCACCAGCAGCCGGTACTGGCCCGGCGCAAGCTCGAGGTTGTCGCGCACGTGCACCGCCGGCACCAGGAAGCCCAGGTCCTGGGTGAGCTTGCGGCGCACGCCCTTGAGCCGCGCCAGCAGCTGCCCGCCCTGGGCCTGGTCGACCAGGCTGATGAGCCGGTAGCCGACCTCCAGCGCCAGCGGCTCGACCGGGCGGATCTCGTCCCAGCTCAGTTCGGCCATCGCCGAAGACGCGGCCTCGCCGCCGGCCCCTCCGGCCGCCGATGCCTCGGCCTCGCCGGCGGCAGGCTTGCGCAGCTTCCATGCCGCCCAGCCCAGGACGGCCGACAACGCCAGGAACGGCAGGTTGGGCATGCCCGGCACGATGCCGATCAGGCCCATCAGCACCGCCGCGACGGTGAGTGCGCGCTGGTGGCCGAAGACCTGCCTGGACACGGTCTCGCCCATCTCCTGCTCGCCGGTGGAGCGGGTGACGAGCATGGCCGTGGCCACCGCGATCAGCAGCGCCGGCAGCTGCGCGACCAGGCCGTCGCCGATCGCCAGGGTGGTGTAGGTCTGGGCGGACTCGGCGAAGGACATGCCGTGGGACAGCAGGCCGATCAGGATGCCGCCGATCAGGTTGATGACCAGGATCAGGATGCCGGCGATCGCGTCGCCGCGCACGAACTTGCTGGCGCCGTCCATCGCCCCGTAGAAGTCGGCCTCCTCGCGCACCTCCTGGCGGCGGGCCTTGGCGTCCTCGCGGCTGAGCAGGCCGGCGTTGAGGTCGGCGTCGATCGCCATCTGCTTGCCGGGCAGGGCGTCGAGGATGAAGCGCGCCGACACTTCCGAAATGCGCCCGGCGCCCTTGGTGACGACGATGAAATTGACGATGGTGAGGATCGCGAACACCACGATGCCCACCGCGTAGCTGCCGCCGATCACGAACTCGGCGAAGGATTCGATGACATGGCCGGCGGCCGCCTGGCCCTCGTGACCGTGCAGCAGCACCACGCGCGTGGAGGCGACGTTGAGCGCCAGGCGCAGCAGCGTGACCATCAGCAGCACGCTGGGGAAGATCGAGAACTCCAGCGGGCGGCGCACGTAGACCACCGCCAGCATCACCACCAGCGACAACGCGATGTTGATGGTGAACAGCGCATCCAGCACGATCGGCGCCAGCGGCACGATCACCATCGCCAGCAGGGCGAGGACGACGACGGGCGCGGCCGCGCCGCTGCGCAGGCTCGACAGGATGGCGACGCCGCGATCGCTGGCCACGCTCATCGCGCCGGCTTCCCGTCGTCGGGGGCGGCGGCCGGGTCGGGGGCACCGTCGGCCCCCACCTCGACCTCGGCCATCACCGGCATCGGCCCGCGGCCCGGGATCCAGGCACGGAGCTGGTAGACGTACGACAGTACCTGCGCAACGGCGGCGTAGAGTTTCACCGGTATTTCCTGGTCGACCTGCGCCTGCCTATACAAGGCGCGTGCCAGCGGCGGTGCCTCGACGATCGCCACCCGGTGCTGCTCGGCGAGCGCGCGGATCGCCAGCGCCATCTCGTCCACGCCCTTGGCCACCACGGTCGGCGCGTTCATGCCGGGCTTGTACTTCATCGCCACCGCGTAGTGGGTGGGGTTCATCACGACCACGTCGGCCGTCGGCACCGCCTCCATCATCCGCCGCTGCGACATCTGCCGCGCGATCTGGCGCACCCGCGCCTTGACCTCGGGATTGCCCTCCATCTGCTTGGCTTCGTCGCGCAGCTCCTGCTTGGTCATCTTGAGCTTGCTGCGGTGCTGGTGGTGCTGCCAGGGCACGTCCGCCGCCGCCAGCAGCGCCAGGGCGCCGACCATCGCCATCAGTGCGCCCAGTGCCAGGTCGATGCCGCCGGCCACCGAAGCCTCCAGAGAGGCCTGCGGCATGGTGAGCAGGCTGGAGAACGCGCGCCACACCACCCAGGCGCCGACGCCGCCGATCAGGGCCACGCGCAGCAGCGAACGCAGCAGCTCGGCCAGGCTCTCCGCGCCGTACAGCCGCGCCAGGCCCTTCATCGGGTTGAGCCGCCCGAAGTCGGGCTGCAGCGCCTTGCCGGCGAAGCGGATCCCGCCCATCGCCGCCGGCGCCAGTGCGCAGGCCGCCAGCGCCGCGGCCAGCAGCGGCAGCAGCGGCAGCGCCAGGTCCACCAGCAGGCCCAGCGCGTGCGGCAGCAGGCGGTCGGGCGCCCCGAGCAGGCTGCGGTCGAACTCGAGCGCGCCGCGCATCCAGTCGCGCGAGGCCGCGCCGACGTTGCCGCCTGTCGCCTTCAGCGCCAGCACCGCGCAGCCGAGCACGGCGACATTGCCCAGCTCGCGCGAGCGCGGCACCTGGCCCTTCTCGCGCGCCTCGCGCAGCCGTTTTTCGCTCGGCTGTTCGGTGCGGTCTTCCTTCTGCGCGTCCTCGCTCATGGCCGTCTCAGCCGGTCAGCGCGCGCGCTGCGCCGAAGGCGTCGTCGAACAGGCGCCCGACCGGCGAGGCCAGTTCGCGCATCAGCAGCATCAGCAGGGTCAGTCCGACCAGCAGCGAGGTCGGCAGGCCGATCGCCATCGGGTTGAGCTGCGCGGCGGCGCGCGCCAGCACGCCAAAGGCGATGTTCACCGCGAGCAGCGCCATCATCACCGGCAGCGCCAGCAGGGCGCCGGCGCGCAGGCAGGCGCTGAAGAACGCCGGCACCGCCGCCAGCATCGCCTGCACGTCCGGCAGCGCGGCGCCCACCGGCAGCCCGCCGTAGCTGTCGGCGAGCACGCCGATCAGCGCCAGGTGGCCGTCGGTGATGAAGAACAGCAGCGCGAAGGCCAGGTAGAACCACTGCGAGAGCACGGCCGAGGACGCGCCGCTGAGCGGATCGGCCATGGTCGCGAACGACAGGCCCATGCCCTGGCTGACCAGTTCGCCGGCCAGGCGCCCGGCCTCGAAGGCCAGCCGCAGCATCATCCCGATCGCGACGCCCAGGCTGAACTCGCGCAGCACGCCGAGCGCGGTCGCCGCGTCCACGGCCATCGGCGGAGGTTGCGGCAGCACGCTCGACAGCGCCGCCGACATCGCCAGGGTGACGATCAGCCTGGCCCGTGCCGGGATGCCGCGTCCGCCGATCACCGGCAACACCTGCAGCGCCGCGCCGATGCGCAGCGCATACCACAGCACCGTGGACAGCATGCCGAACAGGTCGACACCGGTCATGGCCGCGAGCGAGACGGTGTCCACGCGGGTTCAGCCGATCAGGTGCGGGATGCGATGGAACAGGTCGATGGTGTAGGCGACCAGGCGGCCGAGCAGGAAATGCCCGGTCGCCGCCATCACCACCACCAGGCCCACCACCTTGACCACGAACGGGATGGTCGGCTCGTTGATCTGGGTGGCCGCCTGCAGCACGCCCACCGCCACGCCCACCACCAGCACCGCGATCAGGGCCGGGCCACCGAGGGTGAGCGCCATCTGCAGGCCGCGCGAGATCTCCTCGAGTGCGGTTTCCGGAGTCATGACGGCCTCAGACGGGATTGAAGCTGGCGGCGAGGGAACCGACCACCAGCACCCAGCCGTCCACCAGCACGAACAGCAGGATCTTGAACGGCGCCGAGATCAGCATCGGCGAGAGCATCATCATGCCCATCGACATCAGCACGCTGGCCACCACCAGGTCGATGATCACGAACGGGATGTAGACCAGGAACGCGATCTCGAACGCGGTCTTGAGTTCGCTGGTCAGGAACGAGGCGGCGAGCACGCCGAAGGGCACGTCCTGCGGGGTGGCGTAGGGCCCGGTCTGCGACAGGCCGGCGAAGGTCATCAGGTCGGTCTCGCGCACCTGCGCCAGCATGAAGCCGCGGAAGGGTTCGGAGGCCGCGCCCCAGGCCGCGCGGAAATCCAGCGAGCCGTCCAGGTAGGGGGCGATGCCGCTGGCCCAGGCCTGGTCGAACACCGGCATCATCACCATCGCCGTCAGGAACAGCGCCAGCGCCAGCAGCACCTGGTTGCCGGGCGTCTGGCCGGTGCCCAGCGCCTGGCGCAGCAGCGCCAGCACGATGATGATGCGGGTGAAGGCGGTCAGCCCCAGCAGCGCGGCCGGCAGCAGGGTGATGCCGGTCATCAGCGCCAGCACCTGCAGCGGCATGCTCACCGGCTGGCCGCCGATGCGGCCGACCTCCACCGAGGGCAGCGGCTGCGCGGGCGCCGCCGGTGCCACCACGGGCGCGGCGCCGGGTGCGGCCTGGGCGGCGGCGGGCGCGGGCGCCAGCGCCAGGGCCAGGCAGGCGCCGAGCAGCCAGGCCGGCAGGCGGGCCCGGCCGGCGGAGGCGGCGCGGATCAGCGCACGCAGGACGGTCATGGCTTCTTTCCGAAATGCTGGGCCAGCAGCTGCGCGAACGCCGGGGCGGACTTCGCGACCGTGGCGGGCAGGGGCTGGTCGAGGGTGTGCAGGGTGCGCGTGCCGCCGGCGCCGACGCCGAGCAGCAACTGGGTCTCGCCCACCGCCACCACCACCAGGCGGTCGCGCGGGCCCAGCGCCAGCGAGCCGACGATGCGCAGCGCCGGGTGGACGCCACCGCCGCCGCCCAGGCCGGGCACGCGCCGGGCCAGCCAGGACAGCGCCAGGATCAGGCCGACCACCAGCACCAGCGCGAACACCGCACCGCCAAGGTGACCGGCCGCGGACGGCGCGGGCGGCGGCGTCGCCGGCACGCCGGCCTGCGCGGTGACGATGGCCGGCGGGCCACCCTGGGCACGCGCGGCGAAGGCTTCGGCGGCGGTCGCCGGCGCGGCGCCCGCTGCCGTGGCCTGCATGTCGGCCGTGGTCACCGCTGGAGCCGGGACTGCGGCATCGGCGGCCCGCGCGTCCGCGGCCGGGTCCGCGCCCGCGGCCAAGGCCGGCGCGGTCGCGCCGACGGCACCGGCGGCGCCGGCCACCGCCAGCGGCAGCGTCGTCGCGCTCATCGCAGCCTCTTGATCCGCTCGGACGGACTGACGACGTCGGTCAGGCGCACGCCGAAGCGGTCGTTGACCACCACCACCTCGCCCTGCGCGATCAGCGTGCCGTTGACGTACACGTCCAGCGGCTCGCCGGCACCGCGCTCGAGTTCCACGACCGAGCCCTGGTTGAGCTGCAGCAGGTTGCGGATCGGGATGCGCGTGCGCCCCACTTCCAGCGACAGCGACACCGGGACGTCGAGGATCACGTCCAGGTTCAGGTCGGCGGCCATGGCCTGGGCCGGGTCGGGGGTGAGCGGATCGAAGGCGGCGAGCGCGGCGGCGTCGTTGCTGGTCATGGCGTGTCGGTCAGGGAGTCGAGGGTAGGGATGGCCCGCGCGGCATGCACCTGCGTGACCTTGATGGCGTTCTTGCCGTTGTGGATGCCGAACTCGCCGGTGAACAGCGGCATCTGCTCCACATGCAGCTGCACGTGCTGTGCCAGCTCGATCGGGATCACGTCGCCGACGCGCAGGCGCGAGAGTTCGCGCAGGCTGATCTGGCGCCGCGCGATGGCCGAGCTCAGCTCGACTTCCGCGTCCTGCAGCTGCCTGCGCATGGCGCGGGTCCAGCCCTCGTCCTTCTCGATCCGGTCGCTCTGCACGCCCGCATCGAGCTGCTCGCGGATCGGCTCCAGCATCGCGTAGGGAATGGCCACGTGCAGTTCGCCGCCGCCGCCCTCGAGCTCGACGTGGAAGCGGCTGACCACGATGTACTCGCGCGGGCTGATGATGTTGGCGAAATGCGGGTTGACCTCGGAGTTCATGTACTCGAACTCCACCGGCATCACCGGCGCCCAGGCGTCGACCAGGTCGGCGAAGGTCTGCTTGAGCAGCAGCTGGATCACGCGCATCTCGGTCGGCGTGAACTCGCGGCCCTCGATGCGGGTGTGGTACTTGCCGTTGCCGCCGAAGAAGTTGTCGACCACGGTGAACACCAGCCGCGGCTCGAAAGTGACCAGCGCGGTGCCGCGCAGCGGCTTCATCTTCACCAGGTTGAGGTTGGTCGGCACCTGCAGGGTGTGCATGTACTCGCCGAAGCGCAGCAGGTCGATGCCGCGCACCGACAGGTCGGCCGAACGGCGCAGCAGGTTGAACAGGCCGATGCGCAGCGTGCGTGCGAAGCGCTCGTTGATCATCTCCAGGGTCGGCAGCTTGCCGCGGACGATGCGGTCCTGGCTGGCGAAGTCGTAGGCGCGCGCCTCGCCCGGCGCCGGCGGCGGCTCGGTCTCGACCACGCCCGAGTCCACGCCATGCAGCAGGGCGTCGATCTCGTCCTGCGAAAGCAGGTCGGCGCTCATTACTGCGTCACCAGGCTGGTGAAGATCACCGCCTCGACCTTGTCGGCCCCGCCCTCGGCCTTGAGCAGTGCGCGCACTTCGTCGCGCGCGGCCTGCTGCAGGCGTTCCTTGCCCGCGCGCTGCGACAGCTGCCGCGCCTCCTGCTGGCCGAACAGCAGCAGCAGGCGGTTGCGGATGGAGGGCAGGTGCGCCTCCAGTGCGGCGAGCGTGGCAGGGTCGCGGGTCACCACCTGCACGTCGGCCTGCAGGTAGCGGCTGGCGTCGGTGTCGGCGAGGTTGACCACGAACGAGGGCTCCAGCGCGATGTACTGTGCCGGCAGCCGGGTCGGCTTGGCCGGCCGGGCCTCGGCGTCGGCGGCGCGCTGCTGGCCCTGCCACCAGACCCAGCCGCCGCCGCCGGCAGCCCCCAGGACAACGAGGACCAGCAGCCACGGCCAGATCGGTTTCTTGGATGGCGCGGGCTGGATTGCAGGGCTGGGGGCTGGCACGAACGTCGACTCCGGCGAGGGTTGCCGGGAGGGATGCAATCGCCGTGCCGCGCCGATGACGGGGTTTTGACGAAGCCTGCGACGGACGGGGCGCCGGTATGTTGACGGGGGCTTCGGGGCTTCGGGCTTCGGCTGGCGGGGTCATGCCCCCGGGAGGGCGCGGGCTGCGGCGGGAGCGCGACGATTGCGGATGCGCAGCGGGTTCACGCGCCCCCACCCCGGCCCTCCCCCGCAGGCGGGGGAGGGAGCGGAACGGGCAACGGGTCGCGGGGAAGCGGGAAGCAGGCGGTAGGCGATAGGCGGCAGGCGGCAGGCAGCGGGCAGGAGTAGCGACAGGCGGGAAGCGGGAAGCGGGAAACGGGAAGCGGGAAGCGGGAAGCGGGAAACGGAAGCAGAGGCGGGAAGCAGGAGGCGAGAGGTGGGATGCAGGAGGCGAGAGGCGAGATGCGAGATGCGAGATGCGAGAGGCAGGAAGTGCGGAGCGCGTAGCAAGGAGCGCGTAGCAAGGAGCGGGGAGCAAGGAGCGGGGAGCAAGGAGCGGGGAGCAAGGAGCGGACCGGTCAGGCGCACGGTGTGCCTTGCCCCTTCCCCCG
>Ga0233372_1000653_pt1 | contig 15093 bp, 22 predicted proteins | sample ElkDunMinimDraft_4_FD_191538 | JGI IMG/M metagenome (GOLD analysis project Ga0233372, IMG submission 191538) | Fecal eukaryotic communites from dung pellets of Tule Elk in California, USA - Elk Dung D8 | ecosystem: Host-associated > Mammals > Digestive system > Large intestine > Fecal | place... | reverse complement strand
TGCTACGCGTTGTTTTATCTGCTATTGTACGTTCTAAAAACTTCATAACAATTATGTTTAATTTTTTGATTTTCAAAATAAACATTTCCTAGTTTAAAATTTTCAATAAAAGTTTTCCAAAAACTATAACGTCTTAAAGAATTAATCATCATTGTGTTTGGTGAATGGTCGGCAAGTGTTAACGAAAAAATGAAAGGTGTGTACTTATCATAATCAAAAGAAACAAAAACTTTTCCGCTCGTAAAAATCATTCCATACTCCGTAATATTCACCGTTATAAATAAAAGCAAAACTGAATTTAGCACTTCCTGTTTTCTTTTCAATAAAGTTTTTATTTTTATCTAAAATTTGATTTTGCATTGCGTATTTTTCGTAAGCTGTTCCTTTTGCTAATCTACCAATTAAAGTATTTTCACGTTCTTTTCGAAATTCTTCGTTATTCATATATTGAACTAAAATAAGATTTTCTTTAAATAATTTTATATCGCTATTAAAAGGAAGTGACAAATTAAAAAATGAAAATAAGGGTGAATACTCTAAACCTTGAACAGCGTTTCCTAAAATAAAAATCTTAATGTCACTACGATTACGAACTATACTGTCAATAATTCCAAGAATAACCATTGCTTCATTTTTTAAATAATGTTTATGTCTAGTGTCTTCGATAGGGTATTCGTCAATAATAATTGTTTTAACATTTTGATAAACTGATGATTTTAAGTCCTGTGCTTCTGTCATACGTTTGGCATAACCAAAAATTTCATCATCACAATAAAATTTTCTGTTTTCACCTTTCAAGTTATGTTCTTGAAATTCTTGCTTTATATCATCAAAAAAATCTTTTTGACCTTTTGTTTTTTCAAAGATTTCTTTAATTTCGTTGTCATAACGTCTTAAATAGAGAAATTGGGAACGCTTTTTTAAATATTGTTCTATAACATATTTTTTCGCACCGTAAGACTTACCACAGCCACGTTCACCGAATAAACAGTTAACGGGACAATTATAAGATAATATTCTATGATAATCGTAAAAGTGCATAAGCGTTCCTTCCTTTCTATTAATTAGCAAAATGTAAAAGTTGACTAGCAGACTACCACGCCAAAAATATAAAAGGAAGGTTCTTCGCCTCTGGTTACCCTCTTATAATTACTAATACATTAAACCTTTAATTTCGCTAATTTTATTATAACACAAAATAAATGAATAATGCAATAAAAATTTGACATAATAAGTTTAGTACAAAATTATGAACATTTTTTAAAAAAGTTTTCAAAAAAGTGTTGACAAATGTAAATTGATGAAATATAATGAAGAAAAATAAGGAAAGGAGAAATAAAAATGAATACACAAATTCAAAGTTTAAAGGAAAAATGGAAAAATAAAAAATTAAATGATGAAGATATAGCGTTTTTATTTAATTCTTTTGAACAATTAGAAAATCATTTTGATATAAGATTAAAACAAAATAGAATGTATTATGAAGAAAAAGTAAAACAACTTGAAGAAATAGACAAAATAAAAGAAGTCGTAAAATTACAACATGAAGCAATTGGAATTTTAATTGAAAGGTAGGTGAAACAAAAATGGAACAAAAAACCAGAAGTAAAATATTATGGAATAGGATTTATAGGGCTTTTACAAATAGCACTAATTGTTTTAAAATTAGTTGGTGTAATTCATTGTGGTTGGTTTATAGTATTACTTCCAATTATAATAAGTTTAAGTTTTAAAATTTTATTATTTATATTAGCAATAATTATTAGTTTATTTTAACGAAAGAAGGTGAAATTATGTTTGAAGTAACTTATGTAATAGACGGCTTACAAAAGAAAATGCGAGTAAATGCAGATGATAGTATAACAGCACAAAGTATATTTACAAATATGTTTAGTGGTCAAAAAGTAGAAATAATAAATGTAGTAAGAGTGTAAAGAAGGTGAAAAAATGTATAAAATAAAAGTGTATTATAAAGATGGTTTTCGAAATACTTATGAAGCAGAAGATTATTACAATGATGAAAATGAAATGGAAATTATTTTAAATAATAAACAAAAAATATTAATAAACAAAAGAGAAACAACAATTATTTCAATAATTAAGGTAGGTGAAGAATAAATGGAAGAAGAAATTGAAGAAAAACTAAAAGAAATATATAAATTTGATTTAGAAGTAAATTTTATTGATTTTAGGCAATATGAAATTAAAGGAAAAATTGGAATTGTAGCATTTACGCTTCCAATATTATATGATAGTTATTCCACATTAGAAGTGAACATTTCAAATATTGTTACAAAAATTGACAATTTATTACCAACAATTTTTAAAAAAAATAAAAAGGAGAAATAAAAATGTTAAGTGAAAAAGAATATAAAGAAATGACTAAAAATTTAGCAAAAATAAAAGAATTAATAAAAAATAATGACGATATTGGAAAATTGTGTAAAACAATAAGAACAACGCCAAGAATAGTAGATGGAAATAAAGATTTACTAAAAGAATATACAAAAGAACAAAAAATGCAAATAAGAGAAAAACTAATTGAAATTGCTACATTATGTATTGATTTAACACAACTTGAAGTTGATTTTATGAAAAATATTAAAAAAGAAGATAATAAATCAATAGACAAAATTTCAGTTGTAATTGAAGGAGATTATGACGAAGCAATGGAACAATTAGAAAATGCAGACTTACCAGAAGAAATAAAAGATTTAGTAAAAAGTGAAATAAGAAAACATTTTAATAAATAGTTTATAATTAATTTATTATAAAGGTTAGTGTTAAACCATAAAGCGCAAAATTAAAGTATTATGTTACTAACCTTTCAAAGTAACTAGCAAAGCACCTATGCTTAAAATAGGAGAAAGAAGGAAATATTATGGAAAATGAAAACAAAGAATTAATGACAAAGGAAGATAACTATTCAATTTTAGGGTTTGAAGATTTAGGAAGAAATACTACAACTAAAACAGAAGTTATTACAAATATTACAGATGAAAAGAAAATCTTTAATTTAGAAAACAAAGTTGATGAAATGATTAATGACTGTGAAGGCGAATTAATAAGAGTAAAAGAAGTATTAATTAAACGCTATGAAAAACCAATGAAAGAACCAATTGTTGACGAAGAAACTGGAGTAATTATAAAAGATAAAGAATTCACAATGTCATGTGTGATTGTAGATGATAATAATAAATCTTATGCAACAGGAAGTAAAACTTTTACAATTCAATTAATGAAATTATTACAAATGCGTTCTAGATTAAACAAAGGAAATGAACCTTTTGAAATTAAGATTATAAAAAAGAAAATTCCAAATAGTGGAAACAAAGTATTGAGTTTTGAGTTGGTATAAATATACCAACTCTTAAAAATAAAAATTTTTAGAAAGGAAGTGAATAAATATGAAAACAAAGCGCGGAATAGAACTTAATTTAAATGAAAGTGAATTTAAGTACAGTTTTTACGGGCTTTCTTTTTATTTTTCGAGCAAAACATATTTAAATAAATTTGTTGAAATGGCTGAAAATTATTCAAAACTTGAAACTTTAAAATTTCAAACAAAGTATAACATTAAAATAAATTTAGAAGTTTTATTTTTAATTGCTTTATACAAGAAAATTGAAAAGCGTGGTTTTAGAATAGTTGATGAAGTCAATAAAAAAGAAATAACTGAAAACGTAGGTTTTGGAATAAAATTAACTATGTACTAATGAAAGAAGGTGTATAATATGGCACGGTCAAAGTAAAATTCAATGGAAGCAAGGTGACTATATTAAACTAGGACGTGCAGTCGCAGACTTTAATAAGAAAGTAAATAAGTTGCAAGCAGAAGAAAGAAAATTATATTTTCCAGAAGAAATAAATTACAATGAAGCAAAAGAAAATATTACAACGCGTCAAGAACTAAACAGAGTAATAAATTCATTAAGGCGTTTTAGTCGTGAAGGAGCAGAAGAGCTTTATATAACAGAAGCAGGTGAAAAAATGACACAATGGGAAAGAAAGGAGTTATCAATTCAAAAAGGAATAGCTACAAAAAATATTAATAAAGAATTAAAACCTCTTCTTGAAATAGATAGTTCAGGGTATTCAAGGGCGCAAATGGGTTCAAATGAAGCAAAAGAATTGATGAGAACTTTAGAAAGTTTTAAAAAAATTGAAAGTACTTCAAAAGAAGATTTAATTAATATAAAAAATAGATTAAAAATTTTTGGTGCTAGTGATTATGATATGAAAAAAGCAACAATTTATAAAGAGAATTATATGACAATGCTTGAAAAAACTTATAAAAATTTTGAAAATTATGACAAATTAGTAGAAAAATTAAATTCTTATGAAAACCCTATTGCATTTTGGAATTTTATTAAAGAATATGAACTTTTAAAAGATATTGAATATATGTACGAATTTAATCAACATGGAATTCGAGGAGTAAGCACTCAAACAAGATTTAATAGAATGCTAGAAGAACTTGGAATTGATAATAAGGTGAAAAAGAAATGAAAAAATTTACTGGTGATTTTGAAACTGCTACATGGGTTGAAGATGAAACGTGGGTGTGGGCTTGGGCTTTATGTGATATTTCAAGTGAAGAAGTTCAAATTGGAACAAATATTGATGAATATATAGAATATTGTAAAAAAGAAAAAAATTGTGAAGTATTCATGCATAACTTAAAATTTGATGGAGAATTTATAATATATTGGGCTTTAACACATGGATTTAAACATGCAATAAAAAAAGAAGAAATAAAAGATAATACATTTACTACTTTAATAAGTGATTTAGGGCAGTTTTATTCAATAGTTCTATATTTTTCTAAAGGAAACAAAAAAGTTCATAAAGTAACCTTTTATGATAGTTTAAAAATTATACCCCTTCCTGTTAGTGAAATTCCAAAAGCTTTTAATCTTAAAGAAGAAAAGCTTGAAATTGATTATAATAAACCACGCTATCGCGGTTGGCGTTTAACAAATCAAGAAAAAGAATATATTAAACATGATGTTTTAATAGTAGCTAAAGCTTTAAAGCAAATGTTTTTACAAAATTTAAATAAAATGACAATTGGTTCAAATGCTTTAAATAATTACAAAGAAATTCTAACAAAACGAAAATTTACTCATTTTTTTCCAAATTTAGATAAAATTTTAGATGAAGATTTAAGAAAAAGTTATCGAGGTGGTTTTACTTATTTAAATCCGATTTATAAAGAAAAAGATGTTGGCAAAGGGGTGGTGCTGGACGTGAATTCTCTTTATCCGTCCGTCCCCAGTTATGTATGAAAAATTACTTCCTTTTGGTGAACCAATATTTTTTAAAGGAGAATATAAAGAAGATAAAATATATCCTCTATATATTCAACAAATTACATGTTGTTTTGAATTAAAGAAAAATAAAATTCCAACAATACAAATCAAAGGAAATAGGTTCATTAAAGAAAATGAATATCTTGAAAGTAGTCAAGGAAAACTTTACACTTTAGTTTTAACTAATATTGATTTAAAACTTTTTAAAGAAAATTATAAAATTACTGAAGAAACATATGAATGCGGTTGGAAATTTAAAGGAATTCAAGGACTGTTTTGTGATTATATAGACAAATGGATTAAAGTTAAAATTGAAGCTACAAAAACAGGAAATAAAGCCTTGCGCACTATTGCAAAATTAATGTTAAATTCACTTTATGGAAAATTCGCAACTACTCTATATACTCAAAGTAAAAACCCATACTTGGGAGAAGACGAAATTATTCACTATTCTTTAGGTGATAAAGAAGAAAAAAAGGGTGTTTACCTTCCTATTGGTTCATTTATAACAGCGTATGCAAGAGAAAAAACAATAAGAACTTCGCAAGCTATAAAAGATTATTCATTAAATAAGTATGGAAAAGATCTTTATTATTATAGTGACACAGACAGCATTCACACAGGTTTACCTATTGAAGAACTAGAACAGTTTTGTGATATTGACCCTGTACGTCTAGGTGCGTGGAAACATGAAGGAACATTTACAAAGGCAAGGTTCGTTCGTCAAAAATGTTATTTAGAAGAAATTGAAGGTGAAGTTCATATTACATGTGCTGGTATGCCTAAAAGTTGTTATGATTTTGTAGAATGGGAAAAGTTTAAAACTGGTTTTACATGTGGTGGGAAACTTACTTTTAAACATGTAAAGGGTGGTGTTAAATTAGTTGACACAGATTTTACAATAAAAGAAGAAAAGACAAAAAGTTCAATTGCAAATTTTTAAAAATAAAGTTATAATAAACTAAAGAAAAACAAATGAAAGGTGGTTTTAAATATGGAATGGGCGCAATTAATTTCAACTTTAGGTTTTCCAATTGTTTGTTGTGTAGCTTTAGCAATTTATGTTACAAAAATTACACAGCAAAACAGAGAAGACACAAAAGAACTTAACAAACAACACACAGAAGAAATGTTGGAATTTAAAGAAGACATAAAAGAAGCTTTAAATAATAATACAATAGCATTAAACAAATTATGTGAAAAATTAGAAAAGGTAGGTGACAAATGATGACAAAACAAGAATTTTTAAATACAATTGCTTCAATAGTTCGAGCTGAAAATTTAAGACGTGAAAATATATTATTTAATTCAGTTGTAATTGCGCAAGCAATTTGTGAAAGTGGTTGGGGACAAAGTGAAATTATGATGAAAGCAAATGCAGTTTTTGGAATAAAAGCTTATGGCTGGAATGGAAAAGTTTATAACGCAAAAACTAAAGAATGTTACGACGGAAAAAATTACACAAATATCGAAGCATGTTTTAGGGCGTATAATTCTTTAGAAGAAAGCGTAAAAGATTATTTTGACTTAATAACTACTTCACCTAGATATAGAAAAGCATGCGTGGCGGGTTCTCCTCTTGAATGTATAACAGAAATAAAAAATGGAGGTTATGCTACAAGTCCAACTTATGTAAATACTATTATGTCAATTATAAATTCTAACAATTTGACAAAATATGACAAAGAAATACATGAAGAAAATAAAATGTATTTAATAGGCAAAAATTATACACTCCAAGATAATATGTTTGTAAGGACTGGTGCTGGAACTAACTATTCAATTAAAGCAGTTCGAGAACTAAGTGAAGACGGAAAAAAACATGCTTTAGTTCAAGATTTAAATTCAAACGCTGTTCTTAAAAAAGGAACAGTTGTAACATGTCTTGAAGTTATAAAAGAAAATAATAATATATGGCTTAAAATTCCAAGTGGCTATGTTGCTGGATTTTATAATGGAACAGAATTTATTAAATAGAAAGGAAATTTAAAAATGCTTCCAAATCAAACAATGGTAGATAGTAATAATAAACAAGTTGCACTTTTTCCTCTTGAAGGTTTTTCAATTAGCCAGCCTTGGTGGGGAACTTATTCACATGAAGGTGGTGTGACATATTACGCAACAGACTTTCAATGTAGAGATGAAAATGGAAATTTAGTTTCGCGTGCGCCTTGTTATGCACCAGTTACAATGAAGCTTCTTTATATTGATAGAGTAGAAGCAATGGCATTGTGGCAAAGTACCGAAAAAGTTCATTTTGCAGATGATACCAAAGACTTTTTAGGAATAATTGCTTATCATGACAATGACATTGAAAATAATAACTATTTTTCAATTGGAACTGTAAAAAATCAAGGAGAAATATTTTTTCATACTGGAACAGGAGGAACTGCAAGTGGTGACCATGTTCACATAGAAACTGGAAAAGGTGAAGTAAATTTAAATGAATATCGTTATCATTTTAGAGATGATACTTCATGCAAAAGAATTGTACCAGATAATGCGCTTTTTGTAAATGATACTTTTGTTATGCCTTTTACAGGTTATAATTGGGAAGTGTACCAAGGAGGCTCACCTACGCCACCTACTCCAAGTTTAGGAACAAAAAATAAATGGTTATGTAGTAAAGCAAGAAAAATTAATATTATATTTTAGAAAGGGTGAAATAAAAATGAAAAATGAAGATTTTAAAAAAGTAACTGACGAATTACAAGAAAAAGTTGGAAAAGAAAAAGCTTCAGTTATTGCTGATAATATAGCTACTTTAATAAGTGATAACATGCAAGTTAATAAAAATTTAGCGGAAAAAGACAAAGAAATTCAAAAATTAAAACAAGAAAAGGAAAACTTAATGCAAACAAATATGAACCTTTTACAACAAATCCCAATGGGTGAAGACCCTTCACCAAAACCAAAAGAAAAAGAACCAGAAAAACCAAAGGCAAGTGGTTTTGATTTTAGAGAAGTTTTTGATGAAAATGGAAATTTTAAAAAATAATGCAAAAATGCAATTGTTATGTTGACAATTGCATTTTTTATTTATATAATGAATTTAAATAAAATATGAAAGGAGAAATGTAAAATGCCTATTTCAAACGGTTTAAGAACAGCCCTTAACAAGATAAGGGAAACTTCAATTGAAAACAATACACTATATCACAATTATGTTCCAGAAATTCTTCCAACAACCGATATTGGAAGTTTTGCAAGTCCACTTTTAGAAAATCCAGACTTAATGAATGAATTTTTAAATGTACTTGTAAAAAGAATTGCTTATACTAAAATTGAAAACAAAATTTTTAGAAATAAGTTAAGAGTTTTAGAAGGTGAAGCAATTCCACTTGGCGCAATAGGTCAAGAAATATTTATTAATCCAGCAAAAGGAAGACAATTCAATGTAAATGATTTTGCTGGCTTGCTAGCTAAATATGAAAGTGATGTTAAGGTTCAATATCACCAATTAAATAGTGATTTACAATACCCAGCTACCATTACAAGAGTAAAACTAAAAGACGCTTTTATTTCTTGGAATTCTTTAGAAGATTTTGTAAATGGTATAACTCAATCACTTTATAATGGCGCTTATATTGACCAATACAACTTAACAAAAGGTTTAGTTGCATGTGCTTATGCTTCAAATCAAGTTAGAAGTGAAATTATTTCAAATCCAACTTCAAGTGAAGCAAACGCAAACGCCTTCTTAACAAAAGCTAGAGAAATTTATTTAAATATGCAAGAACCTACACCAGACTATAACGCTTGGCGTCAAGTTGGAGGGTATGGAAAAGACGTCTTAACATGGACTGAACCAGAAAATATTGTTTTATTAATTAGAAATGATATAGGAGCTTATCTTGATGTTAATACATTGGCAAACGCATTTAACGTTGACAAAAAAGTGCTTTTAGGAAACGTAATTTATGTAAACAATTTTAATCAATATGACAGTGAAGGAAATTTAGTTTATGACGGTTCAAATATTATAGGAATGATTGCTGACAAATCTTGGTTTAAAATTCAAGAACAAGAAATGTCAATGGACGAATTCTATAATGCTAATAATAGAACATGGCAATTATATTTAAATATAACAAAATTATATTCTTATTCGTTATTTAGTAACGCAGTTGTTTTTGCGTTAGCAAATCCAACAGTTGAACCAACTGAAATTAAATTTAATGAAACAAATCCAGAAGTTACAGCTGGAGAAAAAATCATTTTAGAAGTTACAACTGTTCCATTCCAAACTACTAGTGAAATAACATTTACTTCTGCTTCTACTTCAAAAGCAACAGTTACTAAAATTGATAATAGACACGTTGAAGTAACTGGAGTTAGCGCTGGAACAAGTAAAATTACAGCTAGTGCAACAACTGAAGCTGGAACTGTTAAAGGCGAAGTTACTGTTACAGTTAACGCTGCAGGAGAATAAAATATTTTTACCCCTAATAATTACGGGAAGGGAAAATTTGCTTCCCTTCCTATTTTTTATAGAAAGGAGAAAAATAAATGGCACTTACACCAGACACAGAAATAAGACTTTTAAAGCTTCCACTTACAATTGATAATAAAAATCAATTGACTTTTACTAACATTGAAGCACAAGCAAATTACTTTCTATCAATTGAAGACTACATTGATATTGACGAATGTAGTTATCAACGAAAAGATAATATTATTCGTTTTCCAGCTCATATTGATACTATAATTGAATATGATTACGTTATGTATAAAAACAAAAATTATGGTGACAAATGGTTTTATGCTTTTATTATTGGTATGGAATACGAAAACGACGGAATGACAAATGTTACAATTCAAACTGATGTTTTTCAAACTTGGCAATTTGATATATTATGGAAACAGTCTTTTATTGAAAGAGAAATGCTTTCAGTAGCAGAAGACATACCTCGGTGCAAACTTACTTCCAGAAAGTTTTGAACTTGGAGAAATTAAAATTGCAGATACTGAAGATTTTAGCGAACTAGAACCAGCAGTTATAATAGCTTTTAGTGGTGATAAAGTTTCAGGAAATGGAGTAGTTATTCCTGAAATTCAAGTTCCTCAATATTCAAAAATAAATGGAATACCAAATGCGGTAGGTTTTTTGCTTTCAACATTAAATGCTACTCTATTTTTATTACAATGTATTAATGCTGACAGTAACGGTGATAAAATTGTATCAGTTTTTACTGTTCCAAAATTCGCAGTTGCTTCAATTCTTCCAAGTGATGACCCTCATACAGGTTACCCTTTTGTAGCAATTTCTGGAGTTACAATGCAAAATATATTAACTAAAACTCTTTCGTTAACAAGACCTTCTGCAATTGATAATTTTACACCACATAATAAGAAGCTTTTGCAATACCCTTTTTGTTATTTAGGGTTTAATCCTCAAAATGGAAATAAAAAAATTTATCGTTTTGAAGATTTTTTAGGCGTACCTACTTTTGATTTAATTAGTGAAATTAATCCAAATCCCGAAGTCCAAGTTATTCCTCAAAATTACAGAGGAAAAACTGGAGAAAGTTTAAATGATAATACTACTTTAAGTGGTTATCCTACTCTTTCTTATTCTAATGATGTTTTTAATTCTTGGCTTGCAAAAAATAGTGAAATAATTTCTCTTAATATGCAACAGGAACAACTTAACTTTATGATTGATAGTACTAAACAATTTTTAAATCCTCTTTCTAATTTAGGAAGCGCTGAAAAAAATTCATCAAATAATAGCGCTAGTGATATTGCACTTTCTGGATTAAATACAGCCACAAATCTTGTAGGCTCAGCAGTTAATCATGATTATTATATAAAAAATCAAGTTGCACAAATTGAAAAACAACAGTTAATGCCAAATCAGGTGAACATGAGTTCTTCAAATACTACTTTAATTGGTTATGAAAAAGCAGGTTCTCAAATTTTTACTCTTTATACTATAAAAAGACAGTTTGCAGAAAGAATTGATAAGTTTTTCGATATGTACGGCTATTTAACAAATACTGTTAAAATTCCAAATTTAAAAAACCGCCCAAATTGGAACTATGTAAAAACTCTTGGTGCAAACATTCTCGGAAATATTCCACAATATGACCTTCAATCAATTAAAGACATTTTTGACAATGGGGTTACATTATGGCATAACCCTTCTACGTTTTTAGATTATTCACAAAATAACAGAAATTAAAAGAAAGGAGAAAAAATAAATGGCAAAATCAAAGAAAAGAATGAATTTCGTAAATAACTACCAATTCGTCGATAGCTTAATTATGAATGATTTAACCTTTATTGACTATTTAGAAAGATTTCGTAAAGTCGCACTTTCTGTTTTTGAATGGGTTAACCTTCCAAAAGGAATGAATGCAATGTGGCTTGAAAAATGTTTATACTATGACGGGCAAGCTACCTTACTTAAAGACAAAAACTATGGTTTTATTAACACAAAATGTTGTGATAATGGTTATGTAAATATTTACGGACTTCCTACAAGTTTGAATTGTTATTCTTTTGAATATTCATCAAATAGAAAGTTATATACTGGCTTAAAAGGTGAAAGTGAAAAAATGCGTGAATATTTAGAAAATAGCGAGTGCATTTTAGTTCAAAATAACTGGGAACGTACGCCAACAGCTGGAACAATGGAACTTTTTGCTTACAGGCTTTATGAAGCTGAACAAAGCGCCTTTGTAAATATTAAAGCACAAAAAACGCCAGTTATGATTTTGGTTGATGAAACACAAAGGGCTATGATGGAAAACCTTTATTCTCAATATGATGGAAACCGTCCTTTTATTTTTGGAGATAAAAAACAATTAAACGCTGACACTCTAAAAGCAATTAAAACTGACGCGCCTTTTGTTGCTGATAAAATAATTGAATATAAAAAAGAAATATGGAATGAAGCGTTGACCTTTTTAGGTATTAATAATATAATGGTAGACAAGAAAGAACGTTTAATTACTGACGAAGCAAATTCTAACAATGAACTTATTAACTTAAATTTACAAAGTTATTTAGCACCTAGACAAGAAGCATGCAGACAATTTAATGAAAAATTTGGTTTAACTGGAACAGATAAAGAAATTTCAGTTCGTGTTAGAAGTGACCTACACAATATTATTAAGAACGCACAAAGTATTGTAAATGATTTTAAATCTATTAATCAAATTGATGATAAAATTACAGAAGAAGGGGTGGTGGTTGATTAATATGGCTAGTTATACAATAGAACTTCGAAAAGTATGTGAATATTATGGACGCGACGAAGTGGAAAGCTGGTTTAAATCTTATAAATTAGAAGACGCCCTTACACCAGAACAAATTGAAGCAATTACAAAATATAATGTGTGGTCAAAAGAAAAATTAGCTTCAATGATAGTCGACCATTATTTCATGCGTGAAATTGGTTTTGAAACACCAGAACTTTTCAAACACTATGCTTTAGTTACTATGAATGAAATCATGCCTCGTTACCTTTTAAAAATATATACTCAATTTTTAGAGTATGACCCTCTAAGTTCTGTTGATTATACAGAAGAATACACTAGAGAAATTGAAGGTGAAGCTTCTGGAAAATCAAATTCAAATTCAAAAAATAATGCGAGTGGTTTAAATATCAATAATAATACACCACAAACTAGAATAAATAAACAGGATTTAGCAACTGGAGTTTATGCTTCAAGCGTTAACCAAAGTGAAACTGAAAGTCAAATTGAAGACGAAACAAACACAAATTCTAATTCTAAAACTGTTGAAAAATATACTCACACAATGAAAGGTGACAATGGCGTTATTGTTACAAATCAATATTTAGTTCGCGAATTTAGAGAGCTTGCAATTTCTTTTAATGAAGAAATTATAAATGAATTAAATAAGCTTTTTATGGGCTTATATTAGAAAGGAGAATTTAAAATGGCTAATTTAAATAATATTACCCCAATGAAAGGGTTACCACCTTTTTTACAATATTTTAGAACTATTGGAATTATTCCTGCTTCTTATAAAGTTACAATGACTTTTGAAGAACAAGTTCTTGAAATTATGCGTTTTATTAAAGATGAAATTATTCCAAAAATTAATGAAAATGTTTTAGCAACTCAAGAACTTCAAGAAAAATTTAAAGAACTAGTAACATATGTTGATGAATATTTTGAAAATTTAGATATAACTAATGAAGTAAATTCTAAACTAGATGAAATGGCAGAAAATGGAACACTAGAACGTATTATTGGTGAATATTTAACTCATTCAAATATTAAAGTGCATTTTTTATATCGTGGAAATAACAAAGGTGACTGCGTACTTATTAAATGCCAAGATAAAAATATTTTAGTTGATTTAGGGTCAACAGATAGTGCAACTTTAATTAGTAAATTGTATTCTTTAAATGTTACTAAAATTGACTATGTTATTATTTCTCATTTTCACGGTGACCATTGCATGGGTTACACTGACGGTTACGACGGAGCTAACATTCAAAATTTATTAGATAGTGAAATTGTAGATTTTTCAACTTGTATTTTCATACTTCCTAAAAATCCAGACTGGAATAATTTTATTTATAGTGACACAGAAGAAGGAACAAACAGAGATATTGCAGGCGCAGGTTATGTTCCTACACTTGCAACAAATATTGCAACTATTATTACTAATAATGGAAACCTAATTATAAGACCAGATAATACTACTATAATTGAAATTGATGATAAAACAAAAATTTCATTTATGAACGCAGACCAAACAGACTATAATAATTATTATGACGTTGTAGAATATAATTCTACTTTACAAAAATATACAACTGATTATAACAACTTTTCTTTAGTTGCTTTACTTACTCATGAAAACCATAATTTCTTATTTACAGGTGATATTGAAAAACCAGCAGAAACTCACATTGCACCAAATTTAACTTATGTTGATGTTTTAAAAGTTCAACACCACGCAGGAAATGAAGAAGTAAATAGTGAATTTTACAATAAATGCTCACCAAAAATCGCAGTTATTATGTCAACAGGTGCAACTGGAAGAAATAGTCAAATGATTAACGGTTTACAACTTTTCGGAACTGAAATTTATTCATCTAATGTAAGTCAAGATGTTGTTGTTACTTCTACAACTAATTATTTATATGTCGAAAGCACAAAAGGAAAACATGTTTTTAATGGAAATATTTTAACAGCTAATAAAATGAATAATTTTGCAAATGTTTACTCACTTTCAAATGACGGTGTATTTATTGAAAATGGTACAGATTTAAATAATTTAACTACCCCTGGAATTTATTATTGTAATAATTCCGCAGATGCTCAAACTTTGATAAATTCGCCTATTCAAGCAGGTTTTAAATTAATCGTAGAATATAATCAAGCTACAAGTAGAATTATTCAAACAATTAAAGTTAATAACTCAGCACATTCAACATCATTTGTTAGAACTTATGTTGACGTATGGGGTGCTTGGAATAAAGTTATTAAGGAACAAGTTCTTTATGAAAATACTTCAGGAAGTTCTTCAGGAAATATTACACTTTCAAAACCAATTGATGTTTTTGATGAATTAGAAATTTTTTATTCTGTTGCTGGTTATAATAAAAGTGTTAGAGTACCAGTTAGAGTTACAACAAATTTACGTGCTATTTTAGATTTTATGTATGCAGGCTCTCAGAACATTGTAACAGGAACGGAAGTTGTAACTTTAAATTCAACTTCATTAACTCGTGGAACAGTACAAGCTAAAAATATAAATATTTCTTCAAATGCAATAACAGCTAACACTTCAATTG
>Ga0233372_1000652_pt1 | contig 15099 bp, 14 predicted proteins | sample ElkDunMinimDraft_4_FD_191538 | JGI IMG/M metagenome (GOLD analysis project Ga0233372, IMG submission 191538) | Fecal eukaryotic communites from dung pellets of Tule Elk in California, USA - Elk Dung D8 | ecosystem: Host-associated > Mammals > Digestive system > Large intestine > Fecal | place... | reverse complement strand
AAAACAGGAGAAAGTACATACATATAGCCTAAATTAGTAATTGAAGTTCCACCTGTTACGGCAATTAAAGCGGTTGCTCCACCAGGTGGATGTAAGGTTTTAGTAATTTGCATGGCAATAATAGAAATTGATACGGCTAATGGCGCAGCTATCCATAAAATAGGAATCAATTTAAAAAGGGTAACTCCAATAATCGCGGAAATTAAATGACCACCAATTAAATTTCTAGGTTGTGCAAGCGGACTATCAATTACACCATAAATCAAAACGCAGGTTGCTCCAAACGAGCCAATCAATAAAGTTAAATCGTATTTTGAAAGTGTTTCAAACTGCAAAAAACAAATAATTCCTAAGCCAACAAACGAGCCGATAAATGCCCAAATATGTTCGTTTACATTGAGTAAGGTTTCTTTATAAATGACATATTTGGTTTTCCTATACGTTCGGTTTTTTTTAATTGACATTTTATTTACTAACCATTTTTTTGATTTCATTTAATTTCATCAATGCTTCGACTGGTGTTAATGAATTGATATCTAAATTCAATATTTCTTCTTTGATGTCTTCTAAAAGTGGGTCATCTAATTTAAAGATGCTTAGTTGTAAATCATCTTCTGGTTTTATTTGAACTTTTCCATCTGATTTGTGACTCGCTTCTAATTTCTTTAATATTTTCTGAGCTTTTACAATTACCGTTTGTGGCATTCCGGCCATTTTTGCTACGTGAATTCCAAAACTATGTGCACTTCCGCCTGGAACCAATTTACGTAAGAAAAGTACATTATCTTTAAGTTCTTTAACTGAAACATTGAAATTTTTGATGCGTTCAAATTGTTCTTGCATATCATTTAATTCATGATAATGCGTAGCAAAAAGCGTTTTGCCTTTATTCGGATGTTCGTGAATATATTCTGCAATTGCCCAAGCAATCGAAATCCCATCATAAGTAGAAGTTCCTCGACCAATTTCGTCTAATAAAACCAAACTTCTGTTGGTTAAGTTATTTAAGATAGAAGCAGTTTCGTTCATTTCAACCATAAAAGTTGATTCGCCCATCGAAATGTTATCTGATGCTCCAACTCGTGTAAAAATCTTATCTACAATTCCCATCGTAACTTCGCTCGCTGGCACAAAACTTCCCATTTGAGCCAATAAAACAATCAATGCTGTTTGACGCAAAATCGCAGATTTACCCGACATGTTTGGTCCGGTAATCATGATGATTTGTTGCGAATCGTTATCTAAATAAACATCGTTAGAAATGTACGGAACTCCAACCGGTAATTGCTTTTCTATAACCGGATGACGGCCTTCTTTTATGTCTAAAACAAATTCGTCAACTAGAGTAGGACGAATGTAATTGTTGTCAATAGCTAGTTGTGCAAACGATTGCAAACAATCTAACTGCGAAACCAAACCTGCGTTTAATTGAACAGGCTGAATATATTGCGCACACCAATTGATAAACTTTTCGTAAATCTCAGCTTCAATTCGGGCGATTTTTTCTTCGGCTCCTAAAATTTTGGTCTCGTATTCTTTTAATTCTTCCGTAATATAACGCTCTGCACTTACCAAAGTTTGCTTACGAATCCATTCTTCTGGAACTTTATCTTTATGTGTATTTCTAACTTCGATATAATATCCGAAAACATTATTAAAAGCTACTTTTAAGGAAGGAATCCCGGTGCGTTCGCTTTCTCGAGCTTCTAAATCTGATAAATAATTTTTTCCGTTTTGGGAGATGTTTCTTAATTCGTCTAATTCTTCGTTAATTCCAGCAGCAATTGCATTTCCTTTATTTAAAGTAACCGGAGCATCTTGATTTAACGTTGTTTTGATTTTTTCGCGAAGCAATTCACAAGCATGAAAATTATCACCAATAGTTTTTAATGATTCGTTTTTAGATTGCAACGCTTTTTCCTTCATCGGAATAATTGCATCTAACGATTCTTTTAAATAAATGATTTCACGTGGAGAAATTTTCCCAATCGCTAATTTCGAAATCAAACGTTCTAAATCTGAAATTTGTTTGATTTGATATTGAAAGAATTGCAAAGTTTCTTGATGCTCTTTTAAGTAAGAAACAACTTCATATCTATCAGTAATTTTATTTTTATCTTTTAAAGGAAGTGCCAACCAACGTTTTAATAAACGTCCGCCCATTGGCGATAAGGTTTTGTCAATTACATCTAAAAGTGTCGTTGCATTTTGATTGGAACTGTTGTGTAATTCAAGGTTTCTAATCGTAAAACGGTCCATCCAAACATAAGCATCTTCTGCAATACGTTGGATGTTTGATATGTGTTGAATGCGATTATGCTGCGTTTCGGACAAATAATATAAAACTGCTCCAGAAGCAATAATTCCTTCTTGAAGTTCTTCAATTCCGAAACCTTTTAAAGAATTTGTTTTGAAATGATTGGTTAGCGTTTCGTTCGCATAATCTTCTTTAAAAATCCAATCTTCTAAATAAAATAAATTAAAATCAGAACCAAATTGATGTAAAAAATGATTTTTCGTACCTTTTTGAACCAAAACTTCACTCGGACGGAAATTCTGTAAAAGTTTGTCAATATATTCTTCGTTTCCTTGTGAAGTTAAAAATTCTCCAGTAGAAACGTCTAAGAAAGCAATTCCGATGTGTTTTTTACCAAACTGAACAGCAGCTAAAAAGTTATTGGTTTTAGATTGTAAAACTTCGTCATTTATTGCAACACCCGGAGTAACCAATTCGGTAACGCCACGTTTTACGATAGTTTTAGTCATTTTTGGGTCTTCTAATTGGTCGCAAATCGCAACACGAAGTCCAGCTTTAACCAATTTTGGTAAATATACATTTACCGAATGGTGCGGAAAACCTGCTAATTCAATTTCGCTTGGACTTCCAGCACCACGTTTGGTTAAAGTAATTCCTAATATTTTTGCGGTTCGAATGGCATCTTCACCAAAAGTTTCATAAAAGTCACCAACACGAAATAACAAACAAGCATCTGGATATTTGCTTTTTATTTGGTTGTATTGTTGCATTAACGGAGTTTCTTTTACTTCTTTTTCTTTTTTCGCCATCTTGATTTCACTGTTTTAAGAAGACAAATATACCATAAGAAAAACACAAAAAAAAGCAACCCAATTACGGATTGCTATATATTATATTAAAGCGTATTTCTTTTTTAATAAGGTAGCGATTTCTTGATAACGTTCTTTTGAAAGTCTGTCAGAAACGTAGCTTTTCCAAACATTATCTGTTAATAATAATAAAGTTTCGGCTTCAAGTTCGGGATATTTGTAATTTAAAGTTTCAAAGGAAGATTTTAGTTTGTTTAAACTAGGCTTCATGTAATTTTGATGATATTGTTGAGCAATCGGATTTAAGGGTAAAATTTTGTAAATCATGCGCCAAAAATCAAATTGATGGTCGATCAAAGCAATCGGTAAATCAATAAATTTTATTAAAAATGCTTCGGCAGAATCAGCTACAAGGAAATTCCTTGTAAAATCGATGGCATCTAAATAATCTTTTTTTATAAGCTCTTCAAGTAAATTATCTTTCGTTCCAAAATATTTAAAAATTAAAGCTTCAGAAACACCCGCTTGCTTTGCAATTGATTTTGTCGAAGTAGCTCGTGCGCCTTGTTCTGTGAATAGAAAAAGCGAAGCGTTTAAGATATCTTGTTTTTTTGACATTATTTCTTTTAGAGTTTAATGCAAATATACTAAATGCTACCTTGTTATTTTTCTAAACAATTTCTTAAAAAGTTAAATTTAACTTTCGGTAATTTTATAATGCTTTTTAAGTTTTCGTATGAATATAGAGGAGAATAATGTTATTGAAAATCCGATTACACATCCTAAAACAACAGACCCTGCTCTAAATAACGGAGCTAATTCTAAACTTGTAAGATGAGGTTGTAAAAGCACGATTAATAAAGCTACAATGGCAACACGCGCCATGTTCATTACTTTTAAAACGTAACAAATAATACATGTGGTAATAATACCAATGATGATTAAATATATAGAAGGTTCATGATTTATAAAAACACAACCTAAACCCACCATCGAACCAATTAGGTTAGATTTTACTCTTTCTATTGTTAGTCTACGAGAATCTTTTCCTTCGGGAGAAATTACTAAAATAATTGAAAGTAAAACCCAAAAAAGGTCGTGTTTTGGATAATGAATCATCAGTTCGTATCCAATTACAAATCCAATAATACATCTAAAAATATAGATAATCAGTTGAGAGGTAATTACTTTCTTTATTAAAACATCCATTATTGTTCGTTTTATTCAGAATAGCAAAGTTACCACACACTTTAGAATTTTATTTAAAATTGAATATAATTTTTTAACGAGTTAAGTTAATTGTATTTTTGCAAAAATATTTCTGATGAAAAAATTAATATTAGACGATTTAAATCGCATTAATGTTGAAGAATTTAAACAAGCTGAGAAAACTCCGATTATAATTGTTTTGGATGATATTCGTAGTTTACATAATATTGGTGCTGTTTTTAGAACTTCGGATGCCTTTTTGATTGAGAAAATTTATTTATGCGGAATCACTGCAACACCTCCAAATAAAGAGATTCACAAAACGGCTTTAGGTGCAACTGATACTGTTGCATGGGAATATGCTAAAAATGTGGTTGAGGTTGTAGAAAAATTAAAAGCAGAAAATGTCGATGTTTACTCGGTTGAGCAAGTTGAAAATTCGATTATGCTAAATGATTTTTCGGTTTCTGAAAACGTAAAATACGCTTTGGTTTTCGGAAACGAGGTTAAAGGTGTTTCGCAAGAAGTGGTTTATTTATCTAAAGGTGTGATTGAAATTCCTCAATTAGGAACCAAACATTCTTTGAATATATCGGTTAGTGCCGGAATTGTAATTTGGGATTTGTTTCAGAAATTACAAGCTTTAAAATAACAAAAAACGAACTAATGAAAATTAGTTCGTTTTTATTTTATCTTGAATCTGATTTAAAATCGCAATGTAATCTTCTTGGTTTTCGATTAAATCGATTTCGGTCATATCAATCACCAACGTATTTTGATTTTTATTTGTTTTGATAAAATCGGCATAACTTTTATTTATCTTATTTAGATAATCAGCTGGAATTTCAGATTCGTAACTACGACCTCTTTTCTTTATATTATCTAATAATCGATTGGTTTCTTGATGTAAATAAATATACAAATCGGGCTGCGTAACTTCTTTATACATGATGTCGAATATGTTTTTGTATAAACGAAATTCATCTTCATCAATCGTAACCTGAGCAAAAATCAATGATTTGTAAATGTAATAATCGGCAACAATAAAATCCTTAAACAAATCAAGCTGACCTAAATCTTCAGAAATCTGTGAATATCTATCGGCTAAAAAAGACATTTCTAAAGGAAAGGCATATCGCGTCGGGTCTTTATAAAACTGCGGTAAAAACGGATTGTCGGCAAATCGTTCTAAAACGGTTTTGGCATTAAAATCTGCGGCAATTTTTTGTGTTAAAGTTGTTTTTCCAGAACCGATGTTTCCTTCAATTGCAATAAAATTTAATTGATTAAACGTGTATTTATCCATCGGATTTGTTAATGTATCCACTTTTTTAATTTCAGATATGTCAGAAGTTTCTGCCAATAAATCTTTAAAAGTTTTTTTCAATGTTGGATGTACCCAATCGGATTTTATATCACAACAAGGTTTTAAAACAAATTTGCGGTCTTGAACAAACGGATGCGGAATGTTCAAATTTTCTGTCGAAATGATTTCTTCGTTATACGAAACCAAATCAATATCAATACTTCGAGCGGCATAACCAGAAGTTTGATTTCTGATTCTACCCAAACGCGTTTCGATTTGTAAACAACGATTTAAAATATCTTCGGCCGATTTAAAACTGTGAATTAAAATCGCACAATTATAGAAAGCATCACTTTCAAAACCCCAAGAAGGTGTTTCGTAAATTGGAGAAATAGAAATAACGCTGCCAACTTCATAGTTAATTAAGTCGATAGCTTGTTGTAAATTGTTTTTTCTATTGCCTTGATTGCTTCCTAACGAAAGAATAATTTGATGTTGTTTATACATAATGCAAAATAAGTAAATAACCAGCAAAAAACACAATCCTTCGAAAAGTAGTTTTCCACAAAAAAAGTTTTAAATAGTTGTAACAAAAAACGAAGTTCAACTACTTATAGATTAAATAAAATTATAAAGCATGAATTTTTTTAAAAATGTATTAGCAACAATGGTCGGAATTATACTTTTTAGTATGCTTTCTTTCTTTTTGTTGTTTATAGTAGGAATCGCTATTTCGGCTTCATCTGAATCTACAGTTAGTGTAAAAAATAATTCTGTTATTAAGTTAGATTTATTTACGGTAACTAACGATTACGGAGGAAAAACAAGAGTTACCGATTTTGAATTTTCTGAAAAAAATAACGACGGATTAATCGATGTATTAAATGCCATTGAGTTTGCTAAAACAGATTCGTCTATCAAAGGTATTTCTATCGAAAATAATGCTTCAATGTTAGGAATCACACAACGTAAGGCAATTCGTGAGAAATTAAATGAATTTAAAAAAACAGGAAAATTCGTTGTAGCTTATTCGGACGGATATTCTCAGTCTGAATATTATATGAATTCTGTTGCGGATACAGTTTATTTAAATCCGATGGGAAGTGTTGATTTTAAAGGATTAGCATCTGAAATTTTATACATGAAAGATTTGCAAGAAAAATCGGGTGTTAAAATGGAAGTGATTCGTTTAGGAAAATTTAAAAGTGCCGTAGAACCTTATTTACAACAAACCATGAGTGAAGAAAATCGTGAGCAAATGACGGTTTTGTTAAACTCGATTTGGGATGATGTAATTACAGATATTTCTGAAAGTAGAAAAATTAGTAAAGATTCATTGAATGTAATCGCAACTAATTTAGATGGAAGGACACCAGAGTTAGCTTTAAAAAACAGATTAATTGACAAAATTGCGTATTTCGACGAATATGAAAACGGAATGCGTAAAGCAATGAATGTTGAAAAAGATAAAGAAATTAATAAAGTTGATATTTTAGATTACGTTACATCAACTTTTGGAAAATCTAAAAACAAAGCTAAAGACCGTGTTGCGGTAATCGTTGCTCAAGGTGAAATTCGTGGAGGCGAAGGAAGTGTAAATATTATTGGAGAAGGGTCAATTAATCGCGCATTAAAAGAAGCTAGAAATAATGAAAATATAAAAGCGGTAGTTTTACGTGTAAACAGTCCAGGTGGAAGCGCTTTAACGTCTGATATTATTTGGAGAGAAATTGAACTAACCAAAAAAGTTAAGCCAGTAATTGTTTCGATGGGAGATGTTGCTGCATCTGGTGGATATTACATTGCTTGTAACGCTGACCGTATTTTTGCAGAACCAGCTACAATTACAGGTTCGATTGGTGTTTTTGGTGTGATTCCAAATTTTAAAGGAGTTGCTGATAAAATCGGAGTGAATGCAGAAACGGTTAAAACGCATGCAAATGCTGCTGGTTATAGCGTTTTCGAAGAAATGGATCCAGGTTTTAGAGAAATGATTCAGGCAGATATTCAACGTGTGTATGATACTTTCGTGAATCGTGTGGCTGCTGGAAGAAAAATGACGTATGACCAAGTTCACGAGATTGCTCAAGGTAGAGTTTGGACAGGTTCAATGGCATTAGAAAATGGTTTAGTTGACGAATTAGGAGGATTAGACGATGCAATTGCTTATGCTGCAGAAAAAGCTGGTGTAACAGATTATAAAATAAACTATTATCCAGAATACGAGATTAAATTAAGTGATTTATTCAGAGGTTTACTTGGAATTTCTGTTAAAGAAGCCCAACAACAAGCTATTATCGAAACGGTTGGAAAAGAAAATTACGAACTATTTGAAAGGCTAAATTATTTAAAAGAAACAAAAGCCATCCAAGCGATGTTACCTTATCAAATAAATATCAAATAAATTCAATTTATATTACTCAATATTATTCAATCTAAATACCCAAATTGGCTTTGCTTTTTTGGGTATTTTTTTATATATTTATTAGTAAATACATTGTGAAAAAAGTGGTAATATTGATTATCTAATTAATCGTAATTAGGTGAATTAATGTTATTAAGTTTCGAACTTAAATCACTAAAATTTTTTAATGATAAAATATTTTTTTTTAATTACGTCACTTTTGATTTCTCAAAATCTGTTCGCGCAAAAAAACTTAGTACTTAACCCAAGTTTTGAAAAAGTGGACGGAAAGCTTAAATGTTATTTATATGATGTTGGTAAATTTCCTATTGTAGGTTGGACTTCTGCTAGCGAAGGTTCAATTGATGCCTTTAGTATGACATTACTATCTAACTGTGTGATGTATCCTTTGAATGATAGTTTTTCGGATCAAAAACCAAGAACAGGTTCTAATTATTTAGGTTTCTCAAATATTTATAATGATGCAAAAGAATATCGTGAATATGTACGCGGAACTTTATCAGAACCGTTAGAAGTTGGATCTACTTATAAAATTCAATTTTATGTTTGTTTGTCAGCGTTTGCTAGTGCAGCAACAAATAATATTGGTTTGGTTTTTATAGATAATAAAACGCCTATTTTTTCAAATGTTGGACCTCTTCCTATAGCTCCAGATGTAAATTATTCAGGAAAGCCAATAGCACAAACTGAAAAATGGACTTTGTTGACTTTCGAATTTACTGCAGAAAAACCTAATTTAGATGCTTTTATTATAGGTAATTTCTTTACCTCTGAGCAAACTAATTACAAAGTAATTTCAGAACAATTACCTATTGAAGCTTATATGTTAATTGACGATGTTTCTATTACAAAAGTTGATATTACTTTTGACTTACCTAAAGAAATTTGTTATGGTGATCATGTAGATTTTCCACTCGTAGCTAAGAATGGCGTTTCGGGTACTTGGAATCCAAAATTTGATCCCTATAATTCGCAAATTTACACCTTTAAAACAGTAGATAACACCAAAGTAAATTATGAAATAAAAGTATTGTCAAATTTTGCATTTGATTTAAACCATTATTGTGAAAATTATCACTTTATCGCTGAGGTAAAATTTATTGATTCAAGCGCTATAAATTTTGGAGCATATCAATGGAAGTTAAACGATGTAATTTTATCTAATAAATCATTAAAAATAAATTTGTCAGATTTTCAAAATTTATTACAGAACAATAACTTACTCGAATTTTCGATTAAAAACAGTAATGGATGTCATATAACTAAGAAAATTAATTTTTCTAACACAAATTTATGTACCATTCAAAAAGAAGTTTCACCTAATAATGATGGTAAAGAAGATAATTTAGATTTAACTGTTTTTGGTGGAGTTAAATTGAAAATATTGAATAGATTTGGTAAAACGGTTTACGAATCGGATCGTTATTTTAAAGAATGGAAAGGCGAATCTAATGAAGGTGCTCTTTTACCTGCAGCTAATTATTATTATCAAATTGAAACCAATACAAATCAGGAATTAACCGGATGGATTAATTTAATATATTAAAAAAGCCTTCATTCTTGAAGGCTTTTTTAATATCAAAACATTATTCTACTTGACTCATTTTAGTATATTCAAAAACCAAGAAACTTAAATGCTCCCATTTTATTGAATTGTATGGATATTTTTTCATAAATTCAGCGTTGTCTCCAAATAACAAATTATAGTTTTCTTCAAATTCATTTTTCTTTAACCAAACGACTTCATCACCTTTTTTAATATAATACGATTTTGTAACTCCGCCTCCAATTCCAGGGCTACCTCCAATACTAAACGAAGCAGTTTGACTAGCTGTTGGATCGGCATAAACTTCAATTACATTACTAAAATCCGGATTAATCAATTGCATTAAATATTCCTTTTCATCCTTTTTGTTTTTTAAAGAAACCTTTACATTTCTCACATAAACGTCTTCTGGATTTGTTGTTTTATTTAAACTTTTTCTTCCCCAATTTTTTGAACTCGAAAAATAACTATTCATTTTAGAAGCTTTAGCCATTCCAGAAATTGGTAAATACATTTCTTCTATTAGCTCAGCTTTGTATTCTGTTTTTTTCTTTGAACTGTCTTTGATTTCAATAGCATAAATTTGACCTTTTTTACGGTCAATATCACTTGCAATTCCTTCAATTTTTGTTCCATCTTTTAAAATTACAGTTGCGTTTTTCTTTGACGAAATTCCAGTGAACATTTCATCAAAAAGATCATCATCCATAACTTTAAGTTCTTCTTTAGTAAATTTTACTTTTTCTTGAGCAATGATTTTAGTACTTAGTAATGATGCACTAAGTATCATTCCGTATAACACGATTTTTTTCATAAATAAATTTGTTTTTAACAAAAATACAATATTATATTTAAATTGTGTTTTTTTAGATAAAAAAAACCACGCGAAAAGCGTGGTTTTATATTTTAAAGAAATTCTTTAATTAGAATTGCTCTCTTCCTGCAAAATGGAAAGCAGCTTCGATTTCTGCATTCTCATCAGAATCAGATCCGTGAACAGCGTTTTCACCGATAGATTTTGCGTATTTTTTACGGATTGTTCCTTCTGCAGCATCAGCTGGGTTAGTAGCTCCGATTAAAGTACGGAAATCTTCAACAGCGTTATCTTTTTCTAAGATAGCAGCAACGATTGGACCTCTTGACATGAATTCAACTAATTCTCCGTAGAATGGACGCTCAGCGTGAACTTCGTAGAATTTTTTTGCATCAGCAACTGTTAATTGAGTTAATTTCATTGCAACGATTCTGAAACCACCTTCAGCAATCATGTTTAAGATTCCACCAATACTTCCAGCTTCTACAGCGTCTGGTTTAATCATTGTAAATGTTCTTGTACCTGCCATTTTAATTAAGTTTAATTTGAATGCAAAATTAATATATTTATTTTAATATTATCGAATTAAATTTGATTTTAATGATGCTGTTTATTCTCATATTTTGTCGATTTCTTTCGGATGATTTTTAGATTATTTTTCTATATTTTCTCCAAATTGTAAAATATAACCGTTATTATCTTTGATAGCAAATTCTTTCATTCCCCATTCAAAAGTTTCTAAATCATAAACGACGGTTGTTTTATTTTTTAAGTCGTTCCATAAAGAGTCAACCGCATCAACTTTGAAATAGAATGAACCCGAAAATCCGATTTCTTCTTTAAAATGCTCATTCGGATAAGCCAACATAATTTCGATATCATCTTTATATAAAGAAGCCCATTTCCAATCTTTGTTATACTCGCCACAAGTAAATCCTAAAATGGTGGTGTAGAAAATTATGGTTTCTTCCAAATTTTGGATCCATAACATCGGAGTTAGTTTGTTGAATTTCATAATTTTTAAATTAAAATATCACTTTCTAAATCTGACTTTTCAATCGTAAAAGTAAAACCTAATCGTTCAACGACTTCAATGACTACTTTTTTATACCAATTTTCTGATTTTGGATGTATGTATAAACGTTCAATCAAAAGATTTACATCAGTCAAAACTTTTACGCCTTCGTTCACATTCATATCTAAATGCGAAACATCTGTGATTACGCGAACTTCATGTTCGTACTGAAAACTTTTTCGTTTGAATAAGAATGGGAAAAAATCGTCATCAAACGGAATATGTTCTTTTTTGTAATCGATGTAATTTACTTCGCCAATAAATTGATTTGCTTTGGGTTCGATCATCGCTTTTTTTAAGTTTCCAATCGTAGATTGAATGGCTAAACCTTCATTGTTTTTTGTAAAAACCTGCCACATAGCATAACTTTCGTACGAATTTGCGTGCCAACTGCTAATGACAATATTCTTACGTTTGGCTTTATAAGCATCTAAATATTCTGGATTATCTTCTAAAAGTTTTTTGATTTCTTGATATGTTGGCTCACTAAAAGTTCCTTCGTATTGATCTTCGAACTTATCTGAACGCGACATAAACATACGATGCGATAATAATAAATCTAGAAATTTTGATAAATCTAAGTATTTCCAAATAATGGTTTCGTCTGTTGGAATATGTAGTTTTTCGTTTTCTTGAAACATGGCTTTGTATTGAGTAGATAGATTTTAGTATTAAAATATTAGAATTGAGATATTAGATTTTAGAATTGAGTAATGTATTAAGTTATGATGATTAATTTTGTCAATCAGAACGAAGCTTTAGCGTAGTGAAGAATCTTAAATTAATAAATTTTGAATTAATTTTTTATTTCTAAATACTAAGATCTCATTTCCAAAATCTTAATTTATATTCAACAACCGAATAGCCAAATCAATATCATTTTCAGTTCCGGTATGTTTTTTAGGTTCATCTGAAAGTTTAACAACTCCGGTCCAATCTGCATTTTCGGGTTTTGCTTCCGTAAGTTTCAAAACGATATTCATCGGTTTTAAACCAACATCATTAGTTAAATCGGTTCCGATTCCGAACGAAATACCAATTCGACCTTTGCAATGTTCAGTGATTCGTTCTACTTTATCGTAATTCAATCCGTCAGAAAAAATAATAGTTTTTGTAAGTGGATTAATTCCTAATTTTTGATAATGCGCAATGGTTTTGTCACCAAATTCTAACGGATCGCCCGAATCATGACGAACGCCATCAAACAGTTTAGCGAATTTTTTATCAAATTGCTGAAAGAAAACCTCTGTTGTATATGTATCGGTTAAAGCAATACCTAAATCGCCACGATAAACTTCTGTCCAATGTTCCAAACCAACGCTGTTGGCCATTTTGTAACCATATTTTGCCGCGTGAAACATAAACCATTCGTGCGCGTGCGTTCCAATGGGTTTTGTTTGATATTTCATTGCTAAATGAACATTACTTGTACCTATAAAAGTTCCGTTACCTTTTTCTTTTAACGTTCGAACAACCAAATCATGCACATCGAATGAATGACGACGACGTGTCCCAAACTCAGCAAAAACAATATCAAGATTTCTATATTTTTGAATTTTATCTTCGACCGTTTCAATAACTAATGCATCTGATTGACGCGTTTGGTTAGTTTCTTGATAATACAATTCGCAAATTAATGCCATAATCGGAACTTCCCATAAAATGGTTCGGTACCAAAAACCTTCGATACTAACTTTTAGTTCCGAGCCGTTTTGTTCAATCGAAATTTCGGATGGGTCATATTGGTAGCCTTGTAAAAAATCTAAATATGTTGGGTCTAAATAAGGGCACGTTTCTTTTAAAAACTTTTTTTCATCTTTGGTTAATTTCAGATTTGCCATTTCGTTAATTGCTTCACGCAAACGAAGGTTAAAATTATCTGGGAATTCATGTTTTCCTCGATTAATAAATTGATAACGCGCTTTAGCAAACGGAAATAATTTTATCACCGCATGTTGCATCGTAAATTTGTAAAAATCGTTATCTAAAATAGATGGAGCAATTAATTTTCGATTTAGCATAATTGAAATATTTAATCTAAAGTTACTAATTTCAGCTTAAATTGTATGGATTATTTTTTTCAATATAAAAATAAAACCTGCTAAGTTGCAGGTTTATTCGTTATCAGGAATAAATTCTAAAATATCTCCGGGTTGACAATTTAATTCTTTACAAATCGCTTCTAAAGTAGAAAAACGAATCGCTTTTGCTTTTCCGGTTTTTAAGATGGAAAGGTTGGCGGTTGTTATACTAATTTTATCGGCGAGTTCTTGCGATTGCATTTTGCGTTTCGCAAGCATCACGTCAAGGTTTACGATTATAGCCATCGACAATTTTTTTAATTTGTAAAAGCAATTCTTGTTGCAATTCGTAAATCGCAGTTACATGTTTTTCTTCTGCTGCATTTGCAAAAATAGTAATTCCGATTTGTTGTTCAGGATTTAAAATCGCATGTGTATAAAATGTGCCCGTACTTCCGTCGTGAAAACTTAGGTTTTGACCATTTTGTTTGGCATTTCCCCATCCGTAACTCATGTTTGGAAATTGATAATGCATTTGTTGATACGGTCCGATTTGATGGTTTGCTTTTTCATTTTGTAAACCTTGAATGTGCTGATATAACCAAGTGCTATAATCTTCGATATTCATAGATAAATCTCCAGCAGCAAGCATAAAATCGGGTAAATTATAATCGTGAGTAGGAGGTATAGCCATGAATTTGTTATTTTCTGTCCAATGTCCCCAAGCATTATCGATGTCTTTTTTATTTGGAAATCCAAAACTATAATCCCAATTGTTCGATTTTAAATACGAAGTTAAAACATCTTCAAACGGTTGGTTTGCTGTTTTTTCAATCATCATCGAAGCTAAAACATATCCAGCGTTTGAGTACGTTCTTTTTTCGGTAGTTGGCATTTTAAGTAATTGCTCGGCAAATTCGATTCGTTTTTCGGTCGGATTATCTTTTGTAATCTGAATCAATTGCATTTGAAACCCAGAAGTGAATGACTGAACTTGCGCTTGATGTGCTAATAAATCGCCTAAAGTAATTTCGTGATAAATTTTATTATCGTTGTTTTTTAAATTCGGAAAGACATCAAAAAACTTGGTGTCTAAATTCAAATTTCCTTTTTCAATTTCCTGAAAAGCAAGGAATGAAGTAAAAGCTTTGGTGTTGGATCCGATATGAAACAACGTGTTTTTTTCGATTGTTTTTTTACTTTTGTTAGAAATGGTTCCTGCAACACCATAATAAATTGTGTCTTGATAAATAAGTGCTGCTGCTAATCCTGGAATTTTAGATTCGATTATTTTTTGTTCAAGGATTTTGTTGAAATCGGTATTTTGTTTGAATTCTTGAGCCATAATAACTTGTGTTATTAAAAATATTAAAGTAAGTAAAATCTTTTTCATCAGTTATATAGTTAATTCGTTTTCTTGTTTTTGTTTGAGCGCTTCTTTTAAAATTAATGCAAATGCATTAAAAATGGTTCCTATAAACATGATAAATAGCGGATGTAGGTTAAACCAATAATTTGGAGTTTGATAAACTTCAGATGGTTTTATAAATCTTGTAATTAGTATGGCAATAGCGCTTAATACGTATAAAATAGTACAAATGTTTTTTAATAATTTGATAATTTCGTTACTAAAAAAA
>Ga0233372_1000649_pt1 | contig 15142 bp, 11 predicted proteins | sample ElkDunMinimDraft_4_FD_191538 | JGI IMG/M metagenome (GOLD analysis project Ga0233372, IMG submission 191538) | Fecal eukaryotic communites from dung pellets of Tule Elk in California, USA - Elk Dung D8 | ecosystem: Host-associated > Mammals > Digestive system > Large intestine > Fecal | place... | reverse complement strand
CGCAGGTCGAGCAGGCGCTCGCGAACGCGGTGGCCGACGGGACGTACGACACGCACCAGCTCCAGCAGGTCATCCGCCGTACGGTGGGCCGCTGGGTCTCGGGCGCGCACCGCCGCCGCCCGATGATCGTGCCCGTGGTCCTCGAGGCCTGAGCCTCCACCCTCTTTCTCTTGACGTCATACGTTCCGTGGTCTCCTGGCCACGGAACGTATGACGTCACGGGGAGGGCGTAGGCACGGCGAGGTCGTCCGAGCGGCCGGCGTCCACGCGCGGCCACTGCGCGATGGGACGCCCGTCGGCCCGGACATGGCCGTCGAAGCCCTGGGGCCACCCGGACGGCGAGTCTTCCCAGGGCTCCTGACGGCCGTACGGGGTGAGGTCCATCAGGCCGTAGCTGTTGTCGGCGGCCTCGATCCCACGCCGGCTCGTCCAGTACGTCTCGAAGACCCGGTCTCCGTCTCGGAAGTACGAGACGAGGTGGAAGAAGCCCACCTCGCGGCCGACGAGGAGCTCCTGGAGGGACGGCTCTGCCGAGTACCACGGCAGTGTCCACCCCATGAAGTCGCGATAGCGCCGGCTCTCCGCGTACGGACCCTGGCAGAGGACGGCGTACGTGATGTCGCGTGAGTGCAGGTACGCGAGCTCGCCGACCTGGGTCGTGACCCACGTGCAGCCCTCGCACTGATCGGCCGCAGGCTCACCGTCCGACCACATGAAGTAGTACGCGAGCAGCTGGCGGCGCCCTTCGAAGGCGTCCAGCAACGTGGTGGGCCCGGTTTCGCCGAAGAGCGCCAGGCTGGGGTCGACCTCGACCATCGGCAGACGTCGCCGTGCGGCGGCGAGTGCGTCGCTCTCGCGCGTGTGCGCCTTCTCGCGAACCCTCAGGTTCTCCAGCTCGGCCCCGAACGTCGCGCGATCGGTGACCCGTGGCCGTGCGGTCGACTCCTCCATGGCTTCCCCCGTGCTCGTCGTGTCGTTGCTCCTTCCCTCCCTACGCCTCCTGGGCGGGGAGCGCGAGCAGTTTTCGGACGCGTCAGGACCGTGCCTCACACGACGGAGGGCAGGAGTGTGCGAGAACGGTTACGGAGCCGCCACCCGCAGGGCAACCGGGGGGAAACACCCGATCCTTAGCGTCCTGGGCACGGTGTCCGGCAGCAGGCCGGACCTCCGTCGCGAGGAGTCCGTCATGGCGCTACCCACCACCGGCACCGGGCCCAGGACCACGACCGGCACGGACGCACCCGTACGCCGCCGCACCGGCCGGTGGATCGACGACTGGGACCCCGAGGACGCGACGTTCTGGGAGGAGACCGGCCGTCCGGTCGCCCGCCGCAACCTGATCGTCTCGATCCTCGCCGAGCACCTCGGCTTCTCCGTCTGGATGCTGTGGAGCATCGTGGCGGTGAACCTCGATGCGGCCGGCTTCTCGCTCACGGACTCGCAGCTGCTGTGGCTCGTCGCGGTCCCGAGCCTGGTGGGAGCGACGCTGCGCCTTCCGTACACGTTCGCGGTGGGGCTCTTCGGCGGCCGCAACTTCACGATCGTCTCGGCGCTGCTGCTTCTGATCCCGACGATCGGGCTGGCGGTCGTCGTCCAGCGGCCGGACACCCCGTTCTGGATCCTGCTCCTCGTGGCCGCCACCGCGGGTCTCGGCGGCGGGAACTTCGCGTCGTCGATGACGAACATCTCGTACTTCTTCCCTGAGAAGGAGAAGGGCTTGGCCCTCGGTCTCAACGCGGCCGGCGGCAACATCGGCGTCGCGGTCGTCCAGGCGCCCTTCGTCGTGACGGCGGTGGTCACGGCCGGCGGCGGACTCGTCCTCTGGCGCGCGGGCCTCATGTGGGTGCCGCTGGTCCTGCTCGCGGCGTTCCTCGCCTGGAAGGCGATGGACAACCTCAGCACCGCCCAGGCCGACTTCTCGACCTCTGCTGCCGCGGCGAAGCGCCCGCACACCTGGGTGATGGCATTCCTGTACATCGGCACGTTCGGTTCGTTCATGGGGTACGCGGCCGCGTTCCCCATGCTCATCAAGATGGAGTTCGCCGAGGTGAACCCCACCTCGTGGGCGTTCCTCGGCGCGCTCGTCGGCTCGCTGGCCCGGCCGTTCGGTGGACGGCTGTCCGACCGTGTCGGCGGTGCCGTCGTCACCGCGGCGAGCTTCGTGGTGATGGGTGTGGGCGTCCTGTCGGCGGTGTTCGCCCTGCGCGCCGGCTCGTTCGGCCTCTTCCTCTGCGCGTTCCTGGTGCTGTTCGTCGCGACCGGCGTGAGCAACGGCTCGACCTACCGCATGATCCCCGCGATCTTCCGTGCGACGGCCGACGAGGGGGCGGAAGGCACGGTGCGGGCCAAGCGCGAGGCGGCGGCCGCGATCGGCATCATCTCAGCGGTCGGTGCGTTCGGCGGGTTCTTCGTGCCGAGGATCTACTCGTGGGCGTCGGAGACGACGGGATCGATCGAGCCCGCGATGTTCGTCTACGTCGGCGTGTACGGCACGATGCTCGCGGTCACGTGGCTCGCCTACCTGCGGCCGGGCGCCGCGATGGCGAAGGCGCGCGTATGACGGCCACCCACTGCCCGTACTGCGCCCTGCAGTGCGCGATGCGGTTGACTCCCGGGGCGGACGGCGACCTGGCCGCGTCGCCTCGGGAGTTCCCGACCAACCGGGGAGGGATGTGCCAGAAGGGCTGGACGAGCACGGACCTGCTGCGCAGCCCCGAGCGGATCACCGCGCCGCTGCGGCGCGGCGCGGACGGGACGTACGACGAGGTCTCCTGGGACGGTGCGCTCGACGAGATCGCGGCACGCGTGGTCGCCCTCCAGGACGCGCACGGGCGGGACACGATCGCGGTCTTCGGTGGGGGAGGCCTCACCAACGAGAAGGCGTACGCGCTCGGCAAGTTCGCCCGTACGGTGCTGCGGACGCCGTTCATCGACTACAACGGCCGGTTCTGCATGTCATCGGCGGCGGCAGCGGGCAACCGCTCCTTCGGGATCGATCGCGGCCTGCCGTTTCCCCTGGACGACCTTGGTGGCGCAGACGCCGTGGTCCTGCTCGGCAGCAACCTCGCGGACACGATGCCACCGGCAGTGCAGCACCTGGCGCGCGCACGCGAGCGCGGGGGACTCGTCGTGGTCGACCCGCGGCGCAGTGCGACGGCGCGGCTGGCCGACGACGCGGCGGGGGAGCACCTGGCGCTCGTCCCGGGGACGGACCTCGAGCTCCTGCTCGGCCTCACCCACGTCGTGCTCGCGGAAGGGCTGGCCGACACCGCGTTCCTGTCCGAGCGGACGACCGGCCTCGACGAGGTCCGCCGCAGCGTCGCCGCCTGGTGGCCCGAGCGCACGGCGTCGGTGACGGGGATCGACGAGGGGCGCCTGCGCCGGACCGCCCGTCGTCTCGCGGCCGCAGCCCCGTGCCACGGCGGCGCCGGTGCGTACGTGCTGACCGGGCGGGGCGCCGAGCAGCACACCGACGGGACCGACACCGTCACCGCCGCGATCAACCTGGCGCTCTGCCTCGGCCTGCCGGGCCGGCCAGGGAGCGGCTACGGGTGCCTCACCGGCCAGGGGAACGGGCAGGGCGGGCGCGAGCACGGGCAGAAGTCCGATCAGCTCCCTGGCTACCGGATGATCGACGATCCCGCGGCGCGTGCGCACGTCGCCGAGGTGTGGGGCGTCGATGCCGCCTCTCTCCCCGGCAAAGGAGTGCCTGCCGTCGAGCTGCTGCGTCGCCTCGGCACCGAGGAGGGACCGCGGGCGCTGTTCGTGCACGGCTCCAACCTCGTGGTCAGCGCTCCCGACGCCCGTGAGGTCACCGGCCGGCTTCGGGCGCTCGACCTGCTCGTCGTGTGCGACGTCGTGCCGTCGGAGACCGCGATGCTCGCCGACTTCGTGCTGCCGACGACCCAGTGGGCGGAGGAGGAGGGGACGATGACCAGCCTGGAGGGCCGCGTGCTCCGTCGCAGGGCCGCCGTGACACCGCCGGACGGGGTACGCAGCGAGCTCGAGATCCTGGCGGCGCTGGGCGAGCGGCTCGGTGCCACCGTCGCGCTCCCGACCGACCCGCGCGCGGTGTTCGACGAGCTGCGGCGCGCCTCGGCGGGAGGACGGGCCGACTACGCCGGCATCTCGTACGACCGGTTGGACGCGGGCGAGGCGCTCTACTGGCCGTGCCCGGACGAGGGGCACCCCGGCACACCGCGGTTGTTCGCCGACCGGTTCGCGACACCCGACGGGCGAGCCCGGATGGTCGCCGTGCAGCCGTCGCCCGCCTCGGCCACGCTGAGTCGGGCCGAACCCGTCTTCCTCGTCACCGGGCGCGTGCTCCAGCACTACCAGTCCGGAGCCCAGACCCGACGCGTCGGGCGGTTGCGCGACGCGGTCCCTGCGGCGTTCGTCGAGCTGCACCCCCAGCTCGCTGCGCGGCTCGGTGTCGAGGGCGTCGAGGAGGTCCGGATCACGTCGAGCCGAGGGTCGATGGTCGCGCAGGCGCGGATCAGCGCCGACATCCGCCCGGACACGGTCTTCGCGCCGTTCCACTTCGCCGGGCTCGAACGGGTCAACAGCGTCACGAGCGCCGCGACGGACCCGATCTCAGGGATGCCCGAGTTCAAGGTCTGCGCCGTCACCGTCGAGGCAGCACGGTGAGGCGCGAGCGGGTGGTGGTCGTGGGTGCCGGGATGGTCGGCACCCGGTGCGCCGAAGAGCTCGTACGGGCAGACACCGCGGGGCGCTTCGACGTGCTGGTGCTGGGGGAGGAGGCGTACGAGCCGTACAACCGGATCCTGCTGACTGAGCTCGTCGCCGGACGGGCCGACCTGGCGAGCCTCGCGCTGCCGCTGCCCGCCGGCGTGACCGTACGGCTGGGCGCGCGCGTGGAGCGGATCGATCGCGACGCCCGTACGGTGTGCGTCGACGGCCACCCGGTCCCGTACGACCACCTCGTCCTGGCGACCGGCGCCCGGGCGCGGGTCCTGCGCGTACCTGGACTCGACGGCGCTCCGGGCACGCCGTTGCCCGGTGGAGTGTTCGTCCTGCGCTCCGTCGACGACGCCCGCGGTATCACCGCCGCGACGCTCAACGCCCGACGTGCTGTCGTCGTGGGCGGCGGCCCGCTCGGGATCGAGGTCGCGTGCGGCATGCGGTTGCGCGGGGTGGAGGTGGAGGTGGTCTCGTTCGCGGGCCACCTGCTCGACCGCGATCTCGACCCGGAACCCGGGCGCCTGCTCGGCGAGGCCGTCGCCGACCTCGGCATCACCTTCCACGGCAACGCCACCCTCGCGGGCGTGGCCGGCGCTCCTCCGCGATCTGACGGGTTGTCCCCCCAATCGGCGCCCTCAACCGGTGGAGAACGCGTCAAATCGCGGAGCAGGCACAGCAGCCACGTCCAGGCCGTGGTCCTCGACGACGGTCGTACGCTCGCCGCCGACCTGCTCGTCCTCGCGGCCGGCGCCGTCCCTGACACCGCCCTCGCCGCTGCTGCCGGCCTCGAGGTCGCCCACGGCATCGTCGTCGGTGACGACCTGGCGACCACGCGCGACCCGGCGATCCACGCGATCGGCGACTGCGCACAGACCCCGTCCGGTGTCTCGGGTCTCGTGGCCCCGGGCTGGGAGCAGGCGCGGGCCCTCGCCCGACGGCTGGCGGGCGAGCACGCAGAAGCAGCTCCTGACCCCGGGCCCGTGGGGCTCGACGACCGAGCGATGCGTCTCAAGGCCGCTGGGGTCAGTCTCGTGGCGATGGGGCGCAAGGCGTCCACCGCCGACGGGGCGCGGGTGCTGACCCTGAGCGACCCGTACGCGCGTCGCTTCGTCGAGGTCGTCCTCGACGGTGACGTGCTGGTCGGGATGACGTGCCTCGGCGCGGCGGAGCTCGCCGCGTCGCTGAGCGTCCAGTACGGGAGACCGGGAGTGGTCCCGCTCGACCCCCTCCAGCTCCTCGCGCCGGGCCCCGGTCAGCCGGACGCGGGCGCGGGATCTCCCACCACCATGCCGGGCAGCACGACGGTGTGCCGCTGCAACGGTGTGACCAAACGTGACCTGGTCGCGGCGTGGGACGGCGGGGCGTGCTCCGCCGGCGCGCTCGCGACCACCACGCGTGCGACCACCGGGTGCGGGGGCTGCTCCTCGCTCGTCCGGGGGATCGCCGACTGGTTGGAGTCGTCCGACCCCGAGGCCGCCACCGACGTCTCACAGTCAGCCTCGATGACGCGTGAGCCCGTTGTGAAGGGTGCGTAACCCCATGAACCAAGATCCGAAACACCCCGTTCCTACGGTGGCCGACATGCACACCGCCCACGGCACCGCTACCGGTGCGACCCGTCGCCGCCTCGTGGTCGTCGGGGCCGGTATGGTCGCGCACCGCCTCGTGGAGGCGCTCGTCGGACGCGGCGCCACCGATACGTGGACCATCGACGTCTTCGGCGAGGAGAGCCGTCCGCCGTACGACCGGGTCGCGCTGACGTCGTTCTTCTCCGACCGTGATCCCGACGACCTCGTCCTCGGAGACCCGTCGCTGTGGTCGACCGACGGTGTTCGTCTTCACCGTGGAGTGCCCGTCACGGCCATCGACCGCGAGGCCCGTACGGTGCGAGCGCGCGGCCGGACGTACTCGTACGACGCGCTGGTGCTGGCGACCGGCTCGTACGCGACGGTGCCGCCGGTCGAGGGCAAGGAGACACCGGGCTGCTTCGTCTACCGGACGGTGGACGACGTCGCCGAGCTCCGTGCGTACGTCAACGAGCTGTCCTCTCGGCTCGACCGGCCGGTCCGTGGCGCGGTGGTGGGCGGCGGCCTGCTCGGGCTGGAGGCGGCCGGGGCCCTCCGGGCGCTCGGGGCTGACTCCACCGTGGTCGAGTTCGCGTCGTGGCTGATGCCGATGCAGGTCGACGAGGCAGGAGGGCGGACGCTGCGCCGGATCATCGAGCGCCTGGGTGTCGCGGTCCGCACATCGACCGCGACCTCACGCATCCGTCCAGGCCGCAACGGCACCGTCCGCGCGATCGAGTTCGCGGACGGCGGGGGCAGCATCGAGGCGGACGTCGTCGTGTTCGCGACCGGGGTCCGGCCGCGCGACGAGCTGGCGCGCGACGCCGGCCTGTCGCTCGGCACACGCGGCGGTGTGAGGTGCGACGAGACCTGCCGGACCGACGACCCCTGCGTCTACGCGATCGGAGAGGTCGCCCACGTCGGCGGTCGTACGTGGGGCCTCGTGGGCCCGGGCTACACGATGGCGGAGGTGGTCGCGGACCGGCTCCTCGGCGGCGACGCGACCTTCACCGGGGCCGACCTGTCGACCAAGCTCAAGCTGCTGGGCGTCGACGTCGCGAGCTTCGGGGACGCGTTCGCGGGCACCGCGGGAAGTCTCGAGGTCGTGTACGCCGACCCGGTCGGCGGCGTCTACAAGAAGCTGGTGATGTCCGACGACGCCAAGACGCTGCTCGGCGGCATCCTGGTCGGCGACGCCGAGGCGTACGCGTCGCTGAGGCCCATGGTGGGGGGCGAGCTGGGCGCCGATCCGACGGCATGGCTCGTGCCGGACGGCGTGACACCGGTGTCGGGTGGTGCGCTGCCCGACGCGGCGGCGGTGTGCTCCTGCAACAACGTGACGGCGGGCGCGATCCGGTGTGCCGTACGAGGCGACGAGGATGAGCCGTGTCACGACCTGGGCGCGCTCAAGGCATGCACCAAGGCCGGCACGAGCTGCGGGTCGTGCCTCCCTCTGGTCAAGACGCTGCTCGACGAGGAGCTGACCGCGGCCGGCGTCGAGACCTCGCACGCGCTGTGCGAGCACTTCGCGATGAGCCGCGCCCAGCTCTTCGACGTGGTCCGGGTGACCGGCATCAGGACCTTCTCCGAGCTGGTGACCGCCCACGGCACGGGACGCGGCTGCGACATCTGCCGCCCTGTCGTGGCGTCGATCCTCGCGTCGCTGGGCACGGGTCACGTGCTCGACGGCGAGGCCGCGGCGCTGCAGGACACCAACGACCACGTGATGGCCAACATGCAGAAGGACGGGACGTACTCCGTCGTCCCGCGCATCCCCGGCGGCGAGGTGACTCCGGAGGGTTTGATCGTGATCGGGCAGGTCGCTGCCGACTTCGGCCTCTACACGAAGATCACCGGCGGACAGCGGATCGACCTGTTCGGAGCCCGGATCGAGCAGCTGCCGGCGATCTGGAAGCGACTCGTCGAGGCTGGGTTCGAGTCGGGCCACGCCTACGGGAAGTCGCTGCGGACCGTGAAGTCGTGCGTCGGCTCGACCTGGTGCCGCTTCGGCGTGCAGGACTCGGTCGGCCTCGCGATCGCGCTCGAGCTGCGTTATCGCGGGCTGCGGTCGCCACACAAGATTAAGCTCGGCGTCTCCGGTTGCGCGCGGGAGTGCGCGGAGGCACGGAGCAAGGACGTTGGCGTGATCGCGACGGAGAAGGGGTGGAACGTCTACGTCGGCGGCAACGGCGGCTTCACGCCGAGGCACGCGCAGCTGTTCGCCGAGGACCTCACGACCGAGCAGCTCGTCGTGGCCGTCGACCGGTTCCTCATGTACTACATCCGCACGGCCGACCGGCTCCAGAGGACCGCGCCGTGGATCGAGTCGGTGGAGGGCGGCCTCGATCACCTACGATCGGTGGTGCTCGACGACACTCTCGGGATCGCCGCCGATCTCGACGCAGCGATGGCGGTGCACGTCGAGAGGTACGAGGACGAGTGGGCAGCGACGCTCGCCGATCCCGAGAAGCTGAAGAGGTTCGCCAGCTTCGTCAACAGCCCCGACACCCCCGACCCGGACCTGGTCTACGTCGCCGAGCGTGGTCAACGCCGACCCGCCAGTCCGCAGGAGCGGGCGACGCTGATCGCCGGGACGACGCTGGAGGTCCGCTCGTGAGCGCTGCATCCATGACCGCACCCGAGACCGCGACGTGGATACGTGTGTGCGCCGTCGACTCCCTCGTCCCCGACCGTGGCGCTGCGGCGCTCGTGGACGGCCGACAGGTCGCGCTTTTCCGGCTCGAGGGAGACGCCGAGTGCGCGGTGCGCGCGATCGGCCACCGCGACCCGTACAGCGGGGCGAACGTGATGGCCAGGGGGCTCGTCGGCACGGTCGGCGACGTCGCGGTGGTGGTCTCGCCGATGCACAAGCAGAAGTTCCGGTTCGACGACGGGTCCGCCGTCGAAGAGCCGTCGACATCGGTCGGTGTCTGGGCGACCCGCGTCGTCGACGGCATGGTCGAGGTCGCCGCGACGCCCCTGGTCGAACCTTCGGCGGGGCCGTGACCCACCTCGGCCCCGTGCTCGCCGGAACCGCCGTCCTCGTCACGGCCCAGCGGCGCGCTGACGACCTCGCGATGGCACTGGCGCGTCGGGGCGCCGTCGTGTCGGTCGCGTCCGCGCTCGGCGTCGAGTCGCACCTCGACGAGGACACCCTGCTCGCGCGTACGCGCGATCTGATCACCGATTCCGCCGACGTGGTCGTGGTGACGACGGGGATCGGGTTCCGCTCCTGGCTGGACACCGCCGAGGCCGCCGGTCTGGGGGAGGCGCTGGTCGCTGCGCTGTCCCGTACGCGGCTGGTCGCCCGCGGACCCAAGGCGCGGGGGGCGCTGCAGGCAGCGGGTCTGGTCCCGGACTGGGTCGCGGAGTCCGAGACCTCCGCCGAGATCGCCGAGTTCTTGTGCGCCGAGGGCGTCGCGGGCCAGCGGATCGTCGTCCAGCACCACGGCGCGGGCGACGACGGCCTCGAGGACCGCCTCCGTGGTGCGGGCGGCGAGCCGCTCGGGCTGGTCGTCTATCGATGGGGACCGCCGCCGGACCCCGAGGCCGTCAGCGCCTCCGTCCGCGACACGGCAGCAGGAGCGTACGACGCCGTGGTGTTCACGTCCGCCCCTGGAGCGGCGGCGTGGATCACGGCGGCCCGTGACGCGGGCGTGCTCGACGACGTCGTCGCGCTCGGCCGGTCGGGCACCCTCACGCCCGCAGCGGTCGGTACGGTCACCGCCGAGCCGTTGCGCGTCGCAGGACTCGACCCGATCGTGCCGGACCGCGGCCGGCTCGGCTCCCTCGTACGGACACTCATCATGCACCTCGGCGACGACCACGACGCGATTCCGACAGCAGCGGGCGCGCTGCGGCTGCGTGCGCGGGAGGCGACGCTGGACCACGAGGTCGTCGGGGTCTCGCCGAGCGGGCTGGCGGTCCTGCGCGCGCTCGTCGCGGTTCCGGGTGCGGTGGTCTCGCGCGAGGCGTTGCTCAAGGTGCTGCCGGGGTGCTCGACGGACCCGCACACCGCGGAGGTCGCGGTCGCGCGGCTGCGGGACTCGCTCGGCGGGCGTCCGGTCGTGGAGACCGTGGTGAAACGCGGCTACAGGATCAACCTCGGCGGAGGGCGGGCATGACGACGCTGGTCGCGTGCAGCCACGGCACCCGGGCCCCCGCAGGGCAGGCAGCGATCGGCGCACTCGTCGACGCGGTGGCGGGTGCGCTGCCAGGGCTCGCGGTGGCACCCACCTTCGTCGACGTGCAGCGCCCGCAGGTCGCCGAGGTGGTCGCGGTGACCGGTGGACCGGTGGTAGTCGTGCCGCTGCTGCTGTCGTCCGGCTACCACGTGCACGTGGACGTCGCGGCTGCGGTCGCCGGCCGGGACGACGTGGTGGTGGCGTCTGCGCTCGGCCCGGATCCGGTGCTCGCGGGCCTCGTCGCGAAGCGGCTGCGGCAAGCCGGGCTGCGGCAAGCCGACCGGATCGTCCTCGCCGCAGCCGGCTCGTCCGACCCGCAGGCGCGCCGGGACACGGAGCGGGCGGCGGCGCTGCTCGCGACCACGCTCGGTCGTCCGGTCGCGCTCGGACACGTCGGTGCCGGACGCGACACGGTCGCCGCCGTGGTCGCGCACGAGCGGCGGCGGTATCCGTACACCCGTGTCGCCGTCGCCTCGTACCTGCTCGCGCCCGGCTGGTTCCGCGACCGCCTCGATGAGGTCGGTGCGGACCTGGTGAGCGCTCCGTTGCTCGACGGAGGTCAGCCCGAGGCACGACTCACCGGGCTCGTCGTCCGCCGCTTCCTCGACGCGCGCCCGAGGGCGCACGCGCAGGCGGCGTGAGGCGGTCCGGGCGGCGTGAGGTCGTCTGTGCGGTCCCTCGGTGCCAGCATGTGACAGCAATCCACCGCGCTTCGGACAGGCGCCTCACCGCGAAGCACACGTGCGCTCGCCGTGCGCTGGAGTGCGGCCGCCTCTAGCCTCACCCCTGAAAGCGCCAGCCTGGGGGAGTGATGAGTGCGACCGACACGACGGAAGCCTCCACGCCGAAGAAGCTGAGCCTGCCGACGCTGACCGCGATGGTGGTCGGCAGCATGGTCGGTGCCGGGGTGTTCTCGCTCCCCGCGCGCTTCGGGGTCGCGACCGGCATCCTCGGCTCGCTCATCGCGTGGGCGATCGCGGGGACGGGCATCCTCATGCTGGCCTTCGTCTTCCAGAACCTCGCGATCCGCAAGCCCGAGCTCGACTCCGGCGTCTTCATCTATGCCAAGGCCGGCTTCGGCGACTACGCGGGCTTCAACTCGGCGATCGGGTTCTGGGCGAGCGCGGTCGCGGGCAACACCTTCTACTGGGTGTTCATCACCGCCACGCTCGGCGCCTTCTTCGACGGCTTCGGCGACGGCGACACCCTGCTTGCCGTCGGCCTGGGGACGGCCGGCGTGTGGTTCTTCCACACGCTGATCGCCCGTGGGGTCCGCGACGCGGCGATCGTCAACCAGATCGTGACCGTCTTCAAGATCCTGCCGATCGTCGTCTTCATCATCGTGCTGTTCCTGAGCTTCGACGCCGGCGTGTTCGCCGACAACTGGACCGCGTACGGCTACGGCGACCTCGGCGGACTCGACGAGCAGGTCCGCAACACCATGATCATCACCACGTTCGTGTTCATCGGGGTCGAAGGCGCGAGCGTCTACTCGCGCTACGCCAAGAAGCGCTCGGACGTCGGGCGGGCGACCGTGCTGGGATTCCTCAGCGTGCTGTCGCTGTTCGCCCTGGTGACCCTGTCGAGCTACTCCGTGATGCCGCAGCCCGAGCTCGCCGACACCCGGCAGCCGTCGATGGTCGGGGTGTTCGCGTCGGTGGTGGGCGACTGGGGCGAGGTCTTCATCAGCGTCGCCGTCGTCGTGTCTGTCCTCGGCGCGTACCTCGCCTGGACGCTCATGGCGGCCGAGGTGATGTACATCCCGGCACGCAACGACGACTTCCCTCGGTTCCTCGGGCAGGAGAACGCGAAGGGCACCCCGATCACCGCGCTCGTCGTGACCTCGCTCGGGGTCCAGGCGCTGCTGGCGCTCACCCTCGTGGTCGAGGACGCACTGAACTTCATGCTCGACCTCAGCACGAGCCTTGCCCTGCTGCCGTACCTGCTCGCCGCCGCGTACGCGCTCAAGCTCGGACTGACCGGTGAGGCGTACGAGGGCGTCACGACCCGGACGCGGCGTCAGGAGACGATCGTCGCCGGTGTCGCGACGGCGTACACGCTGTTCCTGTTCGACGCCGCGGGGCTGGAGTTCCTCGTCCTCTCGGCGCTGATCCTCGCGCCCGCCACGGTGCTCTACGTCAAGGCACGCACCGAGAGCGGGCGCCGCGTGTTCACCCCCACCGAGATCGCGTTGCTCGTCGTCATCCTGGTGGCCGCCGTCGTCGGTGCCGCCGCCCTCTGGACCGGCCGCATCACGCTCTGACAGAAAGGCACGACCATGACCGACACGGCCCCCGCAGCGTCGTACGGTGTCCACTCCGAGGTGGGCCGGCTCCGCAAGGTGCTCGTCTGCCGACCCGGGCTCGCGCACCGGCGCCTCACCCCGACGAACGCGGACGACTTGCTGTTCGACGACGTGATGTGGGTGGAGAACGCTCAACGGGACCACGCCGACTTCGTCAACAAGCTGACCAACCGCGGCGTCGAGGTCGTCGAGCTGCACGACGTTCTCGCCCAGACCGTCGCGGTCCCCGAGGCGCGGGACTGGCTCCTGGACCGCAAGATCGTGCCGAACGAGGTCGGCATCGGGTTGATCGACGGCACCCGCTCCTACCTGGAGACCCTTGCACCGGCCCAGCTCGCCGAGCTGCTCATCGGCGGCATGGCGACGGTCGACCTGCCGGAGGACTACCGGACCCCGTACGTGGCGATGGCGCGGGAGTCGACCGGGGTCCAGGAGTACCTGATGCCACCGCTGCCCAACACGCTCTACACCCGAGACACGACGTGCTGGCTGTACGGGGGAGTGACGCTGAACCCGCTGTTCTGGCCCGCCCGGCACGACGAGACGCTGCTGATGAAGGCGGTCTACTCGTTCCATCCCGACTTCGTCGGCTCGACCGTCTGGTGGGGCGATCCGGAGCTCGACTGGGGCCAGGCGACGTTCGAGGGCGGCGACATCATGCCGGCCGGCAACGGCGTCGTGCTCATGGGCATGAGCGAGCGGACGTCGCGCCAGGCGATCACGCAGGTCGCGCAGGCGCTGTTCGCGCAGGGCGCCGCACAGCGGGTCGTGGTCGCGGGGATGCCGAAGCTGCGGGCGGCGATGCACCTCGACACCGTGTTCACCTTCGCCGACCGCGACGTCGTCACGCTGTACCCACGGATCATGGACGCGGTCCACACCTTCTCGCTCTACCCGAGCGACGCCGACCCGGGAGTCGAGGTCGTCGACGAGGGGGAGGGGCGGTTCGTCGACGTCGTCGCGCAGGCGCTCGGGCTGACCGAGATGCGGGTGATCGAGACCGGCGGTGACGTCTACGCGTCAGAACGGCAGCAGTGGGACTCCGGCAACAACGCCGTCGCACTGGAGCCGGGCGTGGTCTTCACGTACGACCGCAACACCGAGACGAACGCGCTCCTACGCAAGGCGGGTGTCGAGGTCATCACGATCGTCGGGGCGGAGCTGGGCCGCGGCCGTGGGGGCGGGCACTGCATGACGTGCCCGATCGTGCGGGACCCCGTGGACCTCTGACCGACGTCCGCGACCCCGCTCGCGGGCGGGCACTACCGGCTCAGCGCAGCCTCCTCCGCGAGCCGGCCGAGCTTGTGCGGGTTCGCCACCGCGTAGAGCCTCGTGACCCGGCCGCCCTCGACCACCAGGCTGAGGGCACCGGCCGCCGCGCCGTCGAGGTCGACCCGCACCGCGGGTGCGCCGTTCAGCCACGTCGCCACGATCGCGTACGGGCCGGGCCTGCGGGTGAGCGAGATCAGCGCGCGTCCGACACGGAGCGCACCGACGACCGGTCGCTTGGCCGCCGGGGCAAGCCCGCCTCCGTCCCCGACCGCCACGACGTCGGGCGCCAGCACGTCCATGAGCGCCTGGAGGTCACCACCGCGCAGTGCTGCCATCAGCTGGCGGACGACTGCCTCCTGCTGCGACCGGTCCACCGACGCGCGCGGGCGCCGCTCGGCGACCCGCCGGCGGGCCCGATGGGCGATCTGGCGCACAGCGGCCGAGGACTTGCCCACGGCGTCCGCGATCTCGTCGTACGGCGTCTCGAACACCTCCCGCAGGACGAACACCGCACGCTCGGTGGGACCCAAGGTCTCGAGCACGGTGAGCATCGCGAACGAGACGCTCTCCGCGAGCTCGACGTCCTCAGCGACGTCCGGGCTGGTCAGCAGCGGCTCCGGCAGCCACTGCCCGACGTACTCCTCGCGACGCCGCGACACGGTGCGGAGCCTGTTCAGCGCCTGGCGCGTGACGATCCGCACGAGGAAGGCACGAGGGTCGCGGACGTCCGCCCGTGCCGGCTCGTCGAGGCCGGCCCACCGCAGCCAGGTGTCCTGGACGACGTCCTCGGCGTCCGCGGCGGACCCGAGCATCTCGTACGCGACGGTGAACAGCAGGCTCCGGTGCGCGACGAACGGATCGGTCGTCCCCGTGAGGCCTCGCCGGGCGCCGCTCATGTCTCCTCCTCGTGGTGCTGCTGCAAGGAAGACGCCGCCGACCGCCGGTGTGTGACAGGCGGCGGCGCCCGTACGGACGGGGAGCCGATGCCCGGCGTGGGATACCGGGGAACGGCGCGGCGCGCCCTTAGAGTCGCCACCATGGCGAGCCGTACGTCTTCCCCACCGCGAGGGTCGTCGAAGAAGAAGACCCCGCGGTCGTCCGGTGGCCAGGACCGA
>Ga0233372_1000646_pt1 | contig 15182 bp, 24 predicted proteins | sample ElkDunMinimDraft_4_FD_191538 | JGI IMG/M metagenome (GOLD analysis project Ga0233372, IMG submission 191538) | Fecal eukaryotic communites from dung pellets of Tule Elk in California, USA - Elk Dung D8 | ecosystem: Host-associated > Mammals > Digestive system > Large intestine > Fecal | place... | reverse complement strand
ATACTCGTTAGGGAAGATATCAACGATGCTATAAGTTAAGCGAGGGTCTAATTCATCAATCGCCAGGCTCCAAGTCATACCTGCGATGTAGTTCTCCTCATCAACCTCATCAGTGTAGTAATTTACATCTAAATATTGGCGTTCAGGAGAATACATAATGGTGTAAGACTCTTTTAGATTTTCAGGTTTATCTAACCGCTCATCCATTTCATACCATTGATAAGTGGTGCCATCCACGTAATATTTTTCAGGTTTCATCAGATTTTTATCAATGTAAAAATCAATGTATTCACCATCGCGGAAATCGCTCTGGTCGAATGTTAAAATCTTGGTGCCGATAGTCTCATATTCACGCACACCAAATACTTTTTTGATGTATTTAATAGTAGTAGAATATGGGATTTTGTCCTCGGTCATTTTGGTGTATTCGATGTTATAAGGCGAACCCTCAACAACACGAGCCAAAGACACCTTGCTACCTGTATATTTAAAGTTAGTTTCATAACCATCAGGCTTATATTTATTTAGACGAACTAAATCTCCAAAAGTAGGAACCTGATAGAAATCCTTCTCCTTCAATGCGATAATTTCACTTGCTAATACGGTTTTATCTCCATTGTCTTCAACCTTATAGTAATTAACAGTGATTTGAGTCTCAATCGGCTCATAATATACCTCAAATGTTTTATTATTTAATCCATCAAAAGATACATTAATATTATTAACATTTTTAATTTCGCCGGAGAAAGTATATTGTGGCTGATTCGCATCTACTGCGAAACGCTCATAAAGGTCGAACTCGCCATCGTCAAACTCATCGCCACGGAAATACACGACGACAGTCTTCATAAAGTCGAGACCCTTATAATAATTGACATAACAATGTCCGATTTTATGTTGTAGATTTGTATCCTCATAACGTTCATCATCACGAATATTAAAACTATTTAATCCTGTGCCATCCTCGAAGAAGGTCTTGGTAATCTTATCGTATAAGCAGTTGCTTGGTGCGACTAAATCGCCAATCTTATCGTAGAATTGAACTGGAATGAAATCACGGATGATTTGGTCGTTATAATAAATACGACAACTATAAATACCTACACCTGCGATGCCGTTAGAATAACTACCATAATTATTATTTGCGAACAAATACAATGGATAAGTCATCGGAGCCCCGTCGGTTGCCAAAAGGTTGCTGTAAGTGAAAGTGGCACGGCTATAACCCTCTTGTGGAGAACTATAAATACCTGTATTCTCACTAAATCCTACGGCACTGTCTGCGGTCAGCACTAATGCGTTGCTGTAATTACCTGCCTTGGCTTCGTAAGTATCTACGCCTGTCAGGCCCTCGCCATACATTGTCTGGTTATTATATCTCATGAAGAATGAGCCCTGGGTTCCTGTGCTACCAAATAAATAAGAATATCCCGCATTTACTTGATACATGGGGACATTTTCATCTGCTCGGGCACACTCCATAACCACGGTTAAACGGGACATATCTTCTGCGGACACGCCTGTGTTAATAAATGCGTGGTTCATAGTCCATTCAGGATGTAGATATTCATAACTACCCAAATCGTTATGCTGTAAGAACAAGAAACGGTGAGGATAGTCAATACCATCTTCGTCAGGTGGAGTAGTCTCTGTTAAATACAATACATCAATGGATTGTGCGTCCAAGAGAGCGGAGAAAATAACAGGACCAGTATATTGTAAAACGCCATCACCCGCATAAGAGGGCTTATAAGCATTTAAGTTAAGTCCAAAATCAAATAGAGTAGTAGTGGTCTCAAAATCAATTACTCGATAACTAATTGAAGCACTACCAATCCAATGTAAATCATCAATCTCGTCAATATAGTAGCGGACGGGAGTAGTATAACTCTTTGCTACGTATAATACATCATAAGACGCTCCAAGAGTGTCAAATGTCATAAGAGCAGTTGAACTCGCACCATCAATAATGCCACTGTCATAGTATTCAGGACGATACGCGTCCAGTGCGATAACATCCTTTAAACGCACACCACCAATTATGTCAGCCTCATTAACAGTAATTAAATTAGTTGTAATTGTTGAGTATGCGGATGCCAATTCCTGCTTATAACGGACGATGATATTCTTTGAACGCATCACTTCGATTTCTTCATAGACGACCATAATAGGTGAAGCCTGGGTCAATGCCTCCAAACTTACCTCGCCATTATAAGAAAAGTTCTCACTAAATTGATATCCTTCTGGACGATGTGCCAAAATAGGAATAATATCACTCAAAATAGGATTGCCGAAGAACATTAATGCGTTAATATTAACGGTCTCGCTAACGGGAGTAGCGGTTAAGTCTCCCACATAATAATTAACAGTGATTGGATAATCAATAGCGGTGTAATAAACTTGTAAAACGCCTGCGTTCAGCACATCATCATAAGTCTGATAAATGTCTTGATTATATAACGCACCATCATTATATGGGGCAGTATGATATTTATTTAAGTCCAGGTTCAAATCAGTTAAAACGTTGAACGCTCTATCATACTTATCCAAATGCTTTGTCTGTAATGTAGCAGTTGATAATCTATACCAATCGGGATAAGTTCCTGCGTAGTATTCTACATAAACAGTATTTACAGCCTTGGTATAAATGACACTATACGCGGTCTCAATATTCTCATAAGTAATAAGAGCATTAGAGGCGAATCCATCAATATAACCCGCATTATAATAACTTGGATTGGGATTATAACCATCAACGCTGATAATGTCTTTGAGAGTTAGACCATCATAAAATTGAGCCTCACTAACATTAATAATAACGGACTGGATAGTGTCAAATCCTCCGTCATCATTTTCTGCTTTATAGGCAATGAAAATATTCTTACTCATTTCTGTTTCAATCTTGTCGTAGAATACAGAAATCGGGGCATGAGCCAATAGTTCATTCAGTTCCAATGCTCCGGTGTAAGATACTTTACCTTTATATCCTTCTGGACGATAATCCTTGACTCCGACCAACTGGCCGATAGTCTGATAATTTGATAAACCTTCTTGCGTAAATGAAACCGTGCGGTTCAGTATTTCGTTATATAGACCTTGACCGTTATCCATATAATAGACAACAGATAGGTTATAACTAATAGGTGCGTAATTAATAATTAACACCTTTAAACTTTGTAAGTTCTCATAGGTTAAGTCTAAACCATTTAGATTGGTTGCGACACCATTATTATGGTATTCAGGTTGATGCTTATTTACATCAATTCCCAAATCCGCCAATCCGAGATTTTCCTTGTCAAAAGCAGAAGCACGAATTACAACAGTCTCGCTTGATAGTAAGGTTGTTGAGTTCTTGTAATATGCGACAGTTAATTTAAATGAGTTAGTCATATTAGCATTTGTGGTGTAAATCTCTCGCTGACCCTTCGCATATCCACTGGATAATGTGTAAGATACAACGAAGTTGCCATTTTTTAGACGAGATGGTTCGCCCACATTAGTAATGCTAACATCAAACATAAGACCTAAATCATCGAACTTTACAGTAGCCTTTTTTAGCATAGCGGTTAATTTACTAATGCGTCTAAATGCCTCATCTTCATCGGCACTCAAAACTAAAAACTGTAATTCAATGGTCTTGAAGCGGTCTTGCTGGCGAATAAATGTAGGCTGAATGTCGCCGTCTAACCATTCCTGTGCGGTATCAATTGAGTTGCTATACAGCACGCGGTCAAACAACTGAACGCCCAACTTACTTAATTCAATTCCATTAATTAGCATCAATATCCTCCTTGTCTTTGGACTTCTAATCCAATCTTATTCAACATTGTAGAGGTGTTATCTTCCTTCGGTGTCGATACTGCGTTATTAGCAGTGCGGGAGCCACTTGCTTTAATTGACGCAGATGACATCTTTGTCGATAACTGGGTTAAGAGTTCATTATAATTCATTTAAAATCCCCCTTATTCTTGAATATTTAATAATCTAAACACTTTTTCTCGTTCTGCCTTACTGCCTACGGAATAACCCTTATCTTCTGTTAAACGTATTAATTCACCGTCTTGGCTGGTTATAATAGCCATTTTGGTTAAGTTCGCTTCGGTCTCTTTTCTTCTCAAATAACCCTCATAAGCGAGGTCAATCTCGCCAGGAGTCATAGAGTAAAAATCGTTGGGAGTTATACCTATTTCGCCAACGGCCTTCGTGTATAACTCCTCAACTTCGAATAAAGAAAGGATATTTGGTGTGATGTCAAGTTGCGATAAGTCGCATTCATTTATAATTTCATCAATTTCCTGAAATGTAATTGTGGGTTGCTTACTCACAAGCCCACAATATAAAATAAAATGCTTATCATTTGCCATCACTAAATCTGCGTTTTCTCGCATCATAATTAATCCTTTGAGACCAAAATTGAACTCATAGATTTTTCTATGGGTTCGTAGAAGCATCTTATGCCTCCGGCAGAAGTGCCCCTGTGCCAAGGAGTCTAACATTATATTTAAACTCCTTATTAAACACAGAACTCAAAGGAAAATCAGTGATAATGGCATTACCCTTCAATTTAGTTGAGCCAAAAGAAATAAGAACTTCAACAGTCTTATTATTCATAAAAGCATCATCCAAAAGGTTAAAGGCTCTATCATTAGTGATATATAAGCCAGAGCACACAATGCTCCAACTCTTCTTACCTGCGAGACTCTCGGACCATTCACCATTAATATGATTAGTAATATCAATGGCCTCGGTCTGTCTAACCAGATTGGCTCCCTGCTGTCCGCCAAGAGCCACGCCATTTAGGCGAATTACAGTATCAATACTGCGGGCTACATTACTCATCAGTGCGGTCCTCCTCGCCTTCGAGAGCAAAATGCTCCCCCATCATAAACTCGTAAGCAATCACGCCGTGCTTACGAACTACTCCCGTAGATTTATCATCCAAAATCTTAACGGTTCTTTGATGGCAAAATAATACTTCGGGGTGTTGAGCCAAAAATCCATCGATACTGTCTGCGACTTTATCAACGATTTGAATGATTTCTCTTTCGCCATTATACTGGGAAAATACATCTAATACCAATGTAATTTTAGACATCCTTACCCCTAAACTATGGACGCGTTGATATCCATTAGTGCGAAGCAATAACCAGGGGCTTTCGACATCCTCGAAATTACGGTTATCTCGCACATTTAAACCCAGTTCTTCAACCAGCATTGTGTAAAAATCAGTCTTTAATTTCTCTAACATAATTACACCTCTTTTGGGTCTTTTACCAGGATATAATTTTCAATTTTATCATTTTTAGATAAAAATAAATATTTTACATATAAATGACTGCCATCATCTTTTGGAGTGGCCCAGTCATATACGAAACCTGCGGGGGCTTCGTATTTAATCATACGATTACTTAATCTCGCCATTTTAATCCTCCTTATGTAATAATGACCTCGGGGAGGCCTCCTCCTCCGCCTCCACCACTATCACTCTTATAACTTAATGAGTCTATTATCGCATATACATTTACCAAAATCGGAAATAATATGATTGTTATCGCCGCGAAAATCGCCAATCCCATAAAGAATTGACCCCAGCCCATGGAGAACATACCGCCCATACCACCTGAACTACCGGCCATCGCCATTGATGCCTCCATCAGACTCGACAGTATGGCTTCTAATTCATCCTACGCTTCGCTTATGGCTATTTCTGCTTCTCCTCCAAGAGCCTCAATCCCTGCCATAAGAGCCGGTTCAAAGTAGGGCTATGCGTCCATGCTAATTGTGCCGTATTCTACATATTGAGCGTAGTCTGCGGTCGCTTCACACCAGCACCAATCACTACCTCCGCCCGCATCAATGGTGCTCTATAAAAATCCAGTATCGACGGGGACTAACTCATTAGCGACTTCTAAAAAGGTCGTGATGAATGCTTCTACCGCCGCGGAATAATTCACAAAAACCGAAGCCTCACCGATTTTTTCATCTCCGCCTGACAAGTCGGCCGGATAACCTAAATCATCAACTATACTAAACTCACAATATAATCCCATCGGCAAAACCTCCTTATTAAGTAGATTTACGATGAACCAACTGGCCTACTGTATCAACATAATTTTTAAATTGATTTTCTGACATTCCTGAACCGCGTAATTTTAATTCACAAGTCGCAGGGTTATAATATGCTTCGATGTATAAGGAGTAAGGAATCAACGCATTTACGTTAGCGTTAGTGGCAGAGCCACTTTTACCATACTACATATACCAAACACCACAATTATCTAACTTAACTGCTGTATCAACATTGTCGGGGAAAACTGTTGTTAGAGGCATAACCGCAACCGTATATTTTGTAGAGCCAGAGACCGCCCAACACGTTAAAAACATCCAATCATAGTCATAAGCCTCAATTTTATTAGAAAAATCAAATGTTATAGTAGTTGTTGTTGAATCTTTGACACCATTTTTAATTTGAGTATCCGCCCACGTTAGAGCCACAGGGGCACTCCAATTACCACTACCATTTCCAGTAGCCAGATTACTAATCGCAGTAGCCATATCAGTAGTCGCAATCAAATCCGTAGTGCCGTTCTTTTCACGAATGGCATTACCAATCCCAATAAGGGTTTCTTCTTCAATAAATACTTTACTCATTAATAAGAACCCTCCTCCGCTACACCAATATTACCAAGAGCAGTAGTAATCAACGCATTGACCTACGCCTCGGTTTGATATCCTTTATTAGTCATAATGGCCTCAACATCAGCCACTAATTCAGTTTTATCGGCCTCTGTAAAATAATCCGTGCCTTTTATGGGGGTGTGGCCTGCGGGACCCTCTGGGCCAATCGGGCCTTGTTCCCCTGTGTCGCCCTTTGGACCCTGAATGCCTTGTGGGCCCTCGGGGCCGGCAGGACCTTGCTCTCCTCGCGGACCGGTTTCACCTTGTGGTCCTTGAATACCCTGTGGGCCACGTAATTCTTCTTTTTGTGCGTCGGTCAGTTCTTCAAACTTAATACCGCCATCTTCACCTTTTGGACCCTGGGGACCCGCAGGTCCCATAATAGTAGTAATTTCTTTCCACTCATTAGTAGCAGGGTCTTTAAATCTTAAAACACTCATTCAACTACCTCCTCAATTTCAATGTAGTTGTCAATAGTGTCATTATTTCCGATAAATAATGTCTTTACATATAGATGCTCTTGGATTTGATTTCCATTTTCATCCTCAATATAACGAGGCTCTTTCCAATCAAATACTTTGCCGACATCGGCATCATAGCGTGTTAAAATAAAATCTTTACTAATCATAGTTAGCCTCCTTATGCTAAACTTACAGTCCAACCTTTTGCGGTTGCTACTGCGATTTCTTCTTCGGTTAATGTGTTAATGGCCCCTCCGTCCGTCGCACTGCCAGAAGCACCTTTGAACTTAATCGTATTCGTGCCACCCGCAGACGCGAGATAGGCAGATGTATCAGGCAGAGAGTTAATGGTGCGGACGGCACTATCATGATTATAACGAGAATATTTTATATCAACAGTCCAAGCATCAGGATTGTCTTTTAATAATTGATAATTCTCGTCATTAGTAATACGTGTATCTTTGGTTAAACCAGTATTATATCCCGTAAGTGTATCCACATAAGATGATGATAAATATCCTACATTATAAGTCATATTGAATGTCTATCCCTTCCACTGTGCGATTTTTGGAGTGCCATCAGTATTTACTTCAAATGTAAAATCTTTAATACGAGAAGCCTATGAAACTGTGCTATTAAACACATTTGATGTAAGAGCGGTAGCCGTATAAACCGGCAAATCAACAATTTCATCTAATGTATAACAATTTTGAAAAGTGCTATAATATAAACACTGCTAAGCAGACTGCTTCCCACAACAATGCTATTTAAAAAATGCTGGCACCTATCTCAATGAAAAACAATTAATAAAAAAATAAGAAACACTCGCAGAAGAATTACTAACTGAACTCCAATCCCAATTTTCACCGAAATTATCTGGAATATATCTTAAATAATAACAATCAGCAAAAAAATTATATAATGATGATGGCTTCGCATTATTTATGACTGGGACATTTCTCATTTTACAACCTCTAAACATATACTACATATTCGCAGAAGAAGAAAAATTAATTTCAAATGGAATATTAGGGGCACTACAATAGGAGAACATATACTACGCATTACTTAAATTACGCGTCTTAATTTTATCTCCAAATAAATTAATATATTCACCTGATAAACCAGCACAAGCATAATTACCATTACCACTAATTTCAATTTCAGGCACCTCAATAGCACCAGTAATAGAATTAATCGCGTCAATCATACCATTAGGAAATACTAACAAATCATTCGTATTAGTCTTTTCTCTAATCGCATTGCCAAGAGCCACTAAACTCTCTTCATTAACAGTCTTTAATGCCATTAATAACTACCTCCCTCTGCGGGCTCCAAATCTTCTCCTGTGCCAGCAATATCAATCCACACCACGACACTCTCATCAGTAGGAGCAGTAGTTCCAACATATACGCCCGAAACCCCGGGCTCGCCCTTATCACCTTTTTGTCCGGGGGCCCCATCAACACCATCTTTACCTGCGGGACCGATAGGACCAATTTCGCCTTTGGGGCCGATAGGTCCCTGGGGGCCTTCGGGTCCCTGTGGTCCCATCTCACCTTGAATGCCTCGCTCTCCACGAGGACCTGGGGCACCATCTTTGCCTGCGGGGCCTTGGGGTCCAATAGAACCATCCTGGCCTTTTTCGCCTTGAATACCCTGGGGACCTTGTGGGCCGACATCTCCACGCTCGCCCTTATCTCCTTTGGGGCCACGATAAATGGCATTACTCATAGAGGTGTTAATAACAGGGATATCTTCAACAACTGCGTCAATATTATTTAAAACTTCAATTTTAGCCATTAATACTTCACCCCTCCCGCGATTTTAAACTTGGCTGGACCCAATACAGTATCAATACGACCGTCCGCAGTATTTACCTGAACGTCGTAATAATAATTACCAGGAGCCAAATTAGTATCAGTCGCAGATAGATGAATAACGGCTTTATTATCAACAAACTCACTAACGACGATAGAGATGAGTGCGGGCTCCTTTTCTAACCCATCATTCACGGTGAAAAACACCTTATCGCCCTCGGCAAGTAAGTAATTATCAAGTGAAATTACGAAATCTCCGGTGTCTTTCGCAATCATAGAAATGGCATTAGTATCAGCATTATAGTTAAGCATTTACATTACCTCCATTTACTTCAATTAGTGTAGAATAATATTCATTACCCTACTTAATTTGACGCACTAATCTAAACAGGCGACCGGAATACATATAACGAGTATGGATATAAATATCTAACTCGATATCGGTTATAACATGTAGCACCATTTCTTCTTTCAACCCATACTGGGTGATTTCTCCAATAGTAGAGTTGATGGAAACATGTGCTCTTACATTTTCTGCGGGAACTAAATCAACAACATCCCCGCCCATCGCGTCCTTGGTTAGGACGGCGGAATATCTCTGAATTGTATCTCTTTTAATCATACCATCTTAACCTTTCTAAACTTATTTAGCATACGCACAATCTTATCGCTGTAAAAACTGTCATAAGAAGCGGACACGCCGGAAGAACTCTGGCTTGTAGTGCCTTCGCTACCCATGCGGTTATATTTTTCAATAACCATACACACAACAATGTTATCTAATTTCTTATCGTATTCAGATAAATTACAATAAATGTAAGCCTCTTCTTTACACATAGAAATGAGAGTATTCAATAGTTCATCTGCGGTGTCATCATCTAATCTACTCAACAGAAGTTTAATCTTGTCTAACATTGAAATCCTCCTTAATAAAATAAAAATAAGGGCTTGCTTGCCCTTTCGAACAAGCAAGCCCAGTTCATTCAATCTTTTAATGTGGATTAACCACCGATATTAATCTTAACAGCCTTTGTAGCATCGGTCAGAGCGACAACAGCAACCTTACGAACCCAGAACTTATTATCACGGGTATCAGGGTCGCGGTCCTGCTCTACTTCGGTGTCCTTCTTAATGAATACGCTAACAGCCTCTTTGGTAGCCAAATAGCCCTTATTAGCGGGAACAGCCTTGGATACGATGACAGGCACACCGCAAACAGTGCCGATGTAGCCGGTGCGAACGAAACCTTCGCTATACTTCAAATCGTCCTTCAATGCCTTACGGAAGGAAGCCTGGTCGGCAGGAGAGATTAACAGGAACAAGCCCTCTTCTGCTTCAAGGTTCATCTTTGCGATAGCATCAACAACAGCCTCGAAACTCCAAGCGGATGCGGGTGCTTCAAGAGTTGCCTTCTCGAACTCTTCAATTGCCTTTGCTACGAACTTATTAACCATGGTCTTTGCGGAACCGTCCAGGCCAGCATCAACAACCATGGGGTCAGTCATAGCCTGCTCGTCGAAGTAGTGGAAATAGCCCTGATAAGTCAGAACATCATACTCGGCAGAAGTGAAACTTACGCTGATTTCAGTCTCATTGCCCTCGCCCATTGCCAACTCTTCAACATCGCCAGAAGCGACATAAGTGTTGATAACTTTCTTCATACCAGCCTGCTCGGTCATGGAAGTATCAACGGTCATGTAAGCGTTCATATCAATTTGAGTAGTTAAAATGTCAGTCAGTTTATTACTCAAAATCTCGTTTTCATAAATAACATGTGCCATATTTATAATCTCCTTTAATATTTGTTATTGTCGGGTCATCTGCTTATATAATTCAGGATTAGTGCGGAAGATTTCAGTCTGTTGTGCCACTGACAACTTTCTGAACTCCTCTTTTGTCATACCTGTCTGTTTAGCGGACCCAGTCTTTGGTGCGGGAGACGCAATCTTCTTCGCTACGGCATCGGCCACTGCGGACTTAAATGCTCGTTCAAATGCGGTGATATTCTCCATCATTGTCTCTGCGTCTTCTGCTACGATATAATCAACGAACTCAATAGGGAGTTCTCTGTTCGCCATTACTTTGGTTGCCTCTAACTTATTCTGGGCGATGGCGAACTCTCGCTCTTTGTTTTCTAACTCTTGGAGCCTTTGAGTATATTCATACTCTTTACGCTGACTTTCGTCCATATCTCTCAACTTGTCAGCCTCCGCGGTTTGTCTCTCGAACTCTTTCTGTTGCTTTTTCAGAGCACTTGATACTCTACGGTCGCCTTCGCGTTGTAATAATGCTTGGACTTCGCTTTCAGTATAAGTTTTCTCAACCGCGACTTCCCCTGTCTCAATGCCAGTTGAAGATTCAACAACAGAACCCTTATCATTTACAATTTCAGCCATAAAAATAAAACCTCCAATTAATTTGCTACCCCTCATTGAGTTGTAGCCTTCTAAAATATATTAAGAATAGTAGCGATGGATTTATACTTCTTCGCCCAATGGGATTTCAACAGTCTCTTCCCAGGCCACAAAACTACAAGCACAGTTCGGGTGATATGGAGGGAGTAGGTCGCCAATCTCCGCCTCTGCCAATGGGATTGGTTCGCCATCAACATAATCCAGACAAATGCCTCCACATTCTGCGTCGCCCACAATAGCGACATATTCAATTCCCATTTCAAGATATGCGTCTTTCGTTGCCCGAGACCACATCGCCATTGTCTCGGTTTTCAGTAGGCGGGCAGTGTTATACGCCGTTCCACCAGCCAATTTCTGCCACGCCTACATCATCCATTCCATACCTCTACCTTTACTAATCCCCTCTTCTAAAACATAACTCAATTTCTATTGAAATTGTGCTACATGTCCCCAGAGTCTATCACTATAAATCTTACCATCCTGACACCACGGCACATTAAGCACCTGCTCCCGAATATGAGTGTCAGTTGTCTAAACATATACATTATACGACTTTGGTCCAGAAGAGAGGTTATGTGGGTCAAGCCCTTTTGTATAATTAAACATCTGATAAGTCTCGGCGAGAGTTGTAGAGTAAGCCCGCACCAAACTCTCCCCAATTACCTGATATCCTATCCAACAATATTCAGTAAATCTCTACAACTACTTCGCCTCAATCCGCTTTAACGCGGTGAGAAGTGCGGGATTATTATATAAATCAATCTTTTTATCAAGATTAATTTTACCATCATCAGCCAACCGTTGGATTTCTTTTGCCAGTTCCGCGAACACTTCATCGCTAATTTCTTTTAGTATCTTATCCAATAGGTGTTGGTCTTCATAGGCCTCGGCCAATAGTCGAAGGACTAACTCAACAGTCGGCTTAACATAGCGATTAAAATGCGGAACCTCTGGAACTGTTGTGATACTCATATTACTCCTTCTGTGCCTTTACTTCGGCCTCAATTAATGTAGTCAAATAAGTGTGTAAATCACCATAGATAGCGGTTAAGTATTCAATAGCATCCTGACCCAACACGCCCATAACTGCGGATAAGGTCATATCAAATGCGTATTGCTGGGCCTCGGCATCAAATGAGCCGGCCTTCTTTAACGCATCTACATAGGTCTGATTAGTTGCGGACACGCACTTGGCGACCGTTTCACCCAACATAGTGATGTATTTATCAAATACATCCTTCTGGTTCTTTTCTGTTGCCTCTGCGGTCTTTGCTTTAATCCACTGAACTAAATAGCCGGTTAGCACCGCTAATAGAGGAATAATACACAACTCGAAAATCTGGAACAATAATTCTAATCCCATTATTCTTTCTCCTCCTCTTTAACCTGTTGCTCTGTGCTGTTAGCCATAGCATTGGTCTGATATGATAATCCTGTTTGGAAAAATGGGTTCAGTTCTTTATTTTCTTCGCGTTCTTGTTTTAGACGCTCTAATTCATCTTGAACGTCCTCGACAAATGGGATTTGAGCCAGCAATGTCTCTTCACTAACGATGTCCTTCAAAGTATTTACCATGTTAGCAATATCAGTATCATTAGATGGGATATTACGAGTAAAGATAATATCAATAGCACGCCAATCAAAGCCTTCGCGTAATACTGAATTAATCATACTCATTAGTTCTAATCTCTGCTGTAAGCCACGCTTGAACTTACGCTCCTTAATAGATACGAGGTTCTCTGTGCCTAACAACTTGAACTTAATAGCCACGCCTGATGCGTTAGAGGCAAACTCCTTATCAGACATATTAGGACACTTGGCGAACTTATGAATATCAGCATCTAATCTGTTCTTCATGTTCTCGACATAAGTATCGCTGGTCTGCTTGATAAGCCATTCAGCACTGGTGCCTTCATCCATGAGTAGGATACGATTCTCCTTCATCTGTGCTACATCTTCTGGTTCTGCGGTAAAGCCATACAAAGCCAAATAAGCATCAACAAAGTATTCAAAATCATTTAAAGTATCTGACTCCATCTTATCATACGCATCAATCAGACTAATGACAGCCTCAAAGTCGCCACGCTCTTCTTCATTGTTCTTATAAATAGCAATAGGCACCATGCCAAAGTAATGAGGATATTCTTCCAGAAGTAAGAAAGAATTATCCATCTTATATCTGCGGACCATCGAACCATCGATGACTTCAACTAATGTGTAGGTCTTATCATCAACTACATCATAATCATCATAATAACGAATGACTGCCATCAAGTTCTGCTCCACAGTCTTATCAAAAATAGGAATAATCTCTTTTGGGTTAAGAGCCTTAAACCTAATCATCTTATCCTCTTCGCTTAAATATAACATCTCATAAGCCACGCCGTAGATGCTCGCATTCTTCGCGAGTTCAGCGTTCTCATCAGCCTCGTCATTATATTCAAAAATCATGCTTAAATCCTACAAAAGGGTGTCGTCATTTGAGGTATAAGAAATGGGTTCGCCGATAAAATAGCCAACCAATGTATCAGTAATATAACTCGCATACGCATTTGCGATTTTATTATTAGGTTTAGACTTATCCTTCATAAGTCTGTTATTAATAACATTCTTCGCGTTGTAGTAGTTCTCCAAGTTCTACAAACGAGGGAACACTGAACTGCGATGATTCTCCACAATTCTGCGGATTACTTTATCTGTTAATTCTTCAATATTATTTAGACTAAACAATCTTTTGTCCTCCTTTTAATATTAGAACAATAAATCTTTATTCATAGAAGCCAATTGTGCTCGTGCGTCGATACATTGAAGCGAGTATCGGAGCGAGTCAAGGCTATGGTTAAATGCGTCAATGGGCTCGTTGATATACTCATTAGTCTGCTTATCTTTCTTCCAAGAGTAGTTTTGAAGTTCCTCAATCGTGTTGCGACAAGATGGATGAACTATGATTTCATACTATTGAAGTTTTTGTATGCCCTACAACACACTACCCTACCCCTTTACACAGGGCTTAATGCGGGCGATGCCTTTACGCTTAATCTCATCAATTGATTTCTACTCGGCACTATCTGCCATAATGAGGCTTTTAGCGAACCCCATTTCTTTTATCTAATCTGCGATTTGGTCGTTCAAGAAACCGGTTCCTCCCCATTCCTTAAACACATAAATGCGTCTTTCTTCTTCTACCAGTATTGATGCCATAAACATCGTTGGGTCATTCGTATAGCCGAAGTCAAGTCCGCATAGAAGTTGGCCCTTAATTAATGTCGGGTCAAAATCCATCTTTTGCCAATTATTATAAACCAATTTATCCAGACTGCCGAACTCTCCAAGAGCATAGATTTTGTAATAGACCTCGTTAGTTGCTTTCATCAATAACAATGCCTACACATACTCCGGAGGAAGGAACGGATTATCCAGATAATTTGTATGAACTATTTTTACGGTTTTGCGGAACTCGGTTAGTTCTTCATTATCCGCGAAAAATTGTAGATAACACCAATTCGCTTTACTGACCGGGTTGAATGATAATATAACCTCCTGGTCCTCGGCTTTCGGGTCTCTTATACGAAGATTCACCTGACTAAAATCGTCAAGCGAAAACTCGGTCGCCTCTTCCAGCCAAGCGTCCGTCAAACCTGTAATAGATTTTATTTTTTCGGGGTCGTCAAGACCCATACATAAAAATGACGAACCATTCGGCAATGTGATAGTAAAATCCGTGCGGTTAATACTACATTTATCTCTAATGCCAAACTAATCCAAGGTATCCAAGAGTAGTTGAAATGTAGAGGCTTTTGTAGTTCGAT
>Ga0233372_1000641_pt1 | contig 15238 bp, 10 predicted proteins | sample ElkDunMinimDraft_4_FD_191538 | JGI IMG/M metagenome (GOLD analysis project Ga0233372, IMG submission 191538) | Fecal eukaryotic communites from dung pellets of Tule Elk in California, USA - Elk Dung D8 | ecosystem: Host-associated > Mammals > Digestive system > Large intestine > Fecal | place... | reverse complement strand
CAGCACGCGCCAGCCGAGCGCCCTGGCCGCAGCGATGCCGGCGTGGCAGGCGATGCCGTGGTCGACGGTCACCAGCAAGACCGGCGCCAGCGGCGCCAGCGTTTCGACCAGGGCCGGCGACAATCCGTAGCCATGCGTCACCCGGTTGGGCACCGCATGGACCACGTCACGCGCGCCGAGCATGCGCAGGCCGCGCACGGCGACCGCGCAGGCGGTCGCCCCGTCGCAGTCGAAATCGCCAACGACGAGGATCCGGTCACCGGCCGCGATCGCATCGGCGAGCAGTTCCGTGGCCACATCGATATTCGACAGCGTGTCCGGCGGAAGCAGCTGCGCGAGCTTCGGCTGTGCGGCGGCGATGTCATGGGCGCCGCGGCTGGCGTAGATGCGCCGCAGCAGCGCCGGCATGGTCTCGGGCCAGCCCTCGCCGGGCACGCCGTCGCGGCGACGGATGGTCGGTGCCTGGCGCATCACGAAGGATCCGCCGCCGCCGGCGTTCGCGGAGCGCGCCACATGCGCAAGCGATGCCAGCGCCTGAGCGCGAATACGCCCCCGTCTTCGTCGTCGAGCGTCAGCGCGGCAATGCGGCCGCGCTTCATGGCGGCCAGCGCCGGCTGCAACCAGTCGGTCTGCAGTTGCCGCAGGTCGCGCAGCGCGCTCAGGTCGAACAGCGCTGCCGCGCCAGGTTCGAGTTCCGGCCAGCGCGAGGGCAATGCCTGCGCGCCGGCGGCGCCGGCGGCGCCTGCCGCGAGCGCATGCAGGGTCGCGTCGTCGGTGTAGACCTGTGGCGGCGCGGCTGCGGTGCCCGCGCGCGCCTCCGGCAACGTGCCGCCCCCCCAGAACCACAACGCGTTGATTGGCGGCCTGCCCGCAGCCGCACGCGCCGCGTTCCAGGGATGGTTGTGCAGCAGGATCTGCGCCTCGCTGCCGAGCGCACGCCAGCGGCGTGCATCGGGGCTGGCGTCCTCGAATTCCGACAGATCCGTGCCCAGCGCATCGGATGGATCCGGAAACGCGGGCAGGCGGGTGTCGCGCGGCAGTCGCAGATACCACCGTGCGGGCACCGGCGCGTCGAGCTCGAAGCCGGCGTCGGCGAACATCTCCTGCAGGACCGGCAACAGTGCGGCGCAGTCGTCGGCACTCACGCCCAGCGAATCGCCATGCGCCATCAGTCGCACGCCGTTGATGTCGGGGCGCAGCCAGGCAGGATCCGCTCGCAGCCAGGCCGTGTCCGCTGCACCCGCGTCGCCTGCATCCAGCTGTCGCGACAGCGCAGCCAGCGGCCAGCTGCCATCGGGCAGGTCGACATGGCGCGCGAGCTGGGCGCGCCGCCCCGGTGTCTGTGTTGCCACATCGGCGCGCCCGAGAGCGCGCGCGACATCGGGCAGCCAGCGCTGGGCGCCGAAGCGCGCCGGCGCCGGCAGCAGGAAGGTGACGACGCTCATGCGGGCGTCCCCGCAGCCATTGGACGCGGCGCACCGCGTCCGTGCATGGCCGGGGCCCGCAGGGATGCGGATACCCACCCGCGGCCAGCCCCCCATGGCAACCGCGAATCGGGCGCAGGCAGGCCCGATCCGGCGATCCGGCCCTGGAACCGGATCGGAGGGAGCCGCCCGGCGCGGCGCGCCGGGCCGCCCGTCGCCCTGCCCGGTATCGCGTGTCGGGAGACGACCGGCACGCCTTTAGCCGAGGTACTCGACGCTGATGATGTCGTACTCGCGGGTACCGCCCGGCGCGTCGATGCTGACGCTGTCGCCCTCGTGTTTGCCGATCATGGCGCGGGCCACCGGCGAGGAGATCGCGATGAGCCCCTGCTTGATGTCGGCCTCGAGGTCGCCGACGATCTGGTAGCGCTTCTCTTCGTCGGTCTCGGTGTCGGCGATCACCACGGTCGCGCCGAACACCACCTTGTCGCCGGCGTTGAGCTTGGCCACGTCGATGACGTCGGCATGCGAGAGCTCGCCTTCCAGCTGCTTGATGCGCCCCTCGATGAAGCTCTGCTGCTCGCGGGCGGCGTGGTACTCGGCGTTCTCCTTGAGATCGCCGTGCGCGCGCGCCTCGGCGATCGCCTCGATCACCGCGGGCCGCTTGACGGACTTCAGTTCTTCGAGTTCTTCACGCAGGCGCTGGGCGCCGCGCATGGTCATGGGTGCGCGCATGGGCGTGCCTCCGTCAATGTGTGGATGTGTCTGCCGCGCCGCCCTTGAGCTGCGCGTGCAGTTCCTGCAGCGACCACACCGGCCCGCTGCCGCGATATTCCAGAGAATGCAACAGCGCCTTGGCACCGGCCACCGTGGTCGAGTACGTGACCCGGTGTTGCAGCGCCTCGCGGCGGATCGAGAACGAGTCGGCGATCGCCTGCTTGCCCTCCGTCGTGTTGACGATGTAGGCGATCTCGCCGTTCTTGATCAGGTCGACGACATGCGGCCGGCCCTCGATGACCTTGTTGATCTGCTCGCAGGCGATGTCGTGCTCGCGCAGCCACTGCGCAGTGCCCGCGGTGGCGACGATCGTGTAACCGCGCTCGATCAGGTCACGGGCGACCGGCAACACGCGCTTCTTGTCGGGGTCGCGCACCGAGACGAACACCTTGCCGCTGGTCGGCGGCGTCTTGATGCTCGCCGCTTCCTGCGCGCGGGCAAACGCGGCGCCGAAGCTGCGCCCCACGCCCATGACCTCGCCGGTGGAACGCATCTCCGGCCCGAGGATCGGATCGACGTTCTGGAACTTGGCGAAGGGGAAAATCGCTTCCTTGACCGAGTAGTACGAGGGCACGATCTCGGTGGTCGCGCCCTGCTCGGCCAGGGTCTTGCCGGCCATGCAGCGCGCTGCGATCTTGGCCAGCGGCAGGCCGATGGCCTTGGACACGAACGGCACGGTGCGCGAGGCACGTGGATTGACTTCCAGCAGGAAGATCGTATCGACGCCGTCGTCGTCGGTCTGCACCGCGAACTGGGTGTTCATCAGGCCGATCACCTTGAGCTTGCGCGCCAGCGCCACGACCTGCTCGCGCAGGCGGGCCTGCACTTCGCTCGACAGCGAATACGGCGGCAGCGAGCACGACGAGTCGCCGGAATGCACGCCGGCTTCCTCGATGTGCTCCATGACGCCGCCGATCAGCACGTTGCCGTCCTTGTCCGCGATGACATCGATGTCCACTTCCACGGCATTGTCGAGGAAGCGGTCGAGCAGCACCGGTGAATCGTTCGACACCTTCACTGCGTCGCGCATGTAGCGCGCCAGATCGGCATCGGCGTGCACCACTTCCATGGCGCGGCCACCGAGCACGTAGCTCGGGCGCACCACCAGCGGATAGCCGATCTCGCGCGCCAGCACCAGCGCTTCCTCGGGATTGCGCGCGGTACGGTTCGGCGGCTGCTTGAGACCCAGCTCGTCGACCAGCTTCTGGAAGCGCTCGCGATCCTCGGCCAGGTCGATCGACTCGGGCGAAGTGCCGATGATCGGCACGCCGTTGGCCTCCAGTGCACGCGCGAGCTTGAGCGGCGTCTGGCCGCCGTACTGGACGATCACGCCCTTGGGCTTCTCGATCTCGACGATCTCGAGCACGTCCTCGAGGGTCAGCGGTTCGAAGTACAGGCGGTCGGAGGTGTCGTAATCGGTCGAGACGGTTTCCGGGTTGCAGTTGACCATGATGGTCTCGTACCCGTCCTCGCGCAGCGCGAGCGCTGCGTGCACGCAGCAGTAGTCGAACTCGATGCCCTGGCCGATGCGGTTCGGGCCGCCGCCGAGCACCATGATCTTGTCGCGATCGGTCGGCTGCGCCTCGCACTCGTCCTCGTAGGTCGAATACAGGTAAGCGGTGTCGGTCGCGAACTCGGCCGCGCAGGAATCGACGCGCTTGTAGACCGGCCGCACGCCGAACGCGCGGCGCAGTGCACGAACGGCCTGTTCGTCGGTAGCGAGCAGCTGCGCCAGTCGCGCATCGGAAAAACCCATGCGCTTGAGCGCACGCAGCCGCGCCTTGTCGAGCGCATCGATGCCTGCGGCCGCCACCTCCGCTTCGGTCGCGATCAGCTCCTCGATCTGGTCGAGGAACCAGTGATCCACGTACGACAGCGCATAGACCTCGTCGACCGACAGGCCTGCGCGGAACGCGTCGGCGAGATAGAACAGACGCTCGGGGCCCGGCTCGCGCACTTCGCGGCGCAGCGTGGCCATGTCGTCCTCGTCGTTGAAATCGAGGCCGGTCGGATCGAAACCCACCTTGCCGGTCTCAAGCCCGCGCAACGCCTTCTGCATCGATTCCTGGAAGGTGCGGCCCATCGCCATCACTTCGCCGACCGACTTCATCTGCGTGGTCAGGCGGGCGTCGGCCTGCGGGAACTTCTCGAACGCGAAGCGCGGAATCTTGGTCACCACGTAGTCGATTGACGGCTCGAACGAGGCCGGGGTCTTGCCGCCGGTGATCTCGTTCTTGAGTTCATCGAGCGTGTAGCCGACCGCGAGCTTGGCCGCGACCTTGGCGATCGGGAATCCGGTCGCCTTCGATGCCAGTGCCGACGAACGCGACACGCGGGGATTCATCTCGATGACGACCACACGGCCGTCCTTCGGGTTGATACCGAACTGCACATTGGAGCCGCCGGTGTCGACACCGATCTTGCGCAGCACTGCGATCGATGCATTGCGCAGGCGCTGGTATTCCTTGTCGGTCAGCGTCTGCGCAGGCGCCACGGTGATGGAGTCGCCCGTGTGCACGCCCATCGGATCGAGGTTCTCGATCGAGCAGACGATGATGCAGTTGTCCGCGGTGTCGCGGACCACTTCCATCTCGAACTCCTTCCAGCCAAGCACCGATTCCTCGACCAGCACTTCGGTCGTCGGCGACAGCTCGAGGCCGCGGCCGACGATCTCGATCAGTTCTTCGCGGTTGTAGGCGATGCCGCCACCCGAGCCGCCGAGCGTGAAGCTCGGGCGGATGATCGTCGGATAGCCGACGCGGGTCTGGATGTCGAGTGCTTCCTCGAGCGTGTGCGCGACTTCCGCGCGCGGGCATTCCAGGCCGATTTCGCCCATCGCCACGCGGAACAGCTCACGGTCCTCCGCCATGCGGATCGCTTCGCGCTTGGCGCCGATCAGCTCGACGCCGTACTTCTCGAGCACGCCGTTGTCGGCCAGGTCGAGCGCGCAGTTGAGCGCGGTCTGGCCACCCATCGTCGGCAGCAGCGCATCGGGCTTTTCCTTGGCGATGATCTTCTCGACCGTCTGCCAGTTGATCGGCTCGATATAGACCGCATCGGCGGTCTCGGGGTCGGTCATGATCGTCGCCGGATTGCTGTTGACCAGCACGACGCGATAGCCCTCTTCGCGCAGGGCCTTGCAGGCCTGGGCACCGGAGTAATCGAACTCGCAGGCCTGGCCGATGACGATCGGGCCTGCGCCAATGATCAGGATGGTCTTGATGTCGGAACGCTTGGGCATGTCAACGCGCCTCCATCAGCGCAACGAATCGGTCGAACAATGGCGCCACGTCGTGCGGGCCGGGGCTCGCTTCGGGATGACCCTGGAACGAGAACGCGGGCGCGTCCTGCAGTGCGATGCCCTGGTTGCTGCCGTCGAACAGCGAGCGGTGGGTCACGCGCACGTTGGCCGGCAGCGTCGATTCGTCCACCGCGAAGCCGTGGTTCTGCGAGGTGATCAGCACCTTGCCCGAGTCGAGGTCCTGCACCGGATGGTTCGCACCGTGGTGGCCGTGCGGCATCTTCAGCGTCTGCGCGCCGGCGGCAAGCGCCAGCAACTGGTGGCCGAGGCAGATGCCGAAGGTCGGGATCTTCGCGTCGATGAAGCTTCGGATCGCTTCGATCGCGTAATCACAGGGCGCCGGATCGCCGGGGCCGTTGGCGAGGAACACGCCGTCGGGCTGCATTGCCAGCACTTCGCTGGCGGGCGTCTGCGCCGGCACCACGGTGAGCTCGCAGCCGCGCTCGGCGAGCATGCGCAGGATGTTGTGCTTCACGCCGAAATCGTAGGCGACGACCTTGAACTTCGGCGCTGCCTGCACGAACGCGTTCGCGTCGAGATCCAGCTGGCCGTCGGTCCAGGTGTAGCGCTCGGTCGTACTGACCACCTTGGCCAGATCCATGCCCTTGAGGCCCGGGAATTTCCGCGCGGCTTCGAGCGCCGTGTCGACATCGACGTCGCCCGCCATCACCGCGCCGTTCATGGAGCCACGGTCGCGCAGCAGACGCGTCAGCTTGCGGGTATCGATCTCGGAGATCGCGACGATGCCGCGTGCGCGCAGCCACTCCGGCAGCGACATCTGGCTGCGCCAGCTGCTCGGACGGCGCGGCACGTTGCGCACGATCAGGCCCGACGCCCAGACCTGCGACGCTTCGTCGTCCTGGTCGGTGAAGCCGGTATTGCCGATATGCGGATAGGTCAGCGTCACCAGCTGGCGCGCGTACGAGGGATCGGTGAGCACTTCCTGGTAGCCGGTCATGGCGGTGTTGAACACCACCTCGCCGACCGACAGGCCGGTTGCGCCCACGGAAATGCCCTCGAATACGGTGCCGTCTTCAAGGACGAGGATTGCGGAATCTGTCACGAGGTCTTCGCCTACGTCAGGTTGCAGGAAACCGCCAGAGCGGTGGAAACCGGTCCGGAGGTTTGGGGTTCAGGCGAGCGGGAATTGTACTGATGCGGCCCGCCCTGCGCCAGCGCCACGCACGCGGTGTTCAGCGATTGCGGCGATCAGGCGGCATCAACGGACAGCACATCGGCGATCGCATAGTGGCCGGGGTTGCGGCCCGCGAGTCGCGCGGCGACATGCAGAGCGCCGTTGGCGAAGATGTCGCGGTTGGTGGCACGGTGCACCAGCTCGATCCGCTCGCCATGGCTGGTGAACTGCACCAGATGTTCTCCGACGATATCGCCAGCGCGTATCGACGCGTAATGCGGTGTCGCGCCCTGCCCCGCTGCGGCCTCACCCAGCGTCAGCGCGGTGCCCGACGGCGCGTCGAGCTTGCGCGTGTGATGCGACTCGACGATATCGCAATCCCAACCCGACAACACGGCCGCCGCGCGCGCCACCAGATCCTGCAGGACGGCGACGCCAAGGCTGAAGTTGGATGCCCACAACACGGGAATCGATCCACCCGCCGATTCGAGCGCGGACAGCTGCGCGTCGTCCAGCCCGGTCGTGCCCGAGACGAGCGCGGCGCGGCGCTTGAGGCAGAGGGCAAGCAGTGCGTCGAAGCCGCCAGGCAGGCTGAAGTCCACTGCGACATCGAACGCGGGCACGCCCGCGAGCTCGGACGCGCCGAAGTAGGGAACGCCGTCGATGACCCGCTGCTTCGGTGGACGGCCGCATACCGCGGCGCATACGCACAGATCCTCACGACCGGCAGCCAGGCGCAGCAACGCCATGCCCATCCGGCCGGACGCGCCATGCACCAGCACCCGCACGCGGCCGCTCACGCGGACACCCGCAGACCACGCGTTGAAAGGCGGCAAGCCGCGCTGGAAGTCGGTTGAATGGCCATGCCCGCATTCTAGCGTGCCGCCCTTGGGCCGGCGGAGACGCCTGCCTGACACTTGCCCGCGTGTCGGCGTTTCGCGCCCGGCCACCTCGCCTTTTCGATGAACGCAAAGCCTGCGCCGCAGCGTCTGCGACCCGGCGACTTCCTCTTGGGCTCGGCGAGCCCGGCGCCGGCATTCGCAGCTGCCGCATGGCAGTGCGCAGGTCAAGGGGCAGATCGACCGGATTTGCGGCTGTTGGCGAGATTCTGACCAGCTTCCGGAGGTCCGGGACGCAGGCGGCTTTGGAGGAGTTACCCACAGCCTTGTCCTCAAACCATCCACACCCGCTGTGGATGAAAGCGCGGCTAGCCCGTCGCCACCTGCGGGTCAAGCGTCACCGGACACAACCCGGGGGTCACCGGTCCGCTGATCGACAGCGGACATACGGGCCAAGCCGGCGCGCATGCGCGGATCGCGCACGATCCCGGGACCCGGCGGCCCTGTTGGCGACGGAATGACCACCCGCCGAAGAGCCCGGCGCAACGCCGATGCGGAGGCTTATCCACACCTTCGTCAACCGACCATCCACACCCCGTGTGGACATCGCCGCGACTGGACCAAAACGGAGCATCCGTCAAGACGGTCGCTTCAAAATCGCGCTCGAACCGCGCTATGGCGGCGATCGCGCCGTAATCGTCGCAATCGACGCGCCTGTGCGCCTCGTCACAGTGGCGACGGATTCGCCACTTCGCCCGTCCCCTGCGCGGACGCGCACTTGCGACGCTTATCCACAACATTGTCGACAGGCCATCCACACCGCCTGTGGATGGTTTGTCCGGCGCCTGTGGCCGGGGGACCGCGGCCGCCCGAGCCGGCCCGCACAGGTCGCCCACGGCGTAGAAACGAAAACGCCCGGCACATGGCCGGGCGGCTCGTTGCAGGCGTTTCCGCCCCGCACTCAGGAGGTCATGCGCTCCCAGAAGCCGCGGACCCCGTCGATGAACGTGCTGGACTTGGGCGAATGCCGACGTGCGTTCTCGCCACTGAACGTGCGCTCGAACTGGGCCAGCAATTCGCGCTGCTCGACGGTCAGGTTGACCGGGGTCTCCACGACCACCTTGCAGTACAGGTCGCCGGGCGCGCGGCTGCGCACCGATTTGACGCCCTTGTCGCGCAGGCGGAAGACCTTGCCGGTCTGGGTTTCGGCGGGCACACGGATCTCGGCCTCGCCGCCCAGCGTGGGCACGCGCACCGTATCGCCGAGTGCCGCCTGGGAAATACGGATCGGCACTTCGCAATGCAGGTCGTCGCCGTCGCGCTGGAAGATCGGATGCGGGCGGACCCGTACTTCGACATACAGATCCCCGGGAGGCGCCCCTGCCGGCCCGGCCTCGCCTTCACCCGACAGACGGATGCGGTCCCCGTTGTCCACGCCAGCCGGAATCTTCACCGACAGCACTTTCTCGTCCTCGACGCGACCTGCGCCGTGACACGTCTTGCAGGGCTTGGCGATGATCTGGCCCTGCCCGTCGCAGTGCGGACAGGCCTGCTGCATCGTGAAGATGCCCCGCTGCATGCGCACCTGGCCACGACCGGCGCAGGTCGTGCAGACCTCGCGCTTGCCGTCTTCCGAGCCGGTGCCGTCGCAGTCGTCGCAGCCAGCCAGCGTCGGCAGCTCGACGCGCTTTTCGACCCCGCCCACCGCCTCCTCGAGATCGAGTTCCACGACGCATCCCACATCGGCGCCGCGGCGCGGTCCACCGCGGCCGCCGCCACCGAAGATGTTGCCGAAGATGTCGCCGAAGATGTCGCCCATGTCCGCGCCCTGGCCGAAACCCGGCCCGGCGTTGCCGCCGCCCATGCCGTGTTCGAACGCTGCATGGCCGTGCTGGTCGTACATGCGCCGCTTGCCGCCGTCCGACAATACTTCGTAGGCTTCCTTGCACTCCTTGAACGCGGCTTCCGCGGCGGAATCTCCGGGATTGCGGTCCGGATGGTGCTTCATCGCGCAACGGCGATAGGCCTTCTTGAGTTCTTGCTCGCTCGCAGAGCGGGAGACACCGAGGACTTCGTAGTAATCGCGTTTCATGGACAGCCAGTTCTGGAGTTACGGACACGGCGCAGGCGGACATGCGCGAAGAGCGGATTGCTCCGCCCTTCGTGCGACCGGAGGCCGCGTCGCGCGATAGGAGGCGCCGCCCGCCACGGGGCGGCGCATACGTGGATCAGGACTTCTTCTCGTCGTCCTTGACCTCGGTGAACTCCGCATCGACCACATCGTCGGACCTGGGAGCATCACCGCCGGCCGAACCCCCTGCGCCCGGCTGGCCGGCAGCGCCGGCCGCGGCAAAGAGCTGCTGGGCCACTTCCTCGAGCGCCTTCGACTTGGCCTCGATCTGCGCCTTGTCCTCACCCTTCATCGCGGTTTCGACGTCGGCGATGGCCGCCTCGGCATTGCCGATCAGATCACCAGGAAGCTTCTCGCCGTTGTCCTTGATCGCGGTGCGGGTGCTGTGCACCAGTGCGTCGGCCTGGTTGCGTGCGGCGACGAGCTCGTGGAACCGCTTGTCGTCCTCGCGATGCGCTTCGGCATCGGCAACCATCTGTGCGATCTCTTCCTCGGACAGGCCCGAACCGGCCTTGATCTCGACCTTCTGCTCCTTGCCGGTCTTCTTGTCCTTGGCCGACACATGCAGGATGCCGTTTGCGTCGATGTCGAACGACACCTCCACCTGCGGCATGCCGCGCGGCGCCGGCTCGATGCCGGTCAGGTCGAAGCGCGCGAGCGACTTGTTGTAGCGGGCCTGCTCACGCTCGCCCTGCAGCACATGCACGGTGACGGCGGACTGGTTGTCGTCAGCGGTCGAGAACGTCTGCGATGCCTTGGTCGGGATCGTGGTGTTCTTCTCGATGATCTTGGTGAAGACGCCACCCAGGGTCTCGATGCCGAGGCTCAGCGGCGTGACGTCGAGCAGCAGCACGTCCTTGACGTCGCCCGCCAGCACACCACCCTGCACCGCCGCACCGATCGCGACAGCCTCATCGGGGTTGACGTCCTTGCGCGGCTCCTTGCCGAAGAACTCGGCCACCGCCGCCTGCACCTTCGGCATGCGGGTCTGACCACCGACGAGGATCACCTCGTTGATGTCGGACGCGCGCAGGCCTGCGTCGTTGAGCGCGGTGCGGCAGGGCTCGATGGTCTTGCGCACCAGCTCATCGACCAGGGCCTCGAGCTTGGCGCGGGTGAGCTTGATGTTCAGATGCTTCGGGCCCGAGGCGTCGGCAGTGACGTAGGGCAGGTTCACTTCGGTCTGCTGCGAGCTGGAGAGCTCGATCTTCGCCCGCTCGGCCGCATCCTTCAGGCGCTGCAGCGCCAACGGATCCTTGCGCAGGTCGATGCCCTGGTCCTTGTTGAACTCCTCGACGAGGTAGTCGATGACGCGTGCGTCGAAGTCCTCGCCACCCAGGAAGGTGTCGCCATTGGTGGCCAGCACTTCGAACTGCTTCTCGCCATCGACCTCGGCGATCTCGATGATCGACACGTCGAAGGTACCGCCACCCAGGTCGTATACGGCGACCTTGCGGTCCCCACCCGACTTGTCGAGGCCGTAGGCCAGCGCGGCCGCGGTCGGCTCGTTGATGATGCGCTTCACGTCCAGGCCGGCGATGCGACCGGCGTCCTTGGTCGCCTGGCGCTGGCTGTCGTTGAAGTACGCCGGCACCGTGATCACCGCCTCGGTCACCTTCTCGCCCAGGTAATCCTCGGCGGTCTTCTTCATCTTCTCGAGGATGCGCGCCGACACCTCCTGCGGCGACAGGCGCTTGCCGTCATTGGTCGACACCCAGGCGTCGCCATTGTCGTGCTCGAGAATCTTGTAGGGAACCAGGCCGATGTCCTTCTGGACTTCGGCATCCTTGAAGCGGCGGCCGATCAGGCGCTTGACCGCGAAGAAGGTGTTGTTGGGATTGGTCACCGCCTGCCGCTTGGCCGAGGCGCCCACCAGTACTTCGCCGTCCTTTGTATAGGCGACGATCGACGGCGTGGTGCGGTCGCCCTCGCTGTTTTCGATGACCTTGGCTTTACCGCCGTCCATGATCGCCACGCACGAGTTCGTCGTGCCGAGGTCGATGCCGATGATCTTTGCCATGCGCTGCTTCCTCTAGAAGGTTGTCTGGGTGACGGCAACGCCGTCGATGACCGTGATCTGGGGACACGCAACACAGCGTTCAAGCGGTGCGACGCATCCGGTGACGTCCCGTATCGGGGCGCCGCGTCAATCTGCCTTGGCGACGACGACCATGGCCGGGCGCAGCAGGCGCTCGTTGAGCAGGTAGCCCTTCTGGAACACCTGCGCCACCGCACCAGCCGGCACGCCCGGGGCCTCGATCACGCTCATCGCCTGATGGTGCTCCGGATTGAAGGCATCGCCCGGCGCAGGTGCCACCGTGGCCAGGCCATTGCTCTCGGTGGCCTTGGTGAGCTCGCGAAGGGTCAACTCGACCCCGCTGCGAAGCGGGTCGGACTCGGGGGCACTGACAAGACCCGCCTCGAGCGCGTCGAACACCGGCACCAGCGCCGTGAGCAGACGCTCGTTGGCGAAACGGCGGGCGTTCTCGACCTCACGCGCGAGGCGCTTGCGCTGGTTCTCGAGATCCGCGCGCTCCAGCAGCACCTGCGCCCGGAGCTGCTCGAGCTCGGCGCTTACAAGCTCGACCTGCTCGGCGAGCCGCTGCTCGACGGAAACCTCGGGGGCCTCGTCTTCTGGAATGTTCGGGGTCTGGGCATCGTGCTGTGGCTGGGTCATGTCTGGTTCCGGGGCGGGCGTCTGGCCGCCGACCTGCCAGCTATGGGGCCGTGCAGGCCCGATTCAAGGCTCGGGCTGCAGGGCCGCGCCGAGCACGCTCGCGGTCGCCTGCACGACCGGAATCACCCGCTCGTAGGCCATGCGCGAGGGGCCGATCACCCCGAGTACGCCCAGCGTCCGGCCGCCGGCGCCGTAGGGCGCGGTCACCAGGGACATGCCTTCCAGCGGCGCCAACCCGGTCTCCTCACCGATGAAGATCCGCACCCCGGGCGCACGCATCGTCCGCTCGAGCAGCTGCAGGATTTCCCGCTTGCGCGCAAAGGCCTCGAACAGCTCGCGCAGGCGGTCCAGGTCCGACAGGTCCTGCACGCCGATCAGGCGGTTCTGCCCGGCCAGCAGCATGTCCTCGTCACCCGGCACCAGCGCCTGCTCGGCGAGTTCCATGGTGTGGGACAGCAGCGCCTCCATCTCGTCGCGCGCGTGGCGCAGCTCCTCGACCAGGGCGGCGCGGATGTCGCCCAGCGGACGCCCGGCGAACTGCTGGTTGAGGTAGTTGGCCACCCGCTCGAGCTCACCGAGCTGGAAACTGCGCCGGGTCTGGAAGATCCGGTTCTGCACTTCGTGGTCGGCAAACACGATGATCGCCATCAGCCGCTGGCCGTCGAGCGGCAGGAAATCGATATGCCTGAAAGCCAGCTGCTCGCGGCTGGGCACCGACACCACGCCGACGAAATGGGTCATCGCCGAGACCAGTTCCGAGGCGCTGCCGAGCAGCGAATGCTGGCCACCCGCCGCGCCGAGCTCGCCGCGCAGTCGCTCCATCTCCGTGGCGCGCAGCGGTTTGACCTGCAGCAGCGAATCGACGAAGACGCGATAGCCCTGCGCGGTGGGGATGCGGCCGGCCGAGGTATGGGGCGAGGCCAGCAGGCCCGCCTCCTCGAGATCGGCGAGGATGTTGCGGATGGTCGCGGCGCTCACATCCAGCCCGGCGTGCTTCGCCAGGGTCTGCGATCCGACCGGCTCGCCGTCCTGGATATGCCGCCCGATCAGCGTACGCAACAGCTGGCGGGCACGCGGGTCGAGCGGATGGCGGCGTTCGGACTGCATGGGGGCGGTATACGGCGCGCTTGGCGGCGACGCAAGCGCGGCGTTCTCCGACTGTGAGACGGAGGCCCGGTATCAAGCGCTCCGCTATCCGCCCACGGCACGCCAAGGCACAATCCGCAACCATGCTGACCCATCTCGCCATCCGCAATTTCGCCGTCGCCAGCCAGTCCGATCTGGAGTTCGGCCCGGGCCTGACCGTCATTTCCGGCGAGACCGGCGCCGGCAAGTCGCTGCTGGTCGACGCGCTCGGGTTCCTGTCCGGCCAGCGCGCCGACAGCGGGATCGTGCGTCACGGCGCTGAACGCGCCGAGCTGCACGCGGAATTCTCGCTTGAGGACGCCGCTCCCGCGCTGCGCTGGCTGCAGGACAACGAACTCGACGACGGCGGGATCGGGAATGGAATGGCCTGCCAGCTGCGCCGCACCCTGCGCGCGGACGGCGGCTCGCGCGCCTGGATCAATGGACGCCCGGCAACGATCGCCCAGCTCGGCGAACTGGCCGGGCATCTGGTGGAGATCCATGGTCAGCACGAACACCAGGCCCTGCTCGCCCGCGGCAGCCAGCTCGCCCTGCTGGACGCGCAGGCCGGCAATGGCGCCCTTCTTGCCGAGGTGCGCGCCTGCACGCAGGCCTGGCGCGCGCTGCACGAGGAGCGCGAAGCCCTCGCCGGCATCGGTGACGTGGAGGAGCGACGCGACTGGCTGCGCCACCAGCTCGGGGAACTCCAGGAGGAGGCCCTCGATGCCGAGGCGGTCGCGGAGCTGTTCGCGGCCCATCGGCGGCAGGCCAACGCCGCCGGCCTGATCCAGGCCTGCGATTCCGCACTCGAACGCATGCGCGGCGACGACGCCTTCGGCCTGCCGCAGGCCCTGCAGACGCTGCGCCACGATCTGGGCCGGATGCGCGCACACGAGCCGCGCCTGGGCGAGGTGGATGCGCTGCTCGACGCCGCCGCGATCCAGCTTGACGAGGCCACGCTGCTGCTTGACCAGGTCCGTGACGATCTCGACATCGATCCCGGACAGCTGGCGACGCTGGAACAGCGGCTGGTCCGCCTGCACGAGCTCGCGCGCAAGCACCGGGTCACGCCCGAGGAGCTCGCCGATGTACAGGCGCGCCTGAGCGCCGAGCTCGACCAGCTCGAAGGCGCTGGCGAGCGCCTGCTGCAGCTCGACGGTGAGATCGAGGCGGCGATGGCGCGCTGGCGTGCGGCCGCCGACCGCCTGGGCGCCGCCCGGCGCAGCGCAGCCAAGGCGCTGTCGAGCGCGACCACTTCTCTTATCCATGAGCTCGGCATGGGCGGTGGCGTGTTCGAGGTGGCGGTCGAGGCGCTCGACGTCACCCGCCCCGATCCGCAAGGCGCCGAGCGCGTGGAGTTCATGGTGTCCGCGAACGCCGGGCAGCCGCCCCGCCCGCTGCGCAAGGTCGCCTCGGGCGGTGAGCTCTCGCGCATCTCGCTGGCGATCGAAGTCGCCGCGCTCGGAAGCGACGCGGTGCCCACCATGGTGTTCGACGAGGTCGATTCGGGGATCGGCGGCGCGGTGGCCGATATCGTCGGCCGCAAGCTCCGTGCGCTCGGTGCGGGGCGCCAGGTGCTCTGCGTGACACATCTGCCGCAGGTTGCCGCGAAAGGCCATGCGCACTACCGCGTGCACAAGGCCGCGAGCGATGGCGCGACGGAGAGCCGGGTGTCGAGGCTCGACGACCGCGAGCGCGCCGAGGAACTGGCGCGGATGCTCGGCGGCGTGGAGATCAGCAAGGAAGCTCGCGCGGCGGCGCGCAAGCTGTTGGCGACTGCGGACGTCTGATCGAGGTGAGCGCGCGCGAGGACAGCGCGCGCCTGTCGA
>Ga0233372_1000640_pt1 | contig 15240 bp, 15 predicted proteins | sample ElkDunMinimDraft_4_FD_191538 | JGI IMG/M metagenome (GOLD analysis project Ga0233372, IMG submission 191538) | Fecal eukaryotic communites from dung pellets of Tule Elk in California, USA - Elk Dung D8 | ecosystem: Host-associated > Mammals > Digestive system > Large intestine > Fecal | place... | reverse complement strand
TAGTTCTTGCCGTCGACCGCCATGTTGTACGGCGGGAAGTTCTCGGTGAGCAGATTGATCTGCTCCGGTGCCGCCTGCACGACACTACCCCAGAGCGACAGGTTTGTAGCCACGGCCAGAAGCGTTGACTTGAACATTGGATACTCCCCGGATGCTGCGCCCGTGAACAGCCACGGGCGAATACCAGCCTCGTTGTTCAAGCAAAACGCCGGCCAGTCAGCGCATCACGATGCCGCAGCTGGCCATGTAGGCCTTGGCTTCAGGGATGCTGTACTCGCCAAAATGGAAGATGCTCGCCGCCAGCACCGCGTCGGCCTTGCCTTCGAGAATACCCTCGGCCAGGTGCCGCAGGTTGCCGACACCGCCGGAAGCGATCACCGGAATGCACAGCGATTCGCTTATCGCACGGGTCACGCCAAGGTCATAGCCGCTTTTTACGCCGTCCTGATCCATGCTGGTGAGCAGGATCTCGCCAGCGCCCAGTTCTTCCATCTTCTTCGCCCAGGCCACCGCATCGAGGCCGGTGGGCTTGCGCCCCCCGTGGGTGAAGATTTCCCAGCGACCCGGCTCGCCCGGAGCAGACACCTTCTTGGCATCGATGGCGACGACGATGCATTGCGAACCGAAACGCGCGGCGGCCTCGCCGACGAACTCGGGATTGAATACCGCAGCGGTGTTGATCGAGACCTTGTCTGCACCAGCGTTGAGCAGATTACGGATGTCCTGCACCGTGCGAACGCCGCCGCCCACGGTCAGCGGGATGAATACCTGGCTGGCCATGCGCTCGACGGTGTGCAGCGTGGTGTCGCGGTTGTCGACGCTGGCCGTGATGTCGAGAAAGGTTATCTCGTCGGCGCCCTGCTCATCGTAGCGACGGGCGATTTCCACCGGATCACCGGCATCGCGGATGTTCTCGAACTTGACGCCCTTGACCACGCGGCCATTGTCCACGTCGAGGCAGGGGATGATGCGTTTGGCGAGGGCCATGGTCGATCTCTCTAACAGGGCGGACAACCGCGCAGCGTTGCCCACCGGTCACCGGATTAGGGCGTTACTCGTCTTTGAACTTGAGGTCGCAGAGCGCCTGAGCCTCGGCCACGTCGAGGGTGCCCTCGTAGATCGCGCGACCGGTGATGGCGCCGATGATGCCGGGGGTGTTGGTGTCGAGCAGCTTCTGGATATCGCCGATGTTGTGGATGCCACCGGAGGCGATCACCGGAATCTTGCTGGCGTTGGCCAGGGCCACGGTGGCCTCGACGTTGCAGCCCTGCATCATGCCGTCCTTGGCGATGTCGGTGTAGACGATCGCCGAGACGCCATCGGCCTCGAAGCGGCGCGCCAGGTCCACTGCCTGCACACTGGAGACTTCGGCCCAACCGTCGGTGGCGACGAAACCGTCCTTCGCGTCCAGGCCGACGATGACCTTGCCCGGGAACGCCCGGCAAGCCTCGCCAACGAACTCAGGCTGCTTGACCGCCTTGGTGCCGATGATCACGTAGCTGACGCCAGCGCGAACGTAATGCTCGATGGTTTCCAGCGAGCGAATACCGCCGCCGATCTGGATCGGCAGCTTCGGGTAGCGCTTGGCGATGGCAGTCACCACTTCGCCATTGACCGGCTGACCTTCGAAGGCGCCGTTCAGGTCCACCAGGTGCAGACGACGGCAACCGGCCTCGACCCACTTGGCAGCCATGGCTACCGGGTCATCGGAGAACACCGTGGCGTCGTCCATCAGGCCCTGACGCAGACGCACGCAGGCGCCGTCCTTGAGATCGATCGCGGGAATAATCAGCATGGCTCGAACCTGTTCAAATCGGGTATCGGTTAAAGGCAGCTCTTTTCGAGCGCCCACAAGTCGCTTTCGATGCTTTCAAACCGTTCTTTCAGGTGTGTCTGCACGTCGAAAATCGCCTTGTTGTAATACAGCGGAGCAATCTCACGGGCGAACAGATCAAGCACTTCCTGCGCCTCGAAGGAGCCGAGCTCCAGTTCGAAACGATCCTCCAGAAAGCCTTTGATGATCCGCTGGGCGGCCTGTTCCTGAGCGGTGTCGAGCGTCAGGACCGGCGCCTTGAGCTTCGCCCGATTCATTACCAGCGGCCATCCCAGGCAGCGAAGTTCTGCAGCAGCTGCAGGCCGTGGCTATGGCTTTTCTCGGGGTGGAACTGCACGGCAAAGCGCGAGCCATCGGCCAACGCCGCGGCGAAATCCCTGCCGTAATGGCCGCGGCCAACCACATGGCGCGGATTGCCGGCCTCGATGTAGTAGCTGTGCACGAAATAGAAGCGACCGTAGTCTGGAATGCTGTGCCAGAGTGGGTGATCCACCACCTGCTTGACCTGATTCCAGCCCATGTGCGGCACCTTGAGGCGTTCGCCGTCTTCGTGCAGGTCCTTGCCGAAGAAGCGCACCTGACCAGGAAACAGACCGATGCAGTCGACGCCGTCGTTCTCTTCGCTGCGCTCCATCAGCGCCTGCATGCCGACGCAGATACCGAGAAACGGACGGTCGAGGCTGACTTCACGCACCAGCTCATCGAAGCCCAGGCGGCGGATCTCGGCCATGCAGTCGCGGATCGCGCCGACGCCGGGAAAGACCACGCGGTCCGCCTCGCGAATCACCTGCGCATCGCTGGTCACCAGCACCCGGCCAGCGCCGACGTGCTCCAGCGCCTTGGCCACCGAGTGCAGGTTGCCCATGCCGTAATCGATGACGGCAACCGTCTGCATTACAGGCAACCCTTGGTCGAAGGCATCTGGCCAGCCATGCGCTCGTCCAGCGTCAGCGCCATGCGCAATGCGCGGCCGAAGGCCTTGAACACGGTTTCGATCTGATGGTGGGTGTTGGTGCCCCGCAGGTTGTCGATGTGCAGCGTCACCAGCGCGTGGTTGACGAAGCCCTGGAAGAACTCCTGGAACAGGTCGACATCGAAGCCACCGACGGTGGCGCGGGTATAGGGCACGTTCATGGTCAGACCAGGACGACCGGAGAAGTCGATCACCACGCGCGACAGCGCTTCATCCAGCGGAACGTAAGAATGCCCGTAGCGGGTCATGCCCTTCTTGTCACCGATGGCTTTGGCGAAGGCCTGGCCGAGAGTGATGCCGACATCCTCGACGGTGTGGTGGTCATCGATATGCAGGTCACCCTTGCATTCGATGTCCAGGTCGATCAGGCCATGGCGGGCGATCTGATCGAGCATGTGTTCGAGAAAGGGCACGCCGATGGCGAATCGCGCCTGGCCGGTGCCATCCAGATTGATCGTGGCCTTGACCTGGGTTTCCAGGGTGTTGCGCTCTACGCAAGCCGTACGCTCGGACATCCAACAGCTCCGCTGATTCGTGGGGCGAAAAGGGGCACAGTATAGGCCAAACACCGATGTGCGGGTATGCCACAGGGGCTGGACTGCATCTTGCAAGAATTGATGCCTTCACTTGCAAAGGTACCGCCCCATGCACGGACGGAAAATGCCTGCGACCTTACGTTTCATGTTGGCCTCCCGGCGCAGCGAGCTGCTCGGCCTGGAAGACTTGGCCCATACCTGCAAACTGGTCACCCACATCAGCCGGCTGGTACACGCGCTGCAGAAGGAGCGCGGCTATTCGAACATCTACCTGGCCGGCGACGCCGCAGACCAGCGCCAGCAACTCGATGCGCTCAGCCTGGAGGCCGAAGCACTGGAGCGAGGCGTTCGCGAAGACCTTGAAGGCATCGATCTGGACGCCGTCAGCACTGCAGACAAGACACGCCTCTATGCCCGCATCGCCTACGCGCTGCACAACCTGGACGAGCTACCGGCGCTGCGCCGGCGGATCCGTGACCATGCCATTCGCATGCAGGACGCCACCGCCACGCTGGTGCGGCTGATAGGCGGACTTCTGGCGGTGGTGTTCGAGGCCGCCGACACGGCTGCCGACCCGCATATCACCCGTTGCCTGGTCGCGCTGTTCAATTTCATGCAAGGCAAGGAGCTGGCTGGCCAGGAGCGCGCCCTGGGTGTCGTCGGTTTCGCCAGCGGCTACTTCCAAACCGACACGCTGGACCGACTGGAGCAGCTGGTGGAGGGACAGGATCGCTGCTTCAGCAATTTCAGCCGCTTTGCCAGCACAACAGCACAGGAGCTTTGGCTGGAGCTGTGGGCCAGTGAGTTCAACACCCAGGCCTGCCGCTTGCGCGACGTCGCCCGCCGTACCAGTCCGGGTGCCGTGGTCGAGCCACAGCTTTGCCAACTCTGGTTCGAGCTGCATTCACGCCGAATCGACCTGATGAAGATTGTCGAGACACGCCTGGAGCAGGACCTGCTGCAGCAGTGCCAACAAAGCATCGAGCGCATCCGCAAAGACCTCAAGAGCCATCGCCGACTGCTCAACGAGATCGCAGACATGCACGCTGCAGCCGAGCAAGCACGGCTATTCAACGTGCAGGCCAGCGACCTCGATACGCCGCCGCAGGATGGCATGACCGCTTTGGTGGCACGTTCGACGCTGGAGCTGCTGCTGACCCAGAGCGTGCGCCTGCAAGGTCTCAACGAGGAGCTCCGCGAAGCGCGCCAGGCGCTGGATGAGCGCAAACAGGTGGAGCTTGCCAAACAGCACCTGATGCGCCAGCAGGGCTGCTCCGAAGGCGAGGCCTATGCCAGGCTCCGGCAGGCAGCAATGAACCAGGGCCTGCGCCTGGAAGAAGTTGCCCAGCGCCTGCTGATGCTCACACGCGACCCGACCGACAAGGTCCCGCGCGCAAGCCCGGCGCGCGGCACTCGGCACTGAAAACAGGCACGCCTGTCCCTTGAACTGATTTACTGCCCCGCGGATGTGCATTCCTTTCGCTGGCCCAGCCACGGCTGTGGCCGGCGAAGTCCATCGAGGGAACGCGCCGCCGGCCTTCGCACAACCTACCCAAGTACTTGATTTGGCGGGAGCATCTGGCGCAATCAAAGCCTTGGAGCAACCTCTCCTTCGCTGCCGGCGTATTGCTGGCACAGCTTTCGCAATGGCCGAAGCAGGCCGGATCAATCGGCTTCACATTTCGTCATCAGGACAACGGCGTCCACCCCTCCCGGCTCAAGCCTGTTGGTGTGGCGCCGTTTTTTTGCCCAAAGGAAATCGACATGACCGACAAGCCGGACAACAACCAGCCCAACAGCCCAACGCTGGCCTCGCGCCGCAGCTTTCTCAAGCATTCGATCATTGCTGCCAGTGGCGTCGCGCTGTTTGGCGGCATGTTGCCGGGCATGCGCTCAGCCGCCTGGGCTGCGGGCGGTGACGTGGAAACGCCTAAGGCGAAGCTCGGCTTCATTGCCCTTACCGATGCCGCCCCGCTGTTTGTCGCGGCCGAGAAAGGCATGTTCGCCAAATACGGAATGACCGGGGTGGAGGTGCTCAAGCAGTCCTCCTGGGGCACCACACGCGACAACCTGGTGCTCGGTTCGGCAAAAAACGGCATCGACGGTGCGCACATCCTCACCCCCATGCCCTATCTGATCAGCGCCGGCATCGTCACGCCGAACAACCAGCCGGTGGCCATGTCGATCCTGGCGCGGCTCAACCTGTCCGGCCAGTGCATTTCGGTGGGGGAGGAATATCGCGACCTGAAGATCGGCCTGGACAGCACGCCATTCAAGGCCGCCCTGGAAGCCAAGAAGGCCAGCGGCAAGAAAGTCAGCGCGGCGATGACCTTTCCCGGCGGCACCCATGACCTGTGGATGCGCTACTGGCTGGCGGCCGGCGGCATCGACCCGAATGCAGACATCAACACCATCGTCGTGCCGCCGGCGCAGATGGTCGCCAACATGAAGGTCGGCAGTATGGACACCTTCTGTGTGTGCGAGCCATGGAACGCGCAGTTGATCAACCAGAAGATCGGCTACACCGCCAACACCACTGGCGAACTGTGGCACAACCACCCGGAGAAGGCCTTCGCCCTGCGCAGCGATTACGTGCAGGCCAACCCCAACGCCGCCAAGGCGCTGACCATGGCGATCATGGAAGCCCAGCAGTTTTGTGAGAAGTCCGAGAACAAGGAGGAAGTGGCGAAGATCTGCTCACAGCGCAAATGGATCGGCGCGCCCTATGCCGACATCGTCGACCGCATGAAAGGCAACTTCGCCTACGGCACCGGCAAGGTCGTCGAGAACCATCCCGAGCAGATGCGCTATTGGGACGACCACGCCTCCTATCCGTTCCAGAGCCACGACCTCTGGTTCCTCACCGAGAACAAGCGCTGGGGCTATCTGCCAACCGATTTCGACAGCCAGGCGCTGATCGCCCAGGTCAACCGAGAGGACATCTGGCGCGCCGCCGCCGGTGAGCTGAATCTGCCTGCCGAGCTGATCCCCAGCTCCACTTCCCGCGGAATAGAGAAGTTCTTCGACGGCAAGGTATTCGACCCCGAGAACCCGCAAGCCTATCTGGACAGCCTGACCATCAAGGCCATGGCCTGACGACAGCAACCCGCGAGGAAAAGCCCATGAATGCCAATGTCAAATTGCAGCCTGCCAACGCAGAGCCGGCGTCTATCGCTCGCCCTTCCCGGCTTGCCTCGCTGGCGCGGCGCAGTGGCCGATACGCGGCGCAGCAACTGGTGCCACCGCTGGTGATCCTGCTGGTGCTCGGGGTGATCTGGGAAATGCTCTGCTCCGGCGCCAATGCCGCGCTGCCGCCACCGTCGCAGGTGGTCGCCGAGACCTGGGAGCTGATCATCGACCCGTTCTACGACAACGGCGGCAACGACGTGGGGCTGGCCTGGCAGTTGCTGGCGAGCCTGCAGCGGGTTGCGGTGGGTTATGTGCTGGCAGTGGTCGCCGGAGTCGCCCTCGGCGTGCTGATCGGCCAGTCGGACTGGGCCATGCGCGGCCTCGATCCGATCTTCCAGGTGCTGCGCACGGTGCCGCCGCTGGCCTGGCTGCCACTGTCGCTGGCGGGCTTTCAAGACAGCCATCCCTCGGCGCTGTTCGTCATCTTCATCACCGCGATCTGGCCGATCATCATCAATACGGCGGTGGGTATCCGCAACATTCCGCAGGACTACCGCAACGTTGCCCAGGTGCTGCAACTCAACGGCCTGGAGTACTTCAAGACCATCATGCTGCCGGCAGCGGCCCCCTACATCTTCACCGGCCTGCGCATCGGGGTCGGCCTGTCGTGGCTGGCGATCATCGCCGCGGAAATGCTCATCGGCGGTGTCGGCATCGGTTTCTTCATCTGGGATGCGTGGAATGCCTCGCGCATCAGCGACATCATCCTCGCGCTCGTCTACATCGGGGTGGTCGGCTTCGTGCTTGATCGCCTGGTGGCCTTCGTCGGCCAGCGCATCACCCGCGGCATTCCGGCCAACTGAGGAGCAATGCCATGAGCTATCTCTCCATCGAACACCTGGACAAGAGCTTCGTGCGCGGCAACCTCGCCTCGCAGGTGCTCAAGGACATCAACCTGAACATCGCCAAGGGTGAGTTCATTTCGATCATCGGCCACTCCGGCTGCGGCAAATCGACGGTGCTGAACATCGTCGCCGGCCTGCTCGACCCCAGCCTCGGCGGCGTGATCCTCGATGGCAAGGAAGTGCGCGGGCCTGGCCCCGACCGCAGCATGGTGTTCCAGAACCATTCGCTGCTGCCCTGGCTGACCGTTTACGAGAACGTCGAGGTGGCCGTGAACAAGCTGTTCAAGCGCAGCATGGGCAAACGCGAACGGCGTGACTGGATCGAGCACAACCTGGCGCTGGTGAACATGAGCCACGCGCTGAAAAAATATCCGCAGGAAATCTCCGGCGGCATGAAGCAGCGCGTCGGCATCGCCCGCGCGCTGGCGATGAAACCCAAGGTGCTGCTGCTCGACGAGCCCTTCGGCGCCCTCGATGCGCTGACCCGCGCACACTTGCAGGATGAGGTGATGAAAATCCAGAAGGACCTGGGCAACACCATGATGATGATCACCCATGACGTCGATGAAGCGGTGCTGTTGTCCGACCGCATCGTGATGATGACCAACGGACCCTCGGCGACCATTGGCGAAATCCTCGAGGTGAAGCTGCCGCGCCCGCGTGACCGCATCGCCCTGGCGGCCGATCCCGAGTACAACCATTACCGCCGGGCGGTGCTGAGCTTTCTTCATGAGCGGCACCGCTTGCATTGACATGGCACCGAACGGCCGCCGTCTCGTGCGATGGCGGCCGTTCGGCGTATCCTTGCCGGCAATTTTGCTCAGCCGTCGCAAGGTCGCCATGCCCGTCTACGTCGAATCCGTCATCCAGCCCAGCCCGCAAGACCTAACCGATCTCGCGAAAATCTACGCCGACGCCCCCGAGTGGCTGCTGGCGCCCCACGCCAATGCCGAGGCGCTGATCGAGTCGGCATTTGCCGAAGGCAGCCTGATCGCCGGCCGCTTCAATGATCGCCTGCTCGGCGCGGCCCTGCTGCAACGCAACGACAGTACATGGCGTCTGTCGCACCTGTGCGTGCGCAAAGTTACCCGCAAGCGCGGCGTCGGGCGCCGGCTGCTGGAAGAAAGCCAGCGCCAGGCAGATCTCGCCGGCGCCTGCCTGCAGCTGGCCGCGCCCGTCGACAACCAGGAAATCCAGGCCCTGGCGGCGCGCAACCAGCTGGTGCTGAAGCCGCTCTGAGCAGAGCTGCGCAGTCCAACGCTACGAACCAACCCGCACAGCCGGCGTCAATTCGGCAACGCTATACTCGCTCGATTCGAAATCGCCAACACAAAGGACCCGTCCATGAAAGCGCTCGGCAAGATCCTGGGCCTGACAATCCTCGGATTGCTGCTGGTCATCGTTGCGTTGGGCTTCGCCCTGACTCACCTGTTCGACCCCAACGACTACAAGGAAGAAATTCGCCAGCTCGCCCGCGATAAGGCCGGGCTCGAGCTGCAGATCAATGGCGACATCGGCTGGAGCCTGTTCCCCTGGCTCGGCCTCGAGCTGCACGAAACCACCCTCGCCAGTACCCGCGCGCCACAGCAGCCCTTCGCCGAACTGCGCATGCTCGGGCTTTCTGTTCGTGTGCTGCCGCTGCTGCGCCGCGAAGTGCAGATGAGTGACATCAGCATCCAAGGCCTCAACCTGACGCTGAGTCGCGACGAGAATGGCATTGGCAATTGGGAAGGTGTGGGCCAGCCGCCAGAGCAAGACGCGCCAACCGATGCAGAGCCCGCGCCAATTGCGGAGCCGGAGCGCGCCGAGAAAGCCGACGCAAAGCCTGCACGGCCGCTCAGGCTGGATATCGACAGCCTCAACATCAGCGATGCACGCGTCACCTACAACGACGCCAAGAGCGGCCAGCAATTCAGCGCCGAAGGCATCGAGCTGAGCACTGGCGCCATTCGGGAAGGCTCGCCTATTCCGCTCAAGCTCAACGCCTTCTTCGGCAGCAATCAGCCGGTGATGCGCGCACGTACCGAACTGCAAGGCACGCTGCGTTTCGACAACCAGCTGCAGCGCTACCAGCTCGAAGATCTGCGCCTGAGCGGCGAAGCCTCCGGTGAGCCGCTGCAGGGCAAGACCCTGAGCTTCACCGCGCAGGGCCAATTGCAGGCCGACCTGGTGGCTCAGGTCGCCGAGTGGACCAGCCTCAAGTTCACCGCGAACCAACTGCGCGGCCTTGGCGAAATCAAGCTGCGCGACCTGCAGGAACAGTTCAAGCTTGCTGGCACGCTGTCCATCGCCCAATTCAATGGCCGCGAGTTCCTCGAGAGCATCGGCCAGCAGCTGCCGCCAATGGCCGCAAACACCGCGCTGAGCAAGATCGAGCTGGTCACCCGCCTGACCGGTACGCAGAGCAGCCTGATGCTCGAAGAGCTGAACCTGACGCTGGACGACTCCACCTTCACCGGCCAGGTCGGCATCAGCGATTTCGCCAAACAGGCGCTGCGCGCGCAGCTCAAGGGTGATCGCCTCAATCTCGATCATTACCTGCCGCCAACCAAGACCGATCCAGCCCGGGCGGCGCGGCAGAGCGAAGTCAAAAAGACCGAGGCCGCCGCCATCGGCAGCGGCACCTCGCCGTTGCCCGAAAAGCCGACCCAGCTGGCCTGGAGCAATGAATCGATGCTGCCGCTCGGGCCACTGCGCGCACTCGATACCAACATCAACCTGAGCATCGCCAGCCTCACCGCGATGAAATTACCGTTCGAAGCGTTCAGCCTGGCCGCCAACAGCGCCAACGGCCTGCTGACCCTGGAACAGTTGCGCAGCAATCTCTACAACGGCCGCGTGGAGTTGACTGCCCGCCTCGACGCGCGCCCGGATATCCCGCTGATTACTTCGCAGCAGCGCATCGTCCACATTCCGATCGACCGCCTGCTGGAAAGCCAGGGTCAACAGGTGACGATCAAGGGCCTGCTCAACCTGGACAGCGACCTGAGCACCCGCGGGCAAAGTCAGAAGGCCTGGATCGACAACCTCAACGGCAAGGTCGGCTTCGTCATCGACAACGGCGTGCTGCTCGACGCCAATCTGGAGCAGCAACTCTGTACGGCCATCGCGACACTCAATCGCAAACCATTGACCAGCGAGCCGCGTAGCAAGGACACGCCCTTCCGCGAACTCAAGGGCAACCTGAACTTGCGTAACGGCGTGGCCAGCAACCCCGATCTGAAAGTCAGCATCCCGGGGCTGACCGTCAACGGCAACGGCGACGTCGATCTGCGGGTGCTGAGCATGGACTATCGCATCGGCATTCTGGTCGAGGGCGACAAGGGCGCCATGCCGGATGAAGCCTGCCAGGTCAACGAGCGCTACGAGGGCATCGAGTGGCCACTGCGCTGCCGCGGACCGCTGGAGCTAGGCGCCAAGGCCTGCCGCTTCGATAAGGACGCGCTCGGCAAAGTCGCCGCCAGGCTTGCCGGCAACAAGCTCAACGAGAAGATCGAGGAGAAGCTTGGCGACAAGGTCAGCCCAGAGCTCAAAGATGCGCTCAAAGGACTGTTCCAGCGATGACTCCCGAACAGTTCGGTGCCGCGGTGCTCGTCTGGTATGACCGCCACGGCCGCAAGGATCTGCCCTGGCAACAGGGCATCACACCGTATCGCGTCTGGGTCTCGGAGATCATGCTGCAACAGACCCAGGTCAGCACCGTGCTCGGCTACTTCGACCGCTTCATGGAAGCGCTGCCCAGCGTCGAAGCGCTGGCATCTGCCAGCGAAGACGAAGTGCTGCATCTCTGGACCGGCCTCGGCTACTACAGCCGCGCGCGCAACCTGCACAAGACCGCAAAACAGGTCGTCAGCGAACATGGCGGCGTGTTTCCAGCCGATGTGGAAAAACTCTCCGAACTGCCCGGCATCGGTCGCAGCACCGCCGGCGCCATCGCCAGCCTGAGCATGGGCCTGCGCGCACCTATTCTCGACGGCAACGTCAAACGCGTGCTGGCTCGTTATATCGCCCAGAACGGCTATCCCGGCGAGCCGAAGGTAGCGAAGCAACTGTGGGAGATAGCCGAGCGCTTCACGCCGCAACAGCGAGTCAATCACTACACCCAAGCGATGATGGATCTCGGCGCGACGCTCTGCACGCGGAGCAAGCCCAGCTGCCTGCTGTGCCCGTTGAAGGGCGGCTGCCGCGCGCACCTGCTTGGCCGGGAAACCGATTTCCCGGTGCCCAAGCCGCGCAAGGCACTGCCGCAGAAGCGCACCCTGATGCCGCTGCTGACCAACCACGACAACGCCATCCTGCTTTACAAGCGCCCCTCTACCGGCCTCTGGGGAGGACTATGGAGCCTGCCCGAGCTGGACGACCTCGCTGCCCTCGAGCAACTTGCCGAGCGCTACCGGCTGGAACTGGGAGAACACCGCGAGCTGCCCGGCCTGACCCACACGTTCAGCCATTTCCAGCTGGCCATCGAACCCTGGCTGATCAGGGTCAAATCCAACGCCGGTAGCGTGGAGGAGGCCGACTGGCTCTGGTATAACCTTGCCGCTCCGCCGCGCCTGGGGCTCGCCGCCCCGGTCAAGACGCTGCTCAAGCGCGCCGCCGCTGAATTGAATGCAGGAGAAATGCAATGACCCGCACCGTGAACTGCCGCAAGTACAAAGAAGAACTCCCCGGCCTCGAGCGCCCGCCCTATCCCGGCGCCAAAGGCGAAGACATCTTCAACAACGTCTCGAAAAAAGCCTGGGACGACTGGCAGAAGCACCAGACCATGCTGATCAACGAACGTCGCCTGAACATGATGAACGCCGAGGACCGCAAATTCCTCCAAGCGGAGATGGACAAGTTCCTGTCCGGCGAGGAATACGCCCAGGCCGAAGGCTACGTGCCGCCGAGCGAGTGAGTTCCGTATGGGCGTTTGCCAGTCGAGCGAAACCTGCTGGCCAAGCGCCCCAACGCTAAACGCCCGTCCCTGCTAAATATTTTCCTTTCCGCGCTTGACAGTCAAAAGCCAAATCCGTCTAATAGCGCCCCGTTGCCCAGGTAGCTCAGTCGGTAGAGCAGGGGATTGAAAATCCCCGTGTCGGCGGTTCGATTCCGTCCCTGGGCACCATTATACCTAAGCCCCTGATTCCGCAAGGATTCGGGGGTTTTTCGTATGTGGACGACCTTCACCCCTTCCGTTTTGCGTACACCGGGAGGGTACACCTGATGGTTTTGGCAATGAGTAGACCCCACAAAGATTCTCGCGGCGTTTACTGGTTACGGCGGAAAGTACCTGCCGATCTTCGTCCCATTCTTGGACGCACTGAGTACAAGCGCTCCCTGCGCACCCGCGACCCCGAAGAGGCCGCCCGGCGTTTCCCAGCTGCATATCAAGAGTCAGCAGAGTGCTTTGCACTGGCGCGCGCTCAGCTGGCCGGCCATTCATTGCTCAACGCCGCTGACGTTCAACAACTCGCAGCTCGGTGGTTCAGCCAAGAGCACGCCAAGATGTTGAGCAGCGGTGACTGCAGCACCTATCTGCTTGCCGGCTCTCCCCAAATCGACCCGGAAACAGGCGAAGACCTTGGGCCTGTGTGGGACAGCCTTCGGCCCTTGCTTGATGACGTAAGCATTGGAACGTGGACGGAGGTGGTGCATCCCTTTGTGGAGGAGACGCTATGCGCTCATCACTTACCCATGCCCCCGCCGGCTCGCCCCTCATGAGTCAGCTCCTGGAAGCCTTTCGGGTGAAGCTACTGCTGCTCTCGGATTGGGCCTACTCACAGACCCACGCTAACGGGCGCTACGTAGCCCCTCCTCCCGTGGAACCTCGCGCCCCGCTATCAGTAGAAGCTGCTAGACAGGCAGAGCAGGACGCAGCCTCGCAGCTTCCCGTCTCGAAGGCGCTGGAGGCTTGGGCTGAAGCCAAACGCCTTGACGACGGCGACGACCGCAGCACGCAGAAGACAATTGCCGAGTTCTCGACTGTGATAGCTCGCTTCATCGAGTTGCATGGAGATGTGCCTGTCGCCCGCATCAGTCGTGCAACCTGCCAAACATTCCGGGCGTCCCTCGCCAAGATGCCAACCAGTGGCAAGGGTGTTCGCTCCCTCACAGCGCCTCAGGCAATCGCCAAGGCAGAGGCCGAAGGTCTGCCACTGGCCAGCCCTGCAACAGTTCGCAAGCAGCTCAAGGCATTGTCTACGGTGTTGAACTTCGCCAGCCAGCGCCTAGGCCTGATACCTGAAGACCCCGTCTCAGCTTCTGGACTGCTCCGCAGTCTTGCGAAGTCAGCAAGGAATGCAGAGACCCGAACAGCGGATGAGAAGGGCTACACACGCCGAGAGCTGGCTCTCATCTTCGGCAGCCCATTATTCCGGGGTGAGTGGTCGCCGCCGAGGGCTGACTATGGGCAAGCCTTGTACTGGCTGCCGCTGCTGATGGCGTATACCGGGGCGCGTCGCGAGGAGCTAGCGCAGGCCTTGGTTGCCGACATCCGCCAAGATGCCGAAGCTGGCTGCTGGTTCATAGACATCTGTCCGGGAGAAGGGAAGACGCTGAAGACTCACAGCAGTCGCCGGAAGGTTCCGCTGCACCGTGACCTCATAGCCTTGGGCTTCATTGACTATCGCAACAGCCTGCCCGCCGATGGCCGACTCTTTCCCCGACTGAAGTTCCATCGAATAGACGGATACAGCCATGCCGTTGGTAAAACTTGGGAGAAGTACCTCAGGGAGGAGCTGCGGCTGGAATCCAAAGCCTCGCCTTCCCACGGCTTCCGCCACGCCTTCAAAACGCTGTGTCGGGATGTGGGCATCGAAGCAGCTTTGACTGATTGGCTCGCGGGCCATGCAGCGCCGAACGTAGGGGCTACCTATGGGACCTACCCCATGCGCCGCCTGTATGAGGAGCTGAAGAGGTTCCCCAGTATCGCTACAGACGCCGGACTGCTTCGCTAGGCCGCTTCTACAGGCCGGCGGGTGCGCTTGTTGCGCTTTTCCCCACGCGCCCCTAGGGACGCCAAGGCATTAGCCCGTTCGTTGCCAGGGATGCCGCTGTGGGCCTTAACCCAATGAGTGGTGACCTCCTTCCCTTGCAGTAGCTGGTCAATCCGCTGCGATAGGTCGAGGTGCTCTGGGGGCTTCTTGTCCGACTTCTTCCAGCCCTTAGCCTTCCAGCTCGCCAGCCAGCCCTGCAAGGCCTTTGCGATGTATTCGCTGTCCGTGTGCAGGATGATAGGCGCAGGCTGTTTGCATTGCTTCAGGGCTTCAGCAACTGCCATCAGCTCGGCCCTGCTGTTGGTCTGGGGCTGTCCCTCGGGAACTGGCCCAGCAATCTCCAGGGTGTCGCCTTGGGGATTGGTGAGTACTGCTCCCCAGCCAGCCTGGGCAAAGGGGCTTCCGTTGTTGTGGCATGCGCCGTCGGTGTAGATCGTGTAGGTGTTCATGGGATAGATGTCCTGCTGACAGGCGTAGAGGAGGCCTCAAAGTGGGTATGAGCCCCCCCTGACGATACCCACCTTGAGCCCTCTCAAAAGTCCGAGGAGGCGTTCAAGGGGTCTGCTTCGTTGTAGAGGGACGGTGGTTGGTAGTCGAAAGCCTGCGTCTTCTGCCAAGCCAAGAAGTCTTCCATCTCTTCTGCTGAGAGGGTTGCTTCGTCATCGCTGGGTAGTGGCTGAGGAGAGACCGAGAACGCCCGCTGCAGCTTGTCCATTCCCTCGGCGGCCTTGAGGTTGTGCAGGTGGAAGCCAACTTCAGACATGGCCTTCTTGGCGACCTCTGGGCCGTAGGCTCCGGCGAAGTTCACCAGTAGCTGGGCAATCTCTCGGGCAGCTTTCTTCTCCTGCCAGCGCGAGTCCTTGCGTTCGCTGGTGCCGTCCCTCCT
>Ga0233372_1000639_pt1 | contig 15273 bp, 19 predicted proteins | sample ElkDunMinimDraft_4_FD_191538 | JGI IMG/M metagenome (GOLD analysis project Ga0233372, IMG submission 191538) | Fecal eukaryotic communites from dung pellets of Tule Elk in California, USA - Elk Dung D8 | ecosystem: Host-associated > Mammals > Digestive system > Large intestine > Fecal | place... | reverse complement strand
GGCGGCGTCGGGGGAGCGGTCGAGCAAGGTCGCGATGTCGTCGAACGGCACCCCGAACATGTCGTGCAGCACGAACGCGAGGCGTTCCGAGGGCGAGAGTGCGTCGAGGACGACGAGCAGGGCGAGGCCGACGCCGTCCGCGAGCAGCGCGGACTCCTCTGGGTCGGTGCCCGACTCGGGACTGATGATCGGGTCCGGGACGTGGACCAGCGGCACCTCGGCACGCTGTCGTCTCGTACGCAGCTGGTTGAGGCAGACGCGGGCGACGACCGTGGTCAGCCACGCGCCCATGTTGTCCACCACGGAGGTGTCGGCACGGCTGACCCGTATCCAGGCGTCCTGCACGGCGTCGTCGGCGTCACCACGCGAGCCGAGCATGCGGAAGGCGACCACGCGCAGTCGCGGTCGGTGCGCCTCGAACGTCTCCTCCAACCAGGAGCCGTCTGCGCCGCGCTCGTCGGGATCGACCACCGGGTCACCTCTCTTCGTCCGTCCAGGCCTCTCCTCAGAGGACCCGCGCGAAGCTGCGGATGTGACATCCGCACCCGGTCACATCGTGGCGCGGCTGGGGTTCGAGGGGGTAGAGCGATCGCCACCGGAGGCGAACCCCGTACGAGAGGAACCCACCCATGAGTGCCGTGCCGACCACCGTCGTCATCGTCGTCGCTGCCTGGATCGCCTTCTCCGGAGTCAGCGTGCTGGCCCGGCGTGCGTTCATCGTCGAGAACCTCGAGGCCTACGGCGTCCCGGAGCGGTGGTGGCCGTGGCTGGGCGTCGCGAAGACCGTCGGTGCCGCGGGCTTGCTCGCAGGCCTGGTGGTCCCCGCCGTCGGCATCGCCGCGGCGATGGGTCTCGGCGTGTACTTCGTCGGTGCGCTTCTCACAGTCACGCGTGCCCGGGCGTACAGCCACCTTCCATTCCCGCTGCTGTACCTCGTCCCGGCCGTCGCCGCGGGTTGGCTCCTCGCGAACGCGGCGTGAGCAAGCGAGCCGGTAGAACGGTGGGATGACCTCGTGGGACACGTCGACTCCAGGAGTCGTCACGCTGCCCTCGGGCCGCCGCGTACGCGGGCGAAGCCTGCGCGCGCACCGCGCGGCCGGTGATGAGCCCGGCCTCGCCGTGCAGATCGCCGCCGCGGCACCACCGGCGCCGCCGTGGGAGCGGCGGTGGATCCGGTGGCGCGACTTCTGGGTCCCGTCCCACCCCGACGAGGCGACGGCGGTCCTGCGGGAGGCGTACGAACGCGCGGCGCACGAGCGTGTCGAGATCGGCTGCGGGGGAGGGGTCGGCCGTACCGGGACCGCGCTGGCGGTCCTCGCCGTGCTGGACGGGATGGACGCGGACGCCGCGCTCGCGTGGGTGCGGGCGCACTATCACCCGCGTGCCGTGGAGACGCCGTGGCAGCGGCGATACGTGAGGCGGGTCAGACGAGACTCGCCGTGAGTCCGCCGTCGAGGACGTAGCTGCTCCCCGTGATCCACGTCGCGCGGTCGGACGCGAGGAAGCAGACGACCTCGGCCACGTCCTCCGGCGTGCCGAGGCGGCCCTGCTTGGCAGCGACGAGGTCACTGAAAGGCACCTGGGTCGCCCCCTCGAAGTCCGGCCGGAGCCGGTCGACCATGCTCGTGTCGGCGAAGCCCGGGCACACCGCGTTCACGCGCACGCCCGACGGCCGGAGCTCGACGGCCGCCACACGGGTGAGCTGGATGAGCGCGGCCTTGGTGGCGCAGTACGACCCCAGGAGCGGGCTCCCGCCGAGGCCGGCGACCGACGCGATGTTGACGATGTTGCCGCCGGACTCGATCAGGTGCGGTGCGGCGGCCTTCGTGGCGACGAACGGTCCGCGGACGTTGATCGCGAAGATCCTGTCGAAGCTCTCCGTGGACTGTTGGACGAGCGGGCTGGAGACCTCGATCCCGGCGTTGTTCACGAGGACGTCCAGCCCGCCGAGGATCCCGACCGCCCGCGCGATCGCCGCCTGGACCGCTGCCTCGTCCGAGACGTCGCAGCTGGCGGTGCCGGCGGCGCCGAGCTCGTCGCACGTCGCGTCGGCCGCCTCGGCGTCCAGATCGCTGATGACCACCTGGGCCCCCTCGGCGATCGCGAGCGTGGCGATGGCCCTCCCGATGCCCCTGGCCGAGCCGGTCACGAAGATGCGTTTGCCGCTGAGGTCTGACATCGAGGGCCTCCTGCTCGGGGTCTGTGCCAGGAGGCTAGCGCCAACGCGAGCGGTCGGCTCGGGCGATCACGTCACGCCGTGTCGTCGGCGAGCGCGCGCCGCTCGCGGGTGTCCGTGGAGTCCGGCTCCCAGCGCAGAAGGTCACCGGGTTGGCACTCCAGCACCTCGCACAGCGCCTCGAGCGTCGTGAACCGTACGGCCTTGGCGCGGCCGTTCTTGAGGACCGCGAGGTTCGCCGGAGTGATGCCGACGCGGTCGGCGAGCGTGCCGACCGACATCTTGCGGCGGGCGAGCATGACGTCGATGTCGACGAGGATCGGCATCAGATCACCTCGTCCAGCTCGGAGCGGAGACTCGTGGCTTCGGCATCGCGCGCGACCGCTTGGGCGAGCAGGGTCCGGAGGACGAGGACGAGGAGCGCGACGCCCGCGACCATCAGGGCGAAGCCACCGATCAGAAGGACGATCCCCGGTGCGACCGCCTCTCCCGGAGCGAGCACGACTCCCAGCCCGAACGCGAGCACCGACGCCGTGGCGACCGCGCCGATCACGACGTCGACGTACCCGAAGGCGGCGGGGGAGAACACCGTGCCGCGCCGCACCATCGTGAGCAGACGCCAGACGCACACCATCACCACCTGCGTCGTGAGGATGCCGAGAAGCACGATGACCACGACCGGTATCCGTACGCCCGCGGGCGCGTCGTTCAGGTCCACGGCGAGAAGGGGCACCATGACCGACTGCACGAAGAGGGAGCCGAGCAGCCCGAGCGCCAGCACGACGCGCAGGGCAAGAACAGCGACGTTTCCCATGAGCAACCTCCGCGTATCGCGCAACGGTCTAAATCTATCGAGAGTCGATAGATGGGTCAAGAGATGACCACCCGGGAGAAACCCGTGGTCGAGATGGCAGGTCCATGGGACGATCGGCAGGTGAGCACCGCGGAAGCACAGCGACTTCGCGATCTTGCGATGCTGCGCCGGGTGCGCGACAGGATCGATCGCGAGTACGCGCAGCCGCTGGACGTCGAAGCCCTGGCGCGCGGCGTCAACATGTCCGCCGGGCATCTCAGTCGCCAGTTCAAGCTCGCGTACGGCGAGTCCCCGTACTCGTACCTGATGACGCGTCGCATCGAGCGGGCGATGGCCCTGCTGCGCCGTGGCGACCTGAGCGTCACCGACGTCTGCTTCGAGGTCGGCTGCTCGTCGCTGGGCACGTTCAGCACCCGGTTCGCGGAACTGGTCGGCGTGCCTCCGAGCACCTACCGCGCCGAGGCGGCGCAGGCGTCGGAGGCGAGCGCGACGACCGACGAGATGCCGTCCTGCCACACCCGCCAGGTGACCCGACCGGTCAGGAATCAAGAAGCCCGTGAGTCCCGCCCACCACTAGCGTCGTCGCCATGAACATCACCATCCACTACGCCTTCCTGCCGCACACGGACGCGGATGCAGCGCTCGGCTTCTATCGCGACACTCTCGGCTTCGAGGTGCGCAACGACGTCGGCTACGACGGGATGAGGTGGCTCACGGTCGGGCCGCCCAACCAGCCCGAGACCGCGATCGTCCTGCATCCGCCGGCCGTCGACCCCGGCATCACCGACGAGGAGCGCCGCGTGATCCTCGAGCTGATCGCCAAGGGCTCGTACGGGTCGCTCGCGCTGGCCACCGACGACCTCGACGGGCTGTTCGAGCGCCTGCAGGCCAGCGGCGCGGACGTCGTCCAGGAGCCGACCGACCAGCCGTACGGGGTTCGCGACTGCGCGTTCCGCGACCCCACCGGCAACCTGCTGCGCATCAACCAGAGCTGAAGGATCCGGTCTGTCGCGAGGCCCGCGCTCGTGTGACAAAGGATGACCGGAATGGCCCCTAGGGTGGACCGAGAACGCGGCCCGCTGACCGATGGAGAGAAGATGACCACGCTGCCCGCTGCCGACACCCACGACCTGATCCGCGTGCAGGGCGCACGCGAGAACAACCTCAAGGATGTCAGCGTCGAGCTGCCGAAGCGTCGACTGACGGTGTTCACCGGTGTCTCCGGATCCGGCAAGAGCTCGCTGGTGTTCGCCACGATCGCCGCGGAGTCGCAGCGGATGATCAACGAGACCTACTCGGCGTTCGTCCAGGGCTTCATGCCGTCGCTGGCACGCCCGGAGGTCGACTACCTCGAGGGCCTCACGACGGCGATCATCGTCGATCAGGAGCGGATGGGGGCGAACCCGCGGTCGACCGTCGGGACCGCGACCGACGCCCACGCGATGCTGCGCATCCTCTTCAGCCGGATCGGTACGCCGTACATCGGCCCGCCCACGGCGTTCGCCTTCAACGTCCCCACGCGCACGGCGAGCGGGGTGATGAAGACGGAGAAGGGTGGCAAGGAGGAGAAGTCGGTTGTCCGCAACGCGGTCTACCAGGGCGGGATGTGCCCTCGATGCGAGGGCATGGGCGCGATCAGCGACTTCGACCTGACCGCCCTCTACGACGACGGCAAGTCGCTCGCCGAGGGGGCGCTGACCGTCCCCGGCTACAGCATGGACGGCTGGTACGGCCGGATCTTCAAGAGCGCCGGTCTCCCGATGGACAAGCCGATCGCGAAGTACACCAAGAAGGAGCTCGAGCTGCTCCTGTACGCCGAGCCGAGTCGGATCAAGGCCGACGGGATCAACGTCACGTACGAGGGTCTGATCCCCAAGATCCAGAAGTCGATGCTCTCCAAGGACGTCGACGCGATGCAGCCGCACGTGCGCCGGTTCGTCGAGCGCGCGATCACGTTCACGACCTGCCCCGACTGCGACGGCACGCGCCTGAGCAAGGAAGCACTCTCCTCGACGATCAACGGGAAGAACATCGCCGACCTCTGCCGGATGCAGATCAGCGACCTGGCGGTGTGGATGCGTGACGTCGACGAACCGGGCGTCGCGCCTCTCGTCGCGGGACTCCAGCACCTCCTCGACGCGTTCGAGGACATCGGACTCGGCTACCTGAGCCTCGACCGGCCTGCGGGGACGCTGTCCGGCGGCGAGGCGCAGCGCACCAAGATGATCCGTCACCTCGGCTCGTCCCTCACCGACGTGACCTACGTCTTCGACGAGCCCACCATCGGCCTTCACCCGCACGACATCGCCCGGATGAACGACCTGCTCCTCCAGCTGCGGGACAAGGGCAACACCGTGCTCGTCGTCGAGCACAAGCCCGAGACGATCGCCATCGCCGACCATGTCGTCGATCTCGGTCCCGGCGCAGGCACCGCCGGCGGCACCATCTGCTTCGAAGGCACCGTCGACGGGCTCCGGGAGAGCGCCACGATCACCGGGCGTCACCTGGACGACCGGGCGGCGCTCAAGGAGACCGTGCGTGAGCGGACCGGGTCACTCGAGATCCGCGGCGCCTCGACCCACAACCTGCGGGACGTCGACGTCGATGTCCCGCTGGGCGTGCTCTGCGTCGTGACGGGCGTGGCTGGCTCCGGCAAGAGCTCGCTGATCCACGGCTCCGTCGCCGGACGTGACGGCGTGGTCGTCGTCGACCAGGGCGCGATCCGCGGGTCTCGCCGCAGCAACCCCGCGACGTACACCGGCCTGCTGGAGCCCATCCGCAAGGCGTTCGCCAAGGCCAACGGGGTGAAGCCGGCGCTGTTCAGCTCGAACTCCGAGGGCGCGTGCCCCGCCTGCAAGGGCGCGGGCGTGATCTTCACCGAGCTGGGCGTCATGGCCACCGTCGAGTCGCCGTGCGAGGAGTGCGAGGGACGCCGCTTCCAGGCGTCCGTCCTCGAGTACACCTTCGGTGACCGCAACATCGCCGAGGTGCTCGCGATGTCGGTCACCGAGGCCGAGAAGTTCTTCGGCGAGGGCGCCGCGCGCACGCCCGCCGCGCACAAGATCCTCGACCGGCTCGTCGACGTGGGGCTCGGCTACCTCAGCCTCGGGCAGCCGCTCACGACGCTGTCGGGCGGCGAGCGGCAGCGACTGAAGCTGGCGACGCAGATGGCGGAGAAGGGTGACGTCTACGTCCTCGACGAGCCGACCACCGGACTCCACCTCGCCGACGTCGAACAGCTGCTCGGCCTGCTCGACCGCCTCGTCGAGTCCGGCAGGTCGGTCATCGTCATCGAGCATCACCAGGCGGTCATGGCGCACGCTGACTGGATCATCGATCTCGGCCCGGGCGCTGGGCACGACGGCGGCAACGTCGTCTTCGAGGGCACGCCTGCTGACCTGGTCGCGGGACGGTCGACGCTGACGGGGGAGCACCTCGCGGAGTACGTCGCCGGCTGAACGGCCCCGGATCGGGTGCCGACCGGTGAAGAACCACGGATCCGTAGCGGAGCGGATCGTGAGTCGTGGAGAATCTCGCCGTGGACACAACCCCGGCGGCTGAGAGCGGTGACGGACGTCCTCGTACGGCGCTCCGACGACTGATCGTGGTGGCGGTGGCGTCGATCGTCGCCGTTCTCGTCGCCGCGGGGTCTGCCGACACGTGGGCCAGTGCGGGCGCCCGGATCGAGAACCAGGGCTTCACCGAGGAGGACGCGGGCGTCGTGCTCAGCAGTCCCGTCAAGGGTGCGGCCACCCTGACGACGGCGCTCGTGCCCCTGTGCCTGGACGACGAGGGATCCGTCGAGATCCTCGACGTCACGCCGTACCAGCCTGTCCAGGGCATGAGAGTGACGGACTTCGGTCTCGTGCAGCCGCTGGTCATCGGCGAGAGGACGACCTCGGGGGTCGAGAACCGACGCCAGCCGTTCGCCGACGCTCTGCGGGGCCGCGAGGTCTCCCGCACGCTGACGGTCCCGTGCGACAGCGACCGCCAGGCACCCGACCTCATCGTCGAGCTCCGCAAACCCGGCGCAGAGGACGTCGAAGCCGGCGGGTTCCATATGCGCTACCGCAGCGCGGGGAGAGAGCATCGGGTGTTCACCCCGTTCGGCATTCTCTTCTGCGAACCGCGGCCCGGTCAGGAGTTCTGCTCGCCCGTGTGACCGTGACCCGCGCCGCTCAGACAGTCTCCCAGGCGAAGCCGTCGGGATCGGTGAACGTCCCGGCGTCGTTGATGACGGCCATCCGGTGCGAGCCGCTGCCCTCCTTCGGTACGCCGGCGTCCTTCGCGAGCGCCTTGCGTCCGTACAGACCGAGCTTGACGTGCCCCGCCGGTGCCTTGAACTCGACGTACTTCTTGCCGAAGCTGCGCTCCACGGCGAGCCCGTGGTCGACGTAGAACTGCTTGCTCTCGCCGACGTCGGAGGCGCCGATCAGAAGGACGACCTCGTCGATCTCTCGTACGGGGCGTCCCTTCTCCTTCTTCGAGGGCGTGGCCGCCTTCCAGATCGCGCCGTCGGGTGCCTGCACGACGCCGCCGTACCCCCACATGCTCTTGGCCGCGGGCCGCAGGACGGTCGCGCCGGCCGCGGTCGCGGACTCGAGATAGCTGTCGACCGAGGACGGCTGCGGCAGGACGAGCGACAGCGTGTAGGCCCGGAACCCGTCGGTCGGGTCGTCACCGGCCCGCACGACCAGCTGATCGCCCAACCCGAACGCCTCCTCGTAGAACTGGGTGGCGGCCGTCGGGTCGGACGCCTCGAGCGTGATGCCGGAGATCGAAGTCATGACTGCTCCTTCCAAAGCCTGCGTCGTCTGGAGGACGCGAGGTCGATGAGTTCACGCTAGGAGCGGAGAAGAGGTCGACGCTTCTCGATTCGTGACCGGTTGGGACGGCTCGCTCGGAGGGGCGCTCACGGGAGCGTCAGACGGACCCCCGCCTCCTCGGCCGTGTAGGCGTCGCGCAGCGCGTTCGTCCGCGCGAGGTCGGCCTCGGCGCGCTCACGGTCGGTGAAGTCCACGCGGGCCGACCACCGACGGGCGAAGGACAGCGTCGCCACCAGGCCCGCGTAGTTCTCGTTGTGGGTAGCGCCCTTCAGAGCGGACAGGTAGTTGAGCCGGTAGACGGTCGGGATGACGATGCGGACCTCACCGGCGCCGGCCAGCTCGGCGTTCATCATGATGCGGGCGATGCGTCCGTTGCCGTCGGCGAACGGATGGACCTCGCTGACGACGAACATCAGGTAGACGGCGCGGGCGAACGGGCTGATGAGTGCTTGCCCGATCTCGAACCCCTGGGTGAGGGTGCCCTCGACGAGGTCTGGTGCGACGAAGTACGTCTCGCCTGCGCGGTTGGCGTGCGTCTTGAACGTGCCCGGTGCCATGGTCGGCCGCCCCGCCATGAGGATCGCGTGCCGGCGCCGCAGCAGCGTGAGGAGCTCCTCGGCCTCGGCGGGCCGCTGACGCATCACGTCGTCGGACGACGTCAGCTCGTACGTCCCCAGGATGTCGTGGGCGTCCTCCGGGCGCTGGTCCGGGACGACGTCGTCGAAGACGATCTCGGCGGCCTCGTCCAGGGTGAACTCGGTGCCTTCGATGTAGTTGGAGAAGTACGCCTCGTAGAACGGCAGCAGGGCACGACGTGGCGCGTCCGCGGGCAGCGCGGGGATGCTGTCGGGGGCGAGCGTGTCGAGGTAGGCGGCGAGTCGGGAGAAGACGTCGGTGCGGCGACGGTCGTACGGCTGCCCCTTGGCACGTGCGACGAGCTGTGGCGTCTCCAGGATGTCGGTCGGGTGGGTGTTCATCGCGGCACCCACGAGCTTGTCGAGGACGGCGAGCTCCTGGTGGCGTCCGAGGAAGGGGGCGAGCGCGCGCGCGTCGTCGCGCAGCCGGTTGATCGCGTCCTCGCCCCGCCCTGCCAGGATCTCGTCGATCCACAGCTCGACCTCGGCGCGCGTGAGCGTGCGCGCCGGCCGGCCCTGTGCGGGGCGGGTCGGCACCAGGTTGTCGAGGAGACCTCGCGCGGGACCGGAGAGCCACAGGTCGCCCGGGAGCGCGAAGTCGCCGGGCATCGCCGACGGTCCCTGGCGAGGGACGACGGTGGTGCCGGCGAGCCTCAGCTCCGTACGGCGTGGGTGGACGACGAACAGGAAGCCGTCGGGTGCGAGTCCGTTCGTACGGACCGACCGGTCGGCGATGACAGCGCCCGGGAATCGCTTGGCGACGATCGTCCAGAGGTGCTCGCGGACAAGCTGCTCGGGTGTCTTGTCGATGTCGGGGGAGTAGATGCCCGTCCCCAGCTGGAGGAGTCGACCCGCTCGGTGGGCACGGGAGATCCTGTCCTTGTCGCCGTCGGTCGTGAAGACCACCGGTGGGAACACGTTCGTCATGCCGGACCCCGACGTTGGTGGGAAGCGGATTGTGGAACACAGATTTCGTCGCAGCATAGCGCATGAGCGCGACGAAATCTGTGTTCCACTCGCCGCGGAGTCGTGATTATCTCGCGATCCTGCGAGGAAATCTGTATCCCAGGTCAGCCCTGGAGGTCTCCCAGTATGCGTCGCACCCGATGCTCGATGTCGTCACGGACGCGGCGGACGACCTGCAGCGGCTGGCCCGCCGGGTCGTCGAGCGCCCAGTCCTCGTACCGCTTCCCGGGGTAGATCGGGCAGGTGTCGCCGCACCCCATCGTGACGACGACGTCGGCGTGCAGCACGTCGTCGGGGGAGAGGAGCGTCGGTTCGCAGGACGTGATGTCGATGCCGACCTCCCGCATCGCCTCGATAGCGACCGGGTTGAGCTGGTCGGCAGGTTCGGACCCCGCAGACCGGACGTCGACCGCGTCCCCCGCGAGATGCTGCAGGAAGCCCGCCGCCATCTGAGAACGTCCGGCGTTGTGGACGCAGACGAAGAGGACGGTCGGCTTGCGCGTGGCCGGAGGAGTCATCGGGCCACCGCCGGGTCCGGTGCGAAACGTGAGCGCAGCGCGAGCGCGACGTACACGAGCCCGACGAGCACGGGCACCTCGATGAGCGGTCCGACGACCCCGGCGAGCGCCTGGCCGGAGGTGGCTCCCCACGTCCCGATCGCCACGGCGATGGCCAGCTCGAAGTTGTTGCCTGCAGCGGTGAAGGCGACCGTGACAGTGCGTGCATAGCCGAGCTGCGCCACCCGCGCGGCGGTCCACGCGATGGCGAACATCGCGACGAAGTACGCCAGCAGCGGCAGTGCGATGCGGACCACGTCCCACGGGCTGCGGGTGATGGCATCTCCTTGGAGGGCGAAGAGCATCACGATGGTGAAGAGCAGTCCCCACAGCGCGAATGGGCTGACCCGGGGGAGGAAGGTCGTCTCGTACCAGGCTCGACCCTTGAGCCGCTCACCGAGCACTCGGCTCCCCAGGCCGGCGGCGAGCGGGATGCCGAGGAACACGAGCACGCTCAACGCGATCGCCGCGAGGCTGAACTCCGCCGTCGTGGTCTCCAGCCCGAGCCACCCCGGGAGGACCTGCAGGTAGAACCAGCCGAGACCGGCGAACGCGGCGAGCTGGAAGACGCTGTTGACGGTGACGAGGACCGCCGCAGCCTCGCGGTCACCGCAGGCGAGGTCGTTCCAGAGCAGCACCATCGCGATGCAGCGGGCAAGGCCGACGATGATCAGGCCCGTACGGTACTCAGGGAGGTCCGGCAGCAGCAGCCACGCGAGGACGAACATCAGCGCGGGCCCGACCAGCCAGTTGAGGACGAGCGAGATCACGACGAGCCGTCGGTCACGGAGGACCGCTCGCGTGCGGTCGTACCGGACCTTTGCCAGCACGGGATACATCATCACGAGCAGGCCCAGGGCGATCGGAGCGCTGACAGAGCCGATCTCGAGTCCCGCGAGCGCGTCGTCGAACCCGGGGACGAGACGGCCGAGCAAGAGCCCGGTGAGCATCGCCACGCCGATCCAGACCGGAAGCCAGCGATCGGTGGCCGACAGTCGTCCCGCCACTGCGGGACGACTGTCGAGAGTGTCGGCCTGGCTCATGCCACCGGCTTCAAGGCGCGGATGATCGCGCCGTGCATGCCTGGGACCGCCTCGTGGGTGAACTCCACCTCGGCGTCGACGAACCCTGCCGCCGCCAGGCCGTCGAGGTACTCCGCGCGAGACAGTGCGCCGGCGATGCACCCGACGTACGAGCCGCGCTCGGCTCGGTCGGCCGCCGTGAGCTGGTCCTCGGCGACGACGTCGGAGATCCCGATCCTTCCGCCGGGGACGAGGACGCGGAACATCTCCGAGAGCACCTTCGGCTTGTCGACCGAGAGGTTGATGACGCAGTTCGAGATCACCACGTCGACCGCGGCGTCCGGCAGCGGCACGTCCTCGATCGTGCCCTTGAGGAACTCCACGTTCTGCGCGTTCGCCTTCTCGGCGTTCGCGCGGGCGAGGTCGAGCATCTCGTCCGTCATGTCGACGCCGTACGCGAAGCCGGTCGGGCCGACCCGACGTGCGGAGAGGAGGACGTCGATCCCTCCGCCCGAACCGAGATCGAGCACCTTCTCGCCCGGATCGAGGGCTGCGACCATGAGCGGGTTGCCGCAACCCAGGCTCGCCGCGAGCGCCTCGGCGGGAAGCTCGGCCGCCTCGTCGGCGGAGTAGAGGCCGGCACCGAACGCGTCGTCGACCTCGGTCGCGGGCTCGCCGCAGCACGTGTCCGTGCTCGTCGTGGCGGGGGCACAGCACGAGCCGGCCTCCACGGTCTCCAGGACCAGCGGGTTGCCGGTCCCGGTCCGGACCTTGACGGCGGCATCCGCGTAACGCCGGCGGACCTCGTCGACCAGCGCGTCGTCGGTGGCACTCATCAGAACCTCCTGAGATTGAAGAACATCGATGCATTGACGATGGCCGATCTATCGAAAAATGTCAATACGTGTGGCAGACTGCCTGCATGGCCACTTCACTTCCGCTCCTCGAGACCCCCGCTGCCGCGTGCTGCTCGACCCTGACCGGGGGAGTGCTGGACGAGAATGAGGCCGCAACTCTCGCCAAGAGGTTCAAGGCGCTCGGCGACCCGACACGCGTACGGCTGCTCTCGATGATCGCCGCAGCGACCGACGACGAAGCCTGCATCTGTGACCTCACCGAGCCCGTCGGCCTCAGCCAGCCGACGGTGTCGCACCACATGAAGATCCTGACCGAGGCGGGCCTCGTGACCCGTGAGCAGCGAGGCCGCTGGGCGTACTACCGCGTCGTCGGCGACGCGCTCACGTCGCTCGGGACTTCCCTGACCGGTCGGGCGCGCTGAGGACCGCGAGGTCGCGCACGGCGTAGCGGTGATGCTCCGCCTCTTCGTTGAGCACGACTGTGAGGCATCGGCGTACGACGTAGTGGCCCTCGGGGTACGGGTCGGCCGGCTTGCGGCGGCACACCCGGTCGAGCTCGGGATCGGTCAGCCCGTCGACGACACGCCGCACGGTGGCCATGCGGGAAGAGCGCGCGGTGAGCACCTCGTCGAGCGTCGGGGTGGCATCGAGCGTCAGCCCGAGAGCAGCCGCCTCACCGGGCGGCATGCCGTCGGAGGGGAGGCCCAGAGGGTGGTACGGAGAGTCTTCCTCCAGCACGGCGTTGCCGACCCACGCGTCGGACGCGAACAACAGGTGCCGCTGGGTCTCGACGAACGACCACTCACCGTCGACCCGTTCGTGGAGCGCGTCGTCGGGCATCGTCCTCGCGCGCTCGAGCGTGGCGTCCCACATCGCCTCGACGGCGTCCCAGGCGGCCCGGTAGTCGGCGGGGGAGTTCGCCTGCCTCGCAAGCACTCGCACCGGATGCTGCTCATCGAGAGTCGCCTCGACGTACGCCGTCACTTCGACGTCGTTGACGACGACCCGGGTGAAGCCGCCGGCGAGGGACACGGTGCCGCCGTAGCAGTCGACGATCTTGAGACCACTGACCTCGCAGTCACGGATCTCGAGACCGGAGAGGTCGGAGCCGTGGATCCGGGCCCCTCGGAACTGGTCCGTACTCGCGTACTCAGCAGCCATCGTGGCAGTCTCGTGCAAGCATCTCGCCACCACAAGGCCGTGCGATGACTTCCGGAGGGCGAGCCGGTCTCTCCCTGACACCCCACAGCCCCTGCCTCGCGAGGAGACGTACGTGGACGAGTGGTCAGAGGATCACACCTGGTCGGCGATCCACGCGGAGCGTGATCGGTTGGCGTCGGACCTCGAACGCCTCGACGACGGGCAGTGGTCGTCGCCGTCGGAGTGCGCGGACTGGACGGTCGAGGACGTCGTCGCACACCTGACCGCCGCGGCGAGCACCAACCGGTGGCGCTGGCTCCGGAGCGTCGTCGGGGCACGCTTCCGGTTCGACGTGCACAACGCTCGCCGACTTGCCGATCATCGCGGGCCGGATCCGGCGGGCACGTTGGCGCGCTTCCGGAGCGCCTGCCCGCTCCGCGTCCAGCCCGCCCGTCCCACATGGGCGTGGCTCGGCGAGGTGATCGTGCACGGGGCCGATATCCGCGTCCCGCTCGGCATCGACTCGCTTCCCGTCCAGGAGACCGTGGACTACCTGGCCGGGCGGTTCGCCACACAGAGCTTCACCGTGCCGTCGAAGAAGATCGCCACTGGTCTGACGCTCATCAGTACGGACGGGAGCTTCCGCCACGGCAGTGGTCCGCAGGTGACCGGGCGTTCGATCGATCTCGTCCGCGCGATGGCGGGTCGTCCCGCGGCGACGGAGCGGCTGGAAGGAGACGGCGTGCCCATCCTCGCCCAACGCCTCTCCGACCTCGCGGGCACAGAGCGGGCGTAGCCCAGGAACGTCAGGGCGTCTCGTCGCGCCGCCGGCGCTCGTCCGCCGTTGCGTGACGGTCGACGTACTCCTGCCCGCTCAGCTTCTGGATCGCGGCCATCAGCGCATCAGCTGCCTCCCGCCACGCCTCGGGAGAGTCGACCTGGTGACGCCACGGGCTCAGGTCCAGCGGCTCGCCGAGGTGCACCTCGGTACGCCCACGGCGCCAGCCGCGGTGTCCCGGCCGGTCGATCTCCCGGGTGCCGCGGATCCCGACCGGCACCACGGCTGCGTCGGGCACGGACAGTGCCACCCGCATGATCCCCGTACGCCCGCGGTAGAGGCGGCCGTCGGGGGAGCGGGTGCCTTCGGGATAGATGACCCACACGCCGCCCTTGCTCAGGATGCCGCGCGCAGCGTCGAGGGCGGCGTCGGCACTGCCCGTCCCCGAGCGCTCGATGGGGATCTGGCCGGTGACGCGGCACAGCGTCCCGTAGAGGCGGCCGCGCAGACCGCCTCGCGCGAAGTAGTCGCTCTTGGCGACGAAGGTGACGCGACGGGGGAGTGCTGCGCACACGACGAGGGAGTCGATCTCGCTCAGATGGTTCGGTGCGAAGGCGACCGGCCCGTCAGGCACCTGTCCGATCAGCACCGGACGCGTGTACCAGCGCACGATGGGACCAAGCAAGATGTACTTGAGAAGCCAGTACACGCAACCTCCTAGACGGTGTCTGATCCTTACATATGGTCTGACACGTCCGAGACGACGGGAGCCGCGATGATCCTGCCCGACGTCCGGGATCCTCGTTTCGTGACGATCCGGCGCGGGGGTACGCTCACCGACACCGATCACCACCTCCTTGCCCTGTGGGCCGCGACGTGCGCCGAGCACGTCCTTCCGCTGTTCGGGACGGTGCGGCCTGAGGACCCACGCCCCCGGCAGGCGATCGAGCAGGTGCGAGCGTGGGCCCGCGGCGAGGTCGCGATGATGGAGGCTCGGGCCGCCGGCGGACATGCCATGGCGGCCGCGAGAGACCTGCGTGGTCCGGCCCGCCACGCCGCGTACGCCGCTGGCCAGGCAGCGGTCGTCGCGCACGTCGCCGCACACGAGCTCGGTGCAGCCGCGTATGCGATCAAGGCCGTACGGGCGGCCGCCCCGGCCGCGGACCGCGACGCCGCCGGGCGCCTCGAGTGCCACTGGCAGCGCGCGCAGCTGCCGGAGCCGATCCGGGACCTCGTCCTCGACGATCAACGGGCGCGCAACGACATCTGCTGGTCGGTGTTCGACTGTTGAGGAGCGCGGGGTCAGCGCTCGAGATACAGGCGGAACCCCTCGGCTTCGGGTTCGAACCCTGCCGTCCTGTACAGGTCGTGAGCGCCGTCGGTGGCGTGGCGCTTGTGCGTGAGGAGCTGGACCTTGTAGCACCCGGCGGCACGCGCGTCCTCGAGCAGCCGCTCGAGCATGTGGCGGGCGACGCCCTGGCGGCGATGGGCGTACGCGACGA
>Ga0233372_1000637_pt1 | contig 15286 bp, 16 predicted proteins | sample ElkDunMinimDraft_4_FD_191538 | JGI IMG/M metagenome (GOLD analysis project Ga0233372, IMG submission 191538) | Fecal eukaryotic communites from dung pellets of Tule Elk in California, USA - Elk Dung D8 | ecosystem: Host-associated > Mammals > Digestive system > Large intestine > Fecal | place... | reverse complement strand
ACAAGAAAATACATATTCATTAGTTATTTAGCATTTTTTGATACATTTTTAACAAAGAGCTATCTATCATATAAAACAATAGATTATATGAATATTCCTGAAAATTCTAAGTGTTTTTTCGATGTTTTGTACAATAATTTTAAATTAAGTGTAGGAAATTTAAAAAAACCATTTAAATTTGCAATACAATATCAAGAAAATTTAATTGAGAATGATATAACATTTGTGGCAAAAGTATCTGAAATTGATAATTTAGAGAATCATTTAGGACATATAGAATATGATTTGGCAAATGTTGAAGTTGTTGATTTTGATCTCGATAATTTTAAAATTGGAGAAATAGCTAATTTTAAAATTAATGAAAAACATAAAATTGTTAATGGATTATTAATAAATGAATAAAATTAGCCATTCTTTGTCTTTCTTTTTCTAATTTATTGTAAGTTTGTGTAAGAAATATATAAAAAATAAATATAATGAGTAAGTTTCGATTAGATGAAGTAGATCATCAAATTCTCGATATGTTAATCGATAATACAAGAGTACCTTTTACAGATATCGCAAAAAAATTATTGATTTCGGCAGGAACTGTTCACGTGAGAGTAAAAAAGATGGAAGACGCTGGAATTATTCAAGGTTCTTCATTAACTTTAGATTACGAAAAATTAGGGTATTCATTTATTGCTTATGTAGGTGTATTTTTAAGTAATACTTCTCAAACAAAATTTGTTTTAGAAAGAATTAGTGATATTCCATTCGTAACTGTAGCACACGTAACTACTGGTAAATATAACGTTTTTTGTAAAATTCGTGCTAAAGACACGAAACATGCTAAAGAAGTTATTTTTATGATTGACGATATCGATGGAGTTTATAGAACTGAGACAATGATTTCGTTAGAAGAAAGTATTAACGACAAAAAACGTTTAATGCATACTATTTTTAAAGAATTATAATATATTCTATATTATTAAAGTTATATAAAGGTCGGGTAAACTCCCGACCTTTTATATTTTAATAAAGTATGCTTATAAAAGTTTATAGTAGTGCCGTATTTGGTATTAATGCACAGTTAATAACTATTGAGGTTTTTGTTGACAAAGGCATTGGTTACCATTTGGTAGGTTTACCAGATAATGCAATTAAAGAAAGTTCTTATCGAATTGCAGCTGCACTCGCAAACAATAAATACAAACTTCCAGGTAAAAAAATTACCATTAATATGGCTCCTGCTGATCTGCGTAAAGAAGGTTCTGCGTACGATTTACCAATTAGTGTTGCTATTTTGGCAGCATCCGAACAAATATCGATTACCAAATTTGACGATACTATTATTCTGGGTGAACTTTCTTTAGACGGATCTGTATTACCGATAAAAGGAGCTTTACCAATTGCTATTCAAGCAAAAAAGGATGGATTTAAAAAGCTTATTTTGCCATTTGATAATGCTAACGAATCAGCAATTGTTGATGGAATTGAAGTTTATGGTGTTAAAAATATTATGGAAGTTATAGATATAATCTATGGAAAAAATAATATTAAGCCAACTAAAATTAATACCCGTGAATTATTTTTTGAAAGCTATTCGAAAGCACAATTTGATTTTTCGGACGTAAAAGGACAAGAATCTGTAAAACGTGCCATGGAAATTGCGGCCGCTGGAGGGCATAATATTATACTTGTTGGCCCACCGGGTTCTGGCAAAACCATGTTAGCCAAGCGCATATCGAGTATTTTACCACCAATGAGCCTGCATGAAGCCTTAGAAACAACAAAAATTCATAGTGTAATTGGTAAAGTAAACTCCTTGGGATTAATAGCACAACGACCATTTAGAGCACCACATCATACGTGTAGTTCAGTTGCTTTAGTTGGAGGAGGAGGTTATCCGCAACCTGGAGAATTATCTTTAGCTCATAATGGTGTTTTATTTTTAGATGAGCTTCCAGAATTTAAGCGTGATGTTTTAGAAGTAATGAGGCAGCCGTTAGAAGATAGAGAAGTTACTATTGCCCGTGCAAAATATACAATAACATATCCTTCATCAGTTATGTTAGTTGCTAGCATGAACCCAAGTCCATCGGGTTATTTTTTAGATGAATCTGCTTCAATTCAATCGTTAAATGATATGAGAAAGTACCTTGCTAAGGTATCTGGTCCGTTATTAGATCGTATAGATTTACATATTGAGGTTAATCCAGTTCCTTTTGAAGAATTATCGAGTACAATAAAAGGAGAAAGCTCTGAAGAAATCAGAAAAAGGGTGGTTAAAGCGCGCGATATTCAGTTAGAACGCTTTAAAAACATTGAAAACATATATTATAATGCACAAATGCACTCTTATTTGTTAGATGATTATTGTAAGTTAGACCAAACAAGCTTAAAATTATTAAAAAAAGCAATGGATCGTTTAAACTTATCTGCTAGAGCCTATGATCGTATTTTAAAAGTAGCACGTACAATCGCCGATTTAGATGAAAAAACAAGTATTGAGCCTGGACATATTGCAGAAGCTATCCAATACAGAAGTTTGGACCGTGAAGGTTGGTTAACATAAGACGGAAAATACAGGATCTAAAACAAATAATTTTGTAACAAACTTAATTTTAGAACGAATAATATAGATTTTAAATAAAAATGAGTTCGATACCATATCGAACTCATTTTTATATATTTATCGGTCTTAATTTATATACAACATCCATTTAGGAGGTGGTTATTATTCAATTTCAGCGGCTACTAAGTCAATTAGCGATTCGTGTATTTCATCACTTGTAATAATATCCAGTTTAGAAGCTTTTAAAGCATTAAAATGCTCTAAACGTTCTGCTCCCTTTTCAGTGTCTTCAAAATACGGAAAAACGTCCATAATTGGTGATTCAGATATCGAAGGAATTGTGTACTCGCCTAGGGTAGTTTTCATAACCTCAGTAGTATTATCAAAGGCTTCTTTTATATCATTAGCTTGAACTAAAATGTATAAATTGGTTTTACGCTCTTTACCACTTTCTTCATCAAAAGCAATAAGTGAAACTTTAGATTTAAACCAACGATCAGCGTTTTCGAATGGATGAATTTCAGAAAAATTGGCCGTTTTAATTGTAGTTATTTTAAATTCTTCGCTAACATAAGCGCTCATTTCTTCACTAATTCTCGACTCGGCCTCAGTATAAGTCATGGCATCAATTAAATATACTTCGCTAATTATTTTTTGAGCGCCATTGTCGTCAGTCTTTCTATATTTTATTTTGCATTCATACCAAGTTGTATTCATATTTTTGATTTAATTTTAAAGTTTTCAAAGATAATTTTTTACTGGTATATAAGTATATTTTTAAAAGTAAATATCATTTAAAAACTTTTATTGATGATGATAAGGCTCATTACGTAAAATGGTAAAACCTCTATATATTTGCTCAATAATAAATAAGCGAACCATTTGGTGTGAAAAAGTCATTTTAGAAAGCGATATTTTTCCTTTAGCTTGTTTGTACACCTCGTCAGAAAAACCATAAGGACCGCCAATTGCAAAAACCAAGGTCTTTATGCCTGAATTCATTTTTTTTTGAAGTTCGTCTGAAAAGCCAATTGATGAAAACTCTTTTCCATTTTCATCTAGCAAAATTAAATGATCATTCGGACCAATTTTGCTCAAAATTAATTCCCCTTCTTTTTCCTTTTGCTGTTTCTCAGATAAATTCTTTACGTTTTTAATATCGGGGATACTATCTAAGTCAAATTTTACATAAAAAGATAAACGCTTGGTGTAATCGTCTATTAAGGTTTGTAAGGATTTATTATCTGTTTTGCCAATAGCTAAGAGTTTAATATTCATTCGGATTTTTTATGCAAAAATAAGTTTTTACTTGGTTTATGCAATGCAATCTCCATTTGTAACTGGAAAAGTAGGACTAATTAAGGTTACTTGTTTATTACTTCCCATAACTCCTAAAACTAAACACTCACTTATAAAATTTGCTATTTGCTTAGGTTTAAAATTAATGACAGCAACAATTTGTTTACCAACTAATTCGGTAGTATTATATAAATCAGTAATTTGAGCTGAAGATTTTTTAATGCCAATAGGTTCGCCAAAATCAATATACAGTTGGTAGGCAGGTTTGTTTGCTTTTTCAAATACACATGCTTGCAGTATAGTACCTACTCGAATATCAATTTTTTCAAAATCTTCGAAAGTAATTGTATCTTTTTGTTTCATTTTTACGATTTTTATAAATTCTGATTAAATACTTAAATATAAGCAAAATAAGTTTTTATCAATTTTAGAATAGAAAAAGGTTCTCAAAATGAGAACCTTTTTCTATTTAATTTTATTTTTTAATACAGGATTTGTACCTATAGGAGCCATAATAAAAATTCTATGATCTTCTATTTCTCCATCTATGGCATCACTAATTGGACTAGCAATTTCATTAAAATTTTCGGCGATACGAAGTCTTACATATGTACCTCTAGTAATCCTATCCTTCGGAATTGTCCAAGTTAATGTTGTTATTCCATTATTAGTTGTATTTATTGGGACCGAAGCAAATGCAAATTCGTTATGAGTATTTGAATTCCGAGTAATGTTAGTACCAACTTTTGTAACATTCTCTATGGCATTACTTCCAAATTTTCCATCTCCGTTAAAATCTATCCAACCAGTTATATAAGCATTAGAATCAGAGTAATATTTGATATTAACATTAAGTTGCTCACCTTCAACAAAAAAATTAGCTTTGTACGAAAAACGTTTAAATTGATCAGGCCAAGCATCTTCTTCATTTGTACCCAACCCGTCTTGGTCTGCATAATGACCATTGATTCTGACAATATTATTTTCGGCTTTACTGGTTCCAAGATATGAGGAAGTAGCTAAATTGTTAAATTCTGCAGGAGTATATGAAGCACTATTTATATTAGTTCTACGGTTATTTGCGTCAAAATTCCAAACTCCTAAGCTACTAGCCATGTCTGACAAACTAAAACTTCCAACAATATTAACATTGTCATTACTTACGGTCATTTTTTCAAGTGTATGAAGAGGATGACCATAAAAATCAGGTGCATCTCCAAAATCCACATCAGGTGTAATTAATCCTAGCGCAATTGCTTGGTTACCGGCTCCTTTTAACACCACCTCAATTTCTACTTCAAAATCGTTACCAATATATGCAAGTTCATTAAATTTTAATAAAGATAAAGCAGCAGTTGTTAGATCATTTCCACCACCAAATTGTATCATGTTTCTGCCAACATCTTTTCTAATATAGTAGTTACCGCCTGCGGATAAATTTTTTTTGACTTCTAAAACATTCCAATCTCCACTTGCTTTGGCTCTAATATATTCTGTGCTTGCCATTGATTCCGCATCAGCAACAACAATTCCTTTTAGTTTTACCGGTTCTCCACTAATTGTTGCTTTACATTTAATTTTAAAATGTACTTGGTCGCCATTTCTAGAATTTGAGATACCAGATATAAGCTGATTATTGTTATTAATACCTCCAATGTTATACCAATTGTCCTTAGAGTCACCAGAATAGGCGCCAGGTTTGTAGCTTTTTATGTTGTTTGTGGATATTTTTTCTAAAGTAGCTTCGATACAAAGGTACTTATCATTCCCTAAATAAATAGATCCATAAGATTTAGCTCCGGTTACTAAATTTTGATCAGGTTTTCCGTATGGGTTATTAGCATCTTTGCCTCCCCAAGTTAGCCATAAAATATCATCTTTATACAATCCGTCACCACCTGTTGCGTAAGCAGATGTAACTATGTTACTATTATAACAGGGTTGAGAAAACAGATTTAGAGTTGATAGAAGTACGACTATGAAAGATAAATTTTTCATATGTAATTCAATTTTATGGTTTTACTGCAAAAACAATATTCATAAATGAACCCATTGTAATGTCTGCATTCGATTTAATGGTGTATGTTAAAACACCATTGTCGCTAACTTGTACATTATCAAACACATTGTTGTCGAACCATGTAACATAATAATCTAACTCAGCGCTAGGAATAACTGGTAGAGTTGTTGTTGTTGCTGCATTACGACGCATTGGAGTTCTAAACTGCGATTCGTATTTAGCATAGAGGTTTATAGTTCCTAAAGTTTCACCTGGCTGAACTTGATCTGTATGAGTAGGAACAACTATCGAAGGCATATAGAAGAATTTAGGCATTGTTGCCTTAAGTGCCTTCATTACGTTAGCGCTGTTTAGAGCTAAAACGGTTTCGTTGTTTGCTTGAACGTTATTTTTACTTAATCCTTCAATTGAAAAAGTAAAGTCGTTTGTAGTTGTAATTTTTGTAGGACTAACTAAATCTCCACCTAGAGTAATTTGTGTGCCTTTTTGAGTTAATCCGTTTTGGGCTGTGTACTCTTTACCACCTTCTCCAGTTGCTAATAGTTTTATCCATTTAGTTTTACTCCAATAATAATATCCTTCTCCAAGAATAGGATTAATATTATAAACCATTAAACTCTCTACATTACCATTGTTTATAGTAGAGGTATCGTTTAATCCAGTTAAATTAACCCGAGGAATTAACAAACCACTATTAGACGAGTTAATATCTAAAGCAGACGACCGGCTTGGTGTTGCTGTATTAATTCCTACTTGAGCTAAAGCAATCATTCCCCAATGAATTGCTAGTAGCGTTCCAAATATTTTTTTCATAATTTCCCTTTTATGCGGCTAAATTACAAAAAAAATGTTAAAAACTACAAAAACAATGATTTTTGTCACTTTTTTAAATAGCACTTTGTTTTTTTTGTTTTTCGATAAAGAAAATAGTTGTTAGCCTAACATATTTTTAAATATTTGTATATTTGGATGCGTAATTTAAATTGATAGTAAAATGTTTGTTAATGAAACTATTGAAAAAGAGATAGATACAATAATTGAAAATGCTTTGCGTGAAGATATTGGAGATGGAGATCATTCGTCATTAGCTTGTATTCCTGCTTTAGAAGTTGGAAAAGCAAAACTTATTTGTAAAGATAATGGAATTGTTGCAGGTGTTGAATTTGCAAAAAAAGTATTTAACAAAATTAACAATAAGTTAAAGGTTAACGTTTTCATTGAGGATGGAGAAATTGTTAAATATGGCGATATTGTATTAACTGTAGAAGGAAATTCGCAAGATATTTTAAAAGCCGAACGTTTAGTTTTAAATATTGTGCAACGAATGAGCGCCATAGCAACTAAAACTAATAAGTATGTAACCTTATTAGAAGGTACAAATACAAAAATATTAGATACTAGAAAAACAACGCCAGGCATTCGCGTACTTGAAAAATGGGCTGTAAAAATAGGAGGGGGTCATAATCATAGATTTGGACTTTATGATATGATTATGCTTAAAGACAATCATATTGACTTTGCAGGAGGAATAACCCAAGCAATAAATCAAACAAAAAAATATTTAAAAGAGAATAACAAAGATTTAAAAATTATTGTTGAAGCTAGAAATTTAGACGAAGTTTCAGAAATTATTTCAAACGAAGGTGTTTATAGAATTTTAATTGATAACTTTAATATCGAAGATACCAAAAAGGCAGTAAAACTTATTGGAGATTATTGTTTGACCGAGTCTTCAGGTGGAATAAATAAAGATTCGATTAGAAATTATGCACTTTGTGGTGTTAATTTTATATCAAGTGGCGCCTTAACACATTCAATTTATAATATGGATTTTAGTCTAAAGGCTTTTTAATACTATAAAAATGGATAGACGATTTTTAAAATATTCCTTGTTTAGAAGAGCAATTCGTTTTTCTAAACAAATATATTTACCGGGATTAAAAGGCTTGTCTATTTATCGTTTTTTTGAAATTTATATTACCGGAATTCTTAGAGGTGCATTCTCTGAAAGAGCAGGATCCATTGCATTTAGTTTTTTCATGGCAATGTTCCCTTTTATTTTATTTATTTTAAATCTATTGCCATTGGTTCCTATCAGTGGTTTTCAAGATAATTTTTTAAATTTCATTTCGGAAAATGTTCCACCAAATACATTTGGAGCAATACAAGATATAATAAAGGATATTTTAAATAATAGTCACGGAAGTTTAATATCATCGGGTTTTTTTCTATCTATACTATTAATGGCTAATGGAGTTAATGCCATTTTAGGAGGGTTTCAATCTTCATACCACATTAGCCGTCTTAGTTCTAACCGATCTTATTTTAGACAATATTTTATTTCAATTATTTTATCTTTAGTTATTAGTTTTATTTTGATCAACGCTGTTGTTGCAATTGTTGTAACAGAATATTTTGTAGATCGTTTTTCATACACAATTCCAATAGATAAGTTATATGTTATTCAAGGGATTAGATATTTAGTTTTGTTTTTTTTAATTTTAATAGTTAATTCATTATTATTAAAATTTGGAACAAAACATACTAAATATTTGCCTTTTTTTAATGCTGGTTCCATTTTTACCACGCTTTTAATGGTTTTAGGTTCTTACTTTTTTGGGATTTATGTAACAAAATTTGCAAGATATAATGAATTATACGGATCAATTGGCACGATTTTAGTATTAATGATTTATATTTGGATTATCTGCATCATAATTCTTCTAGGATTTGAGATAAATGCATCGATAAATAGTTATAATATTTCTAAAAATAATAATAAATTAGATTCAATTAAAAACAAACAAATAAAAACCAAACCATGAAAAAACAATTATTAGCATTTGCCTTCGCTATGGCATGCACTTTAACAGGATTTTCTCAAACCGTAACAGGTAAATGGAAAACATTTGATGATAAAACAGGAGAAGCAAAATCTATTGTAGAAATCACTGAAGTTGGTGGAAAATTACAAGGGAAAATTATTGAAGTTTTAAATCCAGCCAAAAAAAATGCAGTGTGTACCGAATGTAAAGGAGCAGACAAAGGAAAAAAAATTGAGGGATTAACCATCATAAAAAATATGGCTAAAGATGGAACTGAATATTCTGGAGGTAAAATTTTAGACCCTCAAAATGGTAAAGAATATAGCTGTATAGTTAAAGTGAATAAAGAAAATAAAAATAAATTAGATGTACGCGGTTATATTGGAATGGCATTTGCCGGCCGTACTCAAGTTTGGACAAGAGTTCAATAAATAGAGTAAACAAAATTCTACAAAACACTTTCTAGATATATTTTAGGAAGTGTTTTTTATTTCTACGATATTTGTACAAATCAAACTCTAAGCATGTTATTTTATATTGATGTAATAGTACCTTTATCATTAGCTCAGACCTTTACTTATAAAGTGACGGCAACCGAATATAATTTTTTAAAAATAGGTTGTCGAGTTATGGTACCTTTTGGTAAAAGCAAATTTTACACCGCTTTAGTAATTGGCTTGCATCAAAATACACCCCAAAAATACGAAGCAAAAGATATTTTTTTAATTATTGATGAAGTACCAATAATTACTTCACAACAATTAGAATTATGGCAATTTATTGCTACTTATTACATGTGTAATATTGGAGATGTTTATAAAGCTGCTTTACCGTCGGTTTTTTTGCTTGAAAGCGAAACTACAATTCAATTAAATATTGATCAGGAAGTTTTAAATTCTGACTTATCCGATAATGAATTTCTAATCTATCAAGCGCTCGAGCAGCAAGCTTCATTAAAAATAGTTGATATTCAACAAATTCTTAATAAAAAAGAGGTTTTTAAGCCTATTAATTCATTATTAAAAAAAGAAATCATAACAATTACCGAGGAGGTAGTTGATAAATATAAACCAAAACAGCTAAAGTATATAAAATTGGCAGAACTTTATGCTGATAAAAAAGAAGGTTTAGCCAGTTTACTTTTATTATTATCTAAGTCAGAAAAGCAACGTCAATTAATTGTAACGTATTTTCAATTAGCTGCTTCAGAACAACCTGTTTTAGCTAAAACCTTGCTAGAAAAAAGTGAAATTTCTTCTGCTGTATTAAAAAGTATGATATCAAAAAATATTTTAATAGAATATTTTTTGGATCAAGATCGTGTAATATTTGAACATGTACATAGTTCAGAAATTAATTTGTCTGAATCTCAAATTATTGCAAGTAAACAGATTAAAGAATCTTTTTTAGATCACACAACGACATTATTGCATGGTGTAACCGCATCAGGTAAAACAGAAATTTATATCAAACTAATAGAAGAATACTTAACACAAGATAAACAGGTTCTGTTTTTATTACCCGAAATAGCACTAACAACCCAGTTGGTTAGTCGTTTAACGGCTTACTTTGGTAATGATGTTGCCGTTTATCATTCTAAATATTCAAATAACGAACGCGCTGAAGTTTGGCAACAAGTTTTAAATAAATCTGCTAAATCAAAAGTTGTAATTGGTGCACGTTCAGCAATATTTTTGCCGTTTTCGAATTTAGGACTAGTGGTAATTGATGAAGAGCACGAACAAACGTATAAACAGTTTGATCCTGCGCCACGTTATCATGCCCGAGATACCGCTATTATGTTAGCACATATTCATCAAGCTAAAGTTTTATTAGGATCTGCCACACCAAGTTTAGAAACTTATTATAATACGGTTCAAAAAAAATATGGTAAAGTAGAGTTATTTAAACGATTTAATAACGTTGTTTTACCTGATATAGAACTAGTAGATTTAACAGAAAAATATAAAAAAAAGCAAATGATTGGTCATTTTAGCGATAAAATGGTTGATACTATGCGAGATAAATTAGCTTTAGGTGAACAGATTATAATTCTACAAAATAGACGCGGCTATTCTCCTTATGTCGAATGTAATAGTTGTGGTGATGTACCACATTGCGTAAATTGCGATGTAAGCTTAACCTATTATAAATATTCGGGTAATTTACGCTGCAATTATTGCGGTCATACAGCTCCATTTATAAAAAAATGTAAAAAATGTCATTCAACAGATCTGGATACGAAAGGTTTTGGAACTGAACAAATTGAAGCCGAATTATTAGAGATTTTTCCTGATTGTAAGGTTGCTCGTATGGATCAAGATACCACCAGAGGTAAAAATTCATTTGAAAAAATTATAAATAATTTTAAAAATAATGAAATAGATATTTTAGTTGGTACTCAAATGCTGGCCAAAGGACTGCATTTTGACAACGTAACTTTAGTTTGTGTACCCAATGCCGATAATATGCTTAATATACCTGATTTCAGATCTCATGAAAGAGCATACCAATTATTAGTTCAGGTTGCTGGTAGGGCAGGGCGCGCCCAAAAAAAAGGATTAGTAATGATACAAACCTACAATCCATATCATGCTATTATTCAACAAGTTTGTACAAACGATTACTCAACAATGTATAAAGAGCAGTTGTATGAACGATTAAATTTTAAATACCCGCCTTATTACAGACTAATTAAAATAACTTTGAAACATAAAGATTCTGAAAAGCTTAAAAAAGGATCCTACTGGTTGTATAATACTTTAACGCAACAATTTCCAGGGTTTCAAATTTTAGGTCCTGAGGAACCAGCTATTAATAAAATTAAAAACGAATATATTAGAACTATTTTATTTAAAATATCTAACAAAGAGCATTTAGGAAACACAAAAAAAACTATTCAAAAAATCTTGAATAGTTTTGATAGTATTTCTGAATACCGCAGTATAAAAATAAGTGTAAATGTTGATTTTTATTGAGATATATTATCTATGTACTTAAAAAGTTCTTCTTTTTTATTCCTACTTAATGGAATTTTCGAAGTACCAATTTCTGCATATTTACTATTAAACTTATCAATCTTATCAATATTTACAATATATGATTTATGAACCCGAACAAATTTATCTTTTGGTAATTCTTGTTCAAAAGATTTCATTGTAGCAAGTACTAAGTGATTTTCATTATCTGTAATTATTTTAACATAATCTCCAAATGCTTCAATCCATTTAATTCGAAATATATATAATTTTAGCTTTTTTAAATTACTTTTAATAAATATATAAGGATTCTCCTCGTCTGAATTTTCTTTATTTAATGAAATTAAACTAATAGCTTTTTTGACCGATTGATTAAACCGCTCTCTGCTAATAGGTTTTTGAATATAATCTGTGGCAGAATAATCAAACGCTTTTACAGCATATTCTGGTTTAGATGTGATAAAAATAACTTGAGGTTTAACTTTTAAACCATCTAATAAATCAAAGCCATTAATTACTGGCATTTCAATGTCTAAAAAAACTAAATTGACATCTTGGTTCGATATACAGTTTTTTGCTTCTAAAGCATTAGAAAATTCACCAATTAATGATAAATTTTGATGTTCGCTTACAAACTTAACAATAATCTGTCTTTGCACATTACTGTCATCAACAACAATACAATTAATCTTCATCATTTATTATTAGGTTAGTTCTATTCAGGGTCTTGAATTACATTATAGATTTTACTAATATATGATTTTTTTTTAATATTTTAAGGCTGATGTTTTTAAAATTTAGATTAAAATAAAATAGCAATAAACTCAATAAAAATTTGCAAGTAGATATTAAAACCCTATCTTTGCATCCGATTATTAAAAACAATAAATTTTTATTATTATGAATCAATATGAAACTGTTTTCATTTTGAATCCCGTTTTATCTGAAACTCAGGTAAAGGAAACAGTAGCAAAATTCGAAGAATTTCTTGCTTCTAAAGGGGCTCAAATGGTATCTAAAGAAGATTGGGGCTTAAAAAAATTAGCTTACGAAATTCAACACAAAAAAAGTGGTTTTTACCATTTATTTGAGTACAAAGTATCAGGAGAAGCTATTATCGCATTAGAAACTGAATTCCGTCGTGATGAAAGAATCATGCGTTTCTTAACTGTAGCATTAGACAAACATGCTATTTCTTGGGCTGAAAGAAGAAGAGAAAAGTTAAAAACTAAAAAAGCGTAATTATCATGTCAACAATCGAGCAATCTGCAAAAGGTAAAAAAGACGGAGATATTAGATATTTAACGCCTTTAAACATTGAAACTAACAAAACTAAAAAGTATTGTCGTTTCAAAAAATCTGGAATCAAATACATCGATTATAAAGATGCTGATTTCTTATTAAAATTCGTTAATGAGCAAGGTAAAATTTTACCTCGTCGTTTAACAGGTACATCTTTAAAGTACCAACGTAAAGTTTCTGTAGCTGTTAAAAGAGCTCGTCACTTAGCGTTAATGCCATATGTGGCTGATTTATTAAAATAATAATTTATTAAATTAATAGTTGTTGGTTTTTACGTGTAAAACCTAACTTCTAATTAAAAGGACAACAACATGGAAATTATCTTAAAACAAGACGTTCAAAACTTAGGTTTTAAAGATGACGTAGTTACAGTTAAACCTGGATATGGTCGTAACTATTTAATCCCACAAGGTTTCGCTATTTTAGCTACTTCTTCTGCTAAAAAAGTTTTAGCTGAAAACTTAAAGCAAAAAGCGCACAAAGAAGCAAAAGTTATTGCTGATGCTAACGTAATTGCTGAAGCTATTAAAGCTTTAGAAATTAAAATTGCTGTTAAAGCAGGTGGTGAAAAATTATTCGGTTCTGTTACTAACGCTGATATTGCTGCTGCATTAGAAGCTAACGGACAAAAAATCGAAAGAAAATTTATCACTTCTGGTGTTATCAAACGTACTGGTAAATATACTGCTAGTGTTCGTTTACACCGTAACGTTATTGTTGAATTGGCTTACGAAATTGTTGCTGAACAAGCATAATTTTAAAGTATATCATACAAAATTAACCTTCTCCAAAAGAGAAGGTTTTTTTATTTATAAATAGATTGTATCTTTGTATAAATGATTATTTAATGAAATATATTAGACTTACTAAGGAGCAATTTGAAGAGTTAAATCAAGAATTTTCTAACTTTTTAGCTTCTCAACAAATAGATAAAAAAGAGTGGGATTCAATTAAAACGAACACTCCGGAAGTAGCCGAACAAGAACTTGACGTGTTTTCAGATCTAATTTGGGAAGGTGTACTTACAAATGCCAAACATTTAGAACATTTTGCCAAAAACTTTATATTTTTGTTTGAATGTACTGAGGTTTATATGAGTACAATAATTATAAAAGCTTTGGACCCTGCAGTAGATTTTTTAACTAAAAATGGTTTAGAATGGTTGGGTGATAATTTGTTTACCGAATCTGTTGAAATACATCGTGGAAATAAGGTTTTTGATACGGATAGAAATCTTGATATTTTTAAAATAATCCAACAAGGTGCTATTCTTTCAGATGGAGTTATTTATCAAAATATTTATGATATGTTAGAGAATAAATAAAAAATTCTTTTTTTATAAATTAATTAAAAATGGTTAAATTAGAAGTTATAAATCTAATTTAACCATTTTTTGTATATGACTGTTTTAGAACAGATTCAGGAGCTTAGAAACGAATTACATCAGCATAATTACAACTATTATGTATTAGATACGCCATCGATTAGTGATTTTGACTTTGATCAAAAATTAAAAAAATTACAAGATTTAGAAAGTCAAAATCCTGAATATTTTGATGCCAATTCTCCTTCGCAACGTGTAGGTGGAGAAGTGACTAAAAACTTTGAAACGATACCGCATCAATTCAGAATGTATTCGTTGGATAATTCATATTCTAAAGAAGATTTATTAGATTGGGAAACTAAAATTCAAAAAATTTTAGGAAACGTACCAATTCAATATGTTTGTGAATTAAAGTACGATGGTGCTTCTATTAGTATTAGTTATGAAAATGGAAAGTTAATTCGTGCTGTTACTAGAGGTGATGGTTTTCAGGGTGATAATGTAACTACAAATATTAAAACCATTGCTTCTGTACCTTTACAGCTACAAGGAGATTATCCTGAAAAATTTGATATCCGTGGTGAAATTATTTTACCTATTGATGGGTTTAATAAAATGAATGAAGCCTTATTAGATATTGGTGAGCAGCCATATTCTAATCCTAGAAATACAGCTTCAGGTAGTTTAAAACTTCAAGACAGTTCTGAGGTAGCGAAACGTCCGTTAGAATGTTTATTATACAATACAATTGGGATAAATTATATACTAAATTCTCAAATAGAAGCGCTAGAAAAAACTAGATCGTGGGGTTTTAATGTTCCTAAATATTCTAAATTGGTTAATTCTATTGATGAAGTTTTAGATTTTATTAGTTTTTGGGATGTTGAAAGACATACTTTGCCTTATGAAACCGATGGTGTTGTAATTAAAGTAAATAATTTTAATCAGCAAGAAGAGCTTGGCTATACAGCCAAGGCACCT
>Ga0233372_1000632_pt1 | contig 15350 bp, 12 predicted proteins | sample ElkDunMinimDraft_4_FD_191538 | JGI IMG/M metagenome (GOLD analysis project Ga0233372, IMG submission 191538) | Fecal eukaryotic communites from dung pellets of Tule Elk in California, USA - Elk Dung D8 | ecosystem: Host-associated > Mammals > Digestive system > Large intestine > Fecal | place... | reverse complement strand
ACGTTATTGTTATATGCCGAAAATTCTTCTAAGATTTGTTTCGTTTCGATTTGTAAACGACGAAACTCTAAAGGAAAATTCCCTTCTAAATATACTTCAATTTCAATGGGTTCTTGAACTTCTGAAATGATGTTTAAAGTAGGTTCTGATAATGTGTATCGATTATCGTGCGTTAAATCAAAACGAGAAAAAACGAATGAACTTGCAAAATTTAAAGCCAATAATGCAACTAAAGTTGCCAATAAACTAAGTACAGATTTTTTTACTTTTCCTGTCATTATTTCTTCATTGTTTTAAGATTAAACACCGTTGCACTGATAAAAAACACAATTACAGAAACAAAATAAACCAAATCTCTGGTATCAACCACTCCTCTACTTATACTTTTGAAATGGTAATTCATACCGATTTTTTCTACAAATGAATTTTGTAATTTTAGTAGCGATGATATTTCATCAAATCCAAAATAAGCCAAATAACAAAGTACAATGGCTATGATAAATGCTACAATTTGATTGTCTGAAAGTGTAGATGTAAAAATCCCGATAGAAGCATAACTTCCCACCAAAAACAACAATCCGATATAAGCACCAATTGTACTTCCCATATCCATATTATTTATTGGATTTCCGTACGGATTCAAAATAAAAATATAAAGTAAGGTTGGAATTAAAGCGATTAGAATCAAACAAAAAGCTCCGAAAAATTTACCTAAAACAATATTTCTCATGGAAATTGGTTTTGTAAAAAGCAATTCGATGGTTCCTTGTTTTTTTTCGTCTGAGAAACTTTTCATGGTTACCGCCGGAATTAAGAATAACAAAATCCAAGGCACCAATTTAAAAAATGGAGATAAATCGTTATAACCACTTTGCAAAATGTTGTAAGGTCCGTCTAAAACAAACAGAAATAATCCGTTTAATAACAAGAAAAATCCGATTACCAAATAACCGGTTATTGATCCGAAAAACGATTTAAATTCACGAAGTAAGATTGCTTTCATAAATAAATTTAAGGTAAAGATGCTATTTTATCAACGCTCCAAGCTTCTGGCTTAGCGTTAAAATGTTGTTTGGTATAAGCCCAAACTTCTTTAAACAAATCGGAATGACGGTAATTTTCTAAATCAGCCACGTCATTCCAAATACTATATGTAAATATAATACAAGGATTGTCTTTATCGCGATACATTTCTAAAAAATTATTCCCCGGAAAATTTCGAATCTGATTTTTAACCGTTTCAAAATGTTCTAAAAATTCGGGAATTTTTTCTTCGTGAAAACTTAATTTTACAATACGTATAAACATAATTTATTCTTGTTCTTTTGTTTCAAATTCAATGGTTACCGAATCGCGATAAGTTAAACCTAAAAGCGATTTTACACTTCCGGTTTTTACTGGATTCGATTTATATAAAGATAATTGCAAGAAATCCAATTCGTTAAAAATCAACAAAGCATCGCCTTCATAATCTTTAAGAGATTTGACTTCTAAATTAAAATCGGAATAAAATTTATTGATTCGGCTAATTTTATATCGACTTCCAATCGACATTCTAAAGTTTCGTCCTTTTCCAACATCGGAAAATAAACGCTTTGAAACATTGATTACCGCATTTCCGTAATGATCTTCATAAACAATAGTTCCGCGAATCGAGTTTTCATCGTTCGACACAATCGGTTTCACATCAACGAAAGTTACACATTCGGCAACCACTTTACCAAGGTTTTCCAGTTTTTCTCCATTACTGATTTTAGAAGCCGTTTGTACAAAAACATCCATAGCACATTTAGCATTTGGATTGACATCTAATTCAACAATTAAATCGGCAGGATATTGCTCGGTTAACACACCTAAGATTCCGTTATTTGGTGCTAAAAAATATTGTTCGTTCCAAAAAAGAGCAACAAAACTATCAACTTCATAAAGTTCTGCATCGACACAAACAATATGAATCGTATCTTTAGGAAAAGCATCGCAAACACCATTTATAATATAACTTGCATTGGTAATATTGTAAAAATCCACGTTATGAGAAACGTCAATAATCTGACAATTAGGCATCAAAGACAAAAGTTTTCCTTTTGCAACAGCAACGAAATGATCTTTAATTCCGAAATCAGTAGTAAGCGTAATTATTGACATTAATTTAAAAGTTGTATTAGCGATTATTATTATTTTTTGTTAGATTTGAGTATTACAAAACTAATTTTTTTTAATTAAAACTAATAGCTTTTGAACGAAAGAATCATAGAATTAGAACATATTACTCCAAAAGATTTTTGGGGTCCGCAAGATATTCATTTATCAACCATAAAAAAGTTATATCCTAAACTAAAAATTGTAGCAAGAGATACGACGGTTAAAGCATTTGGAGACGAAGAAATTTTAGACATTTTTGAAGTTCGTTTTGAACGCATTACCAAATATTTTCAGAAATATAACACCTTAAACGAAAACATTATCGAGCGATTGATTATGGACGATTTACCGCAACAACACATGCATAAAAGCGACCAGATTTTGGTTCATGGAGTTGCAGGAAAATTAATCAAAGCGATGAGTGCAAATCAGCAAAAGTTGGTTGATTTTGTAAATAAAAACGATATGGTTTTTGCAATTGGACCAGCTGGAACCGGAAAAACCTATACTGGCGTTGCTTTAGCAGTTCGTGCGTTAAAAGAAAAGCAAGTAAAAAGAATCATTTTAACTCGTCCAGCTGTTGAAGCTGGAGAAAATTTAGGATTCTTACCAGGTGATATGAAAGAAAAGTTAGATCCGTATATGCAACCTTTGTATGATGCTTTGCGCGATATGTTACCGGCGCAAACTTTAGAAGATTATATCACCAAAGGTATTATTCAAATTGCACCATTAGCTTTTATGCGCGGGCGAACTTTAGATAATGCTTTTGTGATTTTGGATGAAGCCCAAAACACCACGCATTCGCAGATGAAAATGTTTTTGACACGTATGGGGAAAAATGCCAAGTTTATCATTACGGGTGATCCGGGGCAAGTTGATTTACCCAAAAAAATAAATTCAGGTTTAAAAGAAGCTTTAGAAATTTTATCGGAAGTTGATGGAATTGGTATTTTATATTTAGATGATAAAGATATTGTACGTCACCGATTAGTTAAACATATTGTGGCAGCTTATAAAGATGTAGAAACGGATAATGAATTTGATCCACAAAAATTTATTCAACGTCGAATTGAAGCAAGAGAAAAGCGAGAAAACCAAAAAAATAATTTAAAAGAAAACGAGACTGAATAAGTTTCGTTTTTCTTTTAAAAAAAATAACTTCGCTTATACGACCTTGACAATACAAAATACGCAATTGCAAATCGTCGAATAATGGATCAGATAAAGGACCATAACAATCTTTATTTTCTTTCCTTTACTTTGAACAATATAAAGTAATTTCCTATCGAAATTGAGATGTTTGAGTTCAATATTTCGAACTTCCATACAACGAAAACCACAGCGCTAAATCAGTCCATTTAAAATACGCTGTTTGAGTAATTCGGCATGTTGCAACATCTTACAAATCTCATCTCGACTTAAAATGACAGGAAGTTTCTTTTCTTTGGGGATTACTGGTAAATACAAAAAAAATCGTACGATAAATTTTCGGTTTCTAATAGAAATCAAAGTCAGTAAACCGTATCTTTAAAATACGATTGAAATAGAGAATTGGAACGTTTTTATAGTTCAAACAGATAATCTTTAACCTGTTCAATATCTAATTGGATTGGAAAAGACCCAAAATAAAGTGACATTGCAGCGACATGGTATGAATAATTATCAAAAGTGTGTTTACTTTGTCCTAAAATAGAAATATTTCGTTCAAATCGTTTGAATATTACAAGCTAATATATTAAGAATAGAATCGAAGAATGTGATTCAATTTTTAAAAAAATCAATTAAAATTAATAAAATTTATGAAAAAAGCAGAAGCGATTGATAAACAAAAGGATTGAAAATAAAAAAAGCAACTCAGTAAGAGTTGCTTTTGTGACCCAATCAGGATTCGAACCTGAGACCTACTGCTTAGAAGGCAGTTGCTCTATCCAGCTGAGCTATTGGGCCTAACCTAACTTTTAAGTTATTTTGTCGGGGTGGCAGGATTTAACTCCGCTCCCACAAATTCTTATATATCAATAGTTTACACTACTTATTTCAGAACTACTCACTCAATCACTCACATATCGTTTGTTATTGAATGGTGCAAATTTAGGCATTTCAACATACAAAGCAAGTATAATTTGACTTTTTTTTGACACAAAATGAATATTAAAAACACCTTTGATTATAACATTTTGACAACGTGGTATATAGAGTAAAAATAAAATTCATTTTTTTTATTATTTACTTTACATCATTTATAGACTCTATATTTATTATCTATTTCACTAAGAAGTTCAAAGTTAATAAACTTTGAAATCTAAAATACACTGCTCGTTTATCATTTTTTGTCCTTTATTCAAATATTATCTTCCCCCATTGTGGGGAATCTGTGGTAATCGATTCATAATTATTTTTAAATTTTGAAAGTCCAACAATAGTTGTAGCTATGAAACAAATAGTAATAACTTTCAAAAGACTATGCTATGGAGATTATGTTGAGTAAAATATTATCCAAAATCCGGCATCAGGAAGATAAGCTAGCTTCCAAAATGATGCGAACAGCTGATGAGGCATTTGAAATGACCTTATTCTTAAATGAAATGCTGACTACAATAAAATCAAACGTTTTGCAAAACGGCTTTCCTGATGAGATGGAGGAAATTGATTTTTTCAAAAACATCAAACCGCTTGTTTTAGGAAAACTAATATATTATAACAAAGTATTTCGGATTGAAACTAATTGCCCTGTAGATGTTGGAGAATTACATAAAAGTTATTTTGAAAAGCTTTTAAAATCGCTTAAATCAGATTATACTGATAACATATGCAACGAGGATTTTTATAGGTATTATCGTGCAGGCCGAAAAGATAAGGATCATATTTATTTTCGACTGGGACAAGTTAATTATCATGATGGATTACATTGTGGTGTATTTGAAATTGATCTTAGTTTTTCAACTTACTATGATAGCAAAATAGCTTACATTATTGCAAATGAACTATTGTACACCTATATTCTTGATAAGATTAACAGCAATACTTCTGAATTTTCGATAATTAATGGGGATGCCAATAAGGACATTTCTTGGACTAATTCTCAGAATGCTCTTATAGAACTAATTTATGCCCTTTACGCTTCAAGTTCTGTTTCACACGGAAAAATAGGCATAAGAAAACTAGCCTTAATCTTCGAAATAGTTTTTCAAACTCCTTTAAACGATGTACACCATTCTTTCCATAGAATGAAAACAAGAGCTGGTTCAAGAACTACATTTTTAGATCAGCTTAAAATCTCTCTCGAAGAATATATGGACAAAGATCTTTGACTGACGAATAACCTTTATTTCAAAAACAGTACATCTAACGTGTACTGTTTTTTTTATTTGTATGATTTGCCCATATATGCCAATTGGCAAAATGAATTTAAAATCTTGTATCAGAAACAATAAACAATACAAATAATTGTATTTCAATCATTTTAATAACATTAGTTTATTTAAGAAAAAGTCAAAACCAATTGGCAAGCCTTGGCAGACAAACACTACCATCTTTAGGAATTTTGCATTGTAAACAGTAAAAAACAATGCTATGAATATTGACAGAACAGAATTTTTTGCGTGGATGGAACGTATCATGGATCGTTTTGATCTTTTAGGTGCTCACATTGATGGTGTTGTTAAAAAACGTAACAGCATCGACGGAGACGAATTGTTAGATAATCAGGATCTACTTCAAATGTTGAAAATAAGCAACCGCTCTTTACAACGGTATCGCTCTAATGGCAAGTTGCCGTATTATACGATTAGTGGCAAATTATACTACAAACTTTCGGATGTACATCAATTTATCAGAGATAGTTTTAATAAGTAAAAGCCAATAAACGCCAAAGACTACCTTCAAATGCCATTTCTAGCATTACAAAGGACTTATAGCATACTTTCGTCTGTAAACTTTAATTTTTAAGATTATGAACGAAGAAAAAACAAGTAAACAGGAGGTTACGGAACAGCTTTCGGACATTTTATTGGTACTGGATAAGGAAAAAATGAAAATTCAAGCGGTAAAAAGTATCGATGAGAATGGGAAAATGGAGACTGTTAATCCAACGAAAAGGAATCAAAATCAGTTTTTACGGATAGACAAGCAGGGGGATTTCTTTTCCAACTTCTTCTCTAACTTTTTCAGTCAACTGAAAAATCCGACCAACTTTTCATTTTTTAAAGTAGCAGAACCGGAAGCGATTGAAAAAGCCAAACAAATCCAGAAGCATATAAACGCACCTACTCCTGAAGGTGAAAGGGAATTGAAAGAACTCGAAGTAAAAGTTGGTACAGAGGGGCATGCACAACAACAAAATAAAAATAATATGGCAACAACACAAAAAGCAGCAGAAACAAACGAATACCGTTTTAATGCAGATCAGATTGATTGGGATACGATGAAAAACCTTGGCTTAAGTAAGGAATATCTTGAAAAAAGAAACCTGCTCGATCCTTTGTTAAGAGGCTATAAAACCAACGAGCTTATTGCAATTGGTGTTAATATGGGTGGTTCTATTCTACGTACAGATGCTCGTTTATCTTTACAGCAAAGTGAGGAAGGCAACGTTGTTGTAGCAATTCATGGGATTAAAAAAGAACCTAACCTACACTTTGAATTCTTTGGACATAAATTTACAGAAGAGGATAAGAAAAACTTACTCGAAACAGGAAATATGGGTCGTGTAGTTAATCTAACCAATTCCAAAACCGGAGAATCAATACCATCTATTGTAAGTATTGATAGACTTACGAATGACATCATTGCTTTGCGAACCGACTTTATAAAAATCCCTGATGAAATTAAAGGAGTTAAACTGAATGACGAACAAAAACAAACTTTAATGGAAGGTAAACAACTCCATTTAGAGGGCATGATTTCAACTAAAGGCTCGGAATTTTCAGCGACCCTTCAATTCAATGCTGATAAACGCTATACCGAGTTTTTGTTTGACCGCAATACAACTATCAAACAAAACAGCACTCAGAATCAATCACAAGAAGCTCCAAAAACATTTCGGGGAAAAGAACTCACCGATGAGCAATACAAAGATTTTAAAGCAGGACAAACCATTTATATGGCAGGGTTAATTGATAAGAAAGGACAAACTTATAATGGTTACATCACGTTTAACAAAGACACTGGTAAAACAGGATTTGAATTTCCAAATCAATACAAAGAAAGAATTCAACCAACTGAATCCAATAAAACTCAAACTGCTGTCAATTCAGAAGGTAAAACCAATGAAGCAACCAAAAACATCAAAGAGCCTTTGAAATCGGAACAACAAAGACCGAAGAATGAAAAACAACAGAATCTTCAAGAAAAACCCAAAGCTCCTGCAAAATCAAAAGGCAGAAAAGTAAGTTAATCATGAAATGTCTTTCGGCATTTCATGTACCAACTATAAAATTAGCATAGTCACATGAAAACAATAATCGCAGAAAAACCAAGCGTAGCGAGAGAAATAGCAAGTCTGTTAGGTGCATCCGATAAAAAGGATGGTTACCTAACAGGCAATGGCTATTTTGTTACTTGGGCATTCGGTCACTTAATTGGACTGGGAATGCCTGAAGATTATGGTATATCAGGATTCAATAAAACGTCTTTGCCCATCTTACCAAATCCTTTTATGCTAACAGTTCGTAAAATTAAAAAGGACAAAAGCTACGGAACAGATCCTGGAGCTTTAAAACAGCTGAAAATTATCAAGGAATTATTTGAAAAAAGCGAAAGTATCATAGTAGCAACAGATGCAGGCCGTGAAGGTGAGTTGATCTTTAGATACATCTATGAATACTTAAAAAGTAAGAAACCTTTTGAACGTCTTTGGATTAGTTCGCTTACTGAAAAAGCCATGAAACAAGGTTTTGAAAACCTTAAAAACGGAAATGAATTTAACGGATTGTTTCTTTCTGCACAAGGCAGAAGTCGTGCTGATTGGCTGGTGGGCATCAATGCTACACAAGCGTTGAGCATAGCCGCAGCTAATGGAGTTTATTCTTTAGGTAGAGTTCAAACACCCACATTGGCTTTGATTTGCAAGCGTTACATCGAAAACAAGAACTTTTCAATCACCAAGTATTGGCAAATTCAACTTCTACATCAGAAAGGGGAAATTCATTTTAAAAGTCAGTCAGAGAAAAAATGGGAAGACCAAAAGAAAGCAGATGAAGTATTGAAATCTCTTCAACGTACAGGAACGGCTACAATCACATCAATAACGACCAAAAGAATAACAGAACCACCACCATTACTATTTGATCTTACAGGATTGCAAAAAGAAGCGAATAAAAAGCTCAACCTTTCAGCCGAAGAAACCCTAAACATTGCTCAAAGTCTGTATGAAAAAAAGTTAATTACCTATCCTCGTACAGGAAGCAAATACATTCCTGAAGACGTTTGGGCTGAAATTCCGAATCTAGTTAGAGTCTTGCAAGAGCATCAGCGTTTCAAACCAGCCGTAAATAAAATGAAATGGGGACGTTTCAATAAACGTATCGTAAATGATCTACGTGTTACCGATCATCACGGATTATTAATAACAGATAAAGTCCCTTCTACGCTAGATGCAAAGGAAAATACTGTTTATGAAATAATTGCCTTTAGATTGCTCGAAGCTCTCTCACAAGCCTGTATCAAAGAGCTAACAGATATTTCTTTAGAAGCATCATATTACGACTTTATATTGAAAGGATGTAAAGTTATTGAAGCAGGCTGGCGAGGTATAAGAGGTCATTTTTCAGAGGAGGATACCGAACCTATTCAAGATTTACCAGAACTGAAAGAAGGTCAGGAATTAAAAATAAAGGAAGCAACGGTTTTGGAAAAAAAGACCAAACCACCCACGCTTTATACCGAAGCTGGATTATTATCGGCAATGGAAACCGCTGGAAAAAACATCGAAAATGCAGAAGAACGCAAAGTTTTACAAAACATTGGCATTGGCACGCCAGCTACAAGAGCCTCTATTATTGAAACGCTTTTTGCTCGAAATTATATCCAAAGGGATAAGAAATTACTCGTACCTACAGTAAAAGGATTGCAGGTGTATGATTTGGTGAAAGATCTCAAAATCGCTGATGTAGCCATGACAGCGGAATGGGAATTAGCTTTGCAGAAAATTGAAAACAATGAAACTGATGCTGATTCATTTCAAAAGGAAATGGAAATGTATGCTACCACAATTACCAATGAACTTTTACAAAAATCGATTCCTCAAAACAACCTACCTCAACTTATTTGTCCAAAATGTAAAAAGCAACAACTGATTATTCGAGATAAAATCGTGAAATGTTCTGATGAAGTTTGTAATTGGATACAATTTCGTACTATTTGCGATGTTCAAATCAGTATTCCCGACATAGAGAACCTTGTCAATAATGGTAAAACTTCATTGATAAAAGGAATGAATAGTAAGGCAGGAAAGAAATTTGACGCTTACATCGTTTTAAATGAACAAGCTGAAAGCTCCTTCGAATTTGAAAAAAACAAAGACTACAAACGCAATGGAAGGTAACCCCACAATACTGCCGCAAGAAATCAAAAACTTGATTTATACCGTAAGAGACAAAGAAATAATGCTGGACAGCGATCTTGCAAATATCTATCAGGTAGAAACCAAAGTTTTCAATCAAGCTGTAAAACGAAATGTAGTTCGTTTCCCTGAAAACTTTCGCTTTCAATTAACACAGAATGAATTTGACAGCATCAACTTGAGGTCACAAATTGTGACCTCAAATTTGAATTATGGTGGCAGACGTTATTTACCTTATGTATTTACAGAACAAGGAATTGCTATGTTGAGTACCGTACTTCGATCTGATGTAGCAATAAAAGTAAGTATTGAAATTATGAATGCTTTTGTAGAAACGCGTAGAATTGTTTCCAGTCATACTTCGTTATTTCAGCGTTTGGATTACTTAGAATTCAAACAAATACAAGCAGACCAAAAATTTGAGGAGCTTTTCAATGCTCTTGAAAGGGGTAAACTACAAAGTGAAAAAGGTATTTTCTTCAACGGACAAGTTTTCGATGCTTATACCTTTGTTGCTGATATTATCCGAAGTGCAAAATCATCTATTATTTTATTGGATAATTATGTAGATGATACGGTGCTTACTTTGCTAGGAAAAAGGAATAACAATGTAAACGCAACAATCTACACCAAAAATATTAGCAGTCAATTAAGGTTGGATTTGAAAAAATACAATAACCAATATCTTCCTATTAAGGTGAACATATTCTCTGATGCTCATGATCGCTTTCTAATTATTGATGATACTGAACTCTACCATATCGGAGCATCCCTTAAAGACTTGGGTAAAAAATGGTTTGCCTTTTCTAAAATGGATATTGAAGTAAGTAGGATGCTCAAAATATTGAATAAACAGTAAAGTAAACCCTCCATTTGGAGGGTTTTTGATTGGCCTTTTATTATTCCGCCCCCTCTAACTTACTGTAATACCATCATAAAAATATTCAACAATATAATTATCAAAGGAATCTAAAATGCCAAGTGACATTAATTCTTCCTTTCCAATTTGATGAAATATCTCTATTACACTATGTATGCTTAACTCATCATCTAGAAAATTAATTATTCCAATTTGATGGAGCTTTCTTGAAATCATTCTTGGAAGTCCATATTCTTCTAATTGATATACAACCGCAGGTAAAAATGCATGAGAAACTCTAGAAACAAAGGGAGAAACATCTGTTCCATTATCAAGAATTTCTCTTTGAAGAATGTTTATATCACTAATTAACGAAGATAAATTAAATGCTGCAATTCTTTCAAGTTTAAAAAACTGTTCAATATCGATATCAAACTCATCAAGTTCGTCAAGTAATTCTGGTATTGTACTTCCCCAATTTGCAACTAACACCTTAACAAATTCAACAAACTTTTTATGTTGAACTCCATAGGCACCATCACCCCATTCGCCTGGTTGCAAACTTATTATTTTCCAAAGTAATCTGTCCCAAGATTCTGGCTCATCTGAATTTAAGTAAGAAAGTCCATTCCAGTCATCAGGATTACTTTTCATTTGTCTTGCGGTTTCTTTAATGAAATCAGAATTGTTTGATTGAAAAATATTTTCTTTTAAAAGCCTATCATAAGTTTCTTTACCCAAAATTTCATACATTTCATCTTTAAATGTCACAATTTTAGCAATTTGATCGTTATTAAGACTTGAGCTGTAAACCTTTTCATCTAAGTCACCTAAAATAGTATCTGGAAAAGGAATGTCAAGTTGAGTAGTATCATCAGGAGGAGGGGGTTCAAGTAAATAAATTTTACCTATAAAATACTTAAACATTCTACCGCCTCTACCAATAATATTTTTGTACGTAAAGCTATCAAGAATACTGTTCCCTCCACTTTTTCGATTTCTCCAAATAATAACATTCTCCGCGGAAGTATTAACTCCTTCAATTATCGAAGATGTAGAGATAATATTACTTAGACCTTCTGGTTCTTCAAATAATTTAACCTGTATTTGACTTATCGACCGATGTAACTGACCATTATGAATACCAACACCTCTTTTAATAAGATTTGTTAATTTCCAATTCGCTCCATAATTGATGGTAAGCCAATTCGCAAATTCAACTAACAATCTTTTTTCAGAAATAGGTAGTCTTTCATTTAATAAATTAGTAACCTTATCAATTTGAGAATATGAAGCAGCATAAATAAGAGATTTTGTATTAGTCTCTTCGAGAATATTTAGTAGAATTTCACCTTTTTGAATTTCTTTTTGAATTTTATCTCCATCAATTTCCTTATATTTTTCAAATTTATCAAGATACACAGTGTTAAAACCAAGTTTATCTTCAAATGTCATATCTTGGGTAAAAACGTTGTCTCCAATTGATGTAATATTTGGAGCAAGAAAATACTTTTGTTTAGATTTTAAACCAAGTTTAATTATGGCTTTCAATAACGATGGGGCTCGTGATTTATCATAAATAGCACTGGCTTTGTAAAATTCATCAATGATTAGAATGTCAATACTGTCAATTTTGTTAACATAATTCATAGCTCTTTCTTGTGGAAATATGAAAATATTCTTTTCAGCTAGCTCCACTTCTGTCGTTGTGATGATTTTATATTTATGAGCAAATTTTTTGTATAGACGTCTGCGTGTTTCATCAGTTAAAGCTATTGTTGGAACAATGATAACAACATTAACAGGGTTTGTAATAGAAATAAAAGCAACAATTACAAAACTTTTACCAAAGCTCGTGGGGGCACTAACCGCAATATTTTCACCATTTACTAATCGTTTTAATAAAGATGATTGTTCGCGATGCAAAGTAGATTGTTTACCTCCTATATCGACTTTAAATATTTCATATACGAATCTATCATCCCAATTTGCTGTATCAGCATTTAAATATGGATATAATCCTGTTTCTCGAATTAAATGATTCACTAACGGAGAGTACTCAATTTCATTTCTTTTGTGGAAGTCAAGTAGTTTAATGAGTTCATTTCTAGCTTCGGTTTCTTCATTTAAAATTAAGTGATCATTTATTTTGTGGCAAGAATCAAATATATCCATCATTAAGAGTTTTTATAAAAATCAGCTATAGAAACAAATTTATCTACAATTGTCTTTTTTAGAGGTACGGGAAATAGAATTAAATGAAACTTTATTTCAGAATAATAAGGTAATGTGCTAAGTTTGTCGATTTGCTTCCTAAAAAATGATTCAGCTCTGTTTTTATGATATGCAATTAACTCAGCTTGGTATTCATCTGAAATCGTTGTCTGTTTTTGCGTGATTTCGCATTCATGTAATAGTAAGATTGGAATATGTAATTTAGGCTTTATAAGATCGATTGATTCTCTAGGAGAAAGAGCTTCTTTTATAGTTTTTCTTAATATCTCATCTTCAATTAATAAATCAATATCAGAAACATTTGTTATTATGCTATTTTCCTTCTTTAGCTTTTCAGTAACAAGAGAATTTCCTACCGATGTAATTATCTCACCAATTCTTGCATCTTCAATACTGTTGTAGAATTTAGCTTCTCCAAACCAAATAGAAAAATCATTCCCATTTTCAATAATTATATGCACACTATCGGCTCCTTTAGCATTATCTTGAACATTTTGCTTATAGAATATTTTAGGTACAACAGGAAGAGCATTGAAATGATGTTTCATTATAGCATATAAAACAATTTCCGCTATTTCACTCCCTTTACTAATGTCGCCGGCTTTATCTGAAAGTCTCAGGTTTTTTGCCGCATACGTCAATAGAGAATGGTGGTTATTCACTAAGCTTTCTCTCTCTTTAAATGACAACGAAGTTTCTGCAATATTATCCCATATAAAATTTTGAAAATGCTTATACCTCCATTCTGTGTCTTCAAAATTATTTAAGATACTTACCACACTCTTATTTTCAATAGGAGTTATGGTGTCGTCAGAATTTATATCTGAAAAAGTATTATTAATGAGAATTTCAAAATTCATGTTAATTGGTCTATTATTTTGTTTATTCAACAAATACAATATTACAAAATAAAACCCTATAAAAGACTCCTTTAAGCCAAGTCCTTCTTCTCACTGTCAAAATCAACCAAAACTTCAAAAATACTTCTTTGCTATTATAACTTTATCCATCAAGCAAAATCATAAATATTTTATTTACATAGATCAGAGCTGTCCTAAATAAATTTTTGAGCGTATAAAATCTGCCTTCTTCTATTAATTAGGAAAGCTTTTGTTAAGAAATCAAATTACATCCTCTGTATTCTCTTTAAAAGAGCTTGAATTGTCCAATTCTATCAGGAGGTTTACCTGAAAAGAATGGATCGTTTGCCCATTTCCAGAGATCAATTTTCACAAATATATTCAAGCGGATAAAGTTCACCAGATTAGATAAGTTCCAGTCATATTTGGCTTTCTTCTGAATGTATTTAAAGAGTAGTATACCTATTAATGCAGTCCAAATTTGGATGTATACTGCATTTTCTGATGTTCCTACAAAGTTGGTTACTTTCAGACGCTGTTTTAGATGTTTGAAGAAAGTTTCAATCTCCCATCTTTCCTTATATAAGGCCGCTACTGTTGATGCTTTCCAGGTGAAATTATTTGTTAAGAACTCATATTCAGCATTATTTATGCTGTCCCAAAAACGAACTAGACGCATTTTCTTTCCTTCATAGTGCTTTTTGACATCCCCATCAAGCTCAATGATCTGATCCTGAAGGACTCCGCTGTTCTTGAGTGCTTCACTTTGAAATGTTTTCACACAGTATATTTCATGTTACTTTTACTCCGTGTGACAAAGAAGCTCTGGTTGCTGTCCAAAACGTTCATCCAAGCATAATCAACGTAGCCTCTATCCACAACGACCACACAACCCTTAGAAAATGAAATGGTCTTGGCGATCTTAGATTCATGTTGTTTGCCATCTGAAATATGCACAAAACTAGGCATACAGCCATCATAATCAAGTATGGTATGAAGTTTCACAGCTCCCTTAGCACTGCGAAATTTTGCCCAGTCAAATACACTTAAACATAACGGAATAATAGTAGCATCCATGAGATATACTTTACGCTTGAGCCTATTAAGCTCTGCGCGTCTTGGAGAATCTTTACGCCACAAATCATCCAAAAGTTTATAATACAGATCACGGAATAGGCTATGATCACGATGTTTGTTTATATAAGATAAGTTCGACTTGCTAGGAGTTCTAGAAATTCCCATATGACTCATGTTACGAGTAGTACTACGAAGACCATTAGAAATATCACGAACGGAATCAGCAGAGGATAAATGGCAGAAAAGCATACTCACAAAATGTGTCCAGCTATTGATCCCTTTATGATGTTTATCGGATTGATATTGTTGAACCAATTTGTTAAAAATATTGCGATCTACTAGTCCTAATATCTGAGAAAATACGTTTATATTTACCATGGCGGTGATGGAATTTTAGCGAATTAAATATAGCAATCCCTGCTTTATAAATCCACCGCCATTTTTTCCTTATTTAGGACGGTACTGTACATAGATACAGTACAAAAAGATCACAGGTCAATACTACAATAAAAATAGGTGTCTGTGAAGAACATTATGGAAACTAGAGATTGACGCAAGACAAATAGAGGGGTGTAGTGGTTAAAACTATCCCTCTTGTTCGTCCATTTTCTTA
>Ga0233372_1000626_pt1 | contig 15481 bp, 17 predicted proteins | sample ElkDunMinimDraft_4_FD_191538 | JGI IMG/M metagenome (GOLD analysis project Ga0233372, IMG submission 191538) | Fecal eukaryotic communites from dung pellets of Tule Elk in California, USA - Elk Dung D8 | ecosystem: Host-associated > Mammals > Digestive system > Large intestine > Fecal | place... | reverse complement strand
AAAACTTCGGAACACACAATATTGGCTTGTGGTACGAAGAAGTGGATTGCAACGATCCATTCGAAGAAAAAAACAATGATGAACGATGCCTAGATGGAATTGCTTTAATGAAAAGAACGGCGGATTATGATGATGAAAGTAGTGGAAAGGATAATGCCTATTCTATTGATTTGTTGAATACAGCAAGATACTTCGATGCATTAGGTAGAGGAATTAGTATGGCCAAATCTACCCGACAAATTTTCTATAAAAAAATCAATAGAAAAATGCAAAATCATAATGCAAATATTCAGTTACAACAAAGTATTGAGGAAATTTTTAAAGAATTAAACTTACAACATTCCAATCGAGTTCTTTTAAAAAAACAAGATTGTGGTATTCTTCGTGAAGATTATGGGGTTATTGAAAATGGTCAAAAAGTTGGCGGCATCACCTGTTTTAAGGCAGACCCATTGTTTGATACACCTAAAGTACTAGACGATAAATTCTTAGATGAAACATGCATAATAAAAGGATGTGAATATAAGAAAGTTTGGGTAAAATTTGGAACAACACTACAAATGAAACCTAATAGTATTGATTATTATGTCGTGAATGTTGGTTATGTTTTTCCCGACGGCTATGTAACAACACAAATAGACCATGACGCAGTAGAAAAACATGAAAAAGGCCATGTGACAGACTTTCAATGCATTGCGAATAAATTTTCTAATGAAAGTAAGTATATAGAAATTGAAGTTGAAGCCTGTAACGAAAAAGGCGCGTTGAATGCGGCTATAGAAGATGCGATAAAGCCTTATTTAGATGAAATGCAAAAAGAATATACGAAACGTTTTAATAGAGCAAGGGATTTGTATCATGAAAAATATGGTTCATTTGATTACCCAGAGGAAGATTACGTTTGTCCAAATGATTTATAGAATGTGCATTTTTATTGCATGTGCGTTTGCATTTTGCAATGCTAGTGACTATCCAGAAAAAGATTCTGATGAGGATGACCCTATTTTTGCTTATTTTTGTTTTTACGAGGATACGATTCCTTGGATTAAAGAAGATAACGTCTATACATTATCTTATTATGAAATGCGAAATGAGTTTACGATTATCATTGATTATGAAAGTACGATGCATTTCTCCATGTTTGGAACGAAACTTCCGGATCTAAATCAAGAAAAAATACGAACAGATTTTTTTCGCGGAACGAAAGGAGGAAAGTGCTATTCTTATAGTAATATTTGCGAAAAAAATAAGGATTTGTGCAAATATCCTAAGGCAAAATGTAATAGAAATAGAGTTATAAAACCTTATGACTTGATTGATTTTTACTTTCTCCAAAAAGATTCTTTATATGTAAAGTCTCTTTTCAAAACAACAAAGCGACTGACATGGGAGTATCACTTAGAAATGGGAAAACAAAGACAAAAAATTTCTGGAGACAATACCATTTACATTTCCGGGTTCTGCACCGAGGAACAGTTAAAAGTAATTAGAGAACGAAAAAAACAAGAGCTAAAAGAGAACAAAGCAAATGAAAAAAGCACCCCATGATAAAAACTCTTACCGAGAATTGCTGAATATGCATAATGCTTGGGATGATGAAGATAAAAACAACATCAGTCATGAAAAAATAAATATTGAAAATAAAGTAGCGGAGCAAAAATTAATTTGGTTTTCCAATTCATGTAATCAGGAATAATATCTTTATGTATAAATTTTTCATTCTATTTTTTTGCGGTCTTATTTATGCCCAAGAGCCCTATGTTGAATTGTGCGTTAAATTTGGAAATGAATGTTATGAAAATTGTGCCGATACTTATGCTGTTCACATAAAAGGAGTTAAAGCTTCAAAAGAGCAACCATTATGGATTTTAAAGGATTCTGTTTCTTGTGATTGCGGTGTATGGACTTCTCCAACATATACATTGCGTAATTTGCCTGGGAAAAGTTACCCTTTCTTTTCTATGACATCATGTTCTTGGATAAACAAAAAAAAAGAAATCGGGGCGATTCCTGAACCACCGAAGGTAAGATTAGACAGTTCTATTGTTGGAAAACAAGTCTTTTATGCTATTGACTTAAAATCAAAAAAAGATGTTGAAGCTTATTTTGGAAAATCAATTGAATTACTTTGGAAAACAAATTTTGTTTGCCAAGGAAATTCTTCTAACGACACCACTTTGACATACAAAATAGATGCTTTGCTTGTTGGAGAATGCCCGGATTCATTGACTATGCATTAAGTATTTTTTTTGTCGTTGGGTTCTTTTAACTTTTTTATAAAGCTCTAAAGTTTACTTTTGACAAACATTTCACAACTTATTACATTCAAATTGTTCACCGTTTTTAAAATTTTCAAGGCATAGAAGATGAAAATCAGAGTTGTTAGTTTACTTGCTTTTTTGCTGATAATAATTTCAGGCTGTTCTGAAAAAAAAGAAAAGCCTAAAGAAATGGTGCAAAAAGTGGATTTTGTGAAGGGAGAACCTCACAAATCTCGCCTATTAATACTAGACACTTCTCGAATAGTAAGATTAAAGGATATAGACCCTAACGATTCTATTTCAATAGGAGTAAGAGCTTTTAATAGGGCAGAAAGAGAGTTTATTAAAAAATGGAATTACGATAAAGATAGAGATTTATTTATCGATGTTTTTGATCATATTTGTAGAGAGTTTCGGGAATGCCCCTCTATGAAAGATTCCGTAACGTACCAAAAAGAGGTTTACTTTATTTTAGATAGTTTAATGCGAAATAACATTTTGGATAGTGCTATTAATGCTAAAAAACAAGAAATCGAAGAAAGAAAAAATAATTGCCATTACCAAAAAATTATAACAAAAGAATGCCATAAACAACTGAACAAAGAAATAACAGAATATGTTAAAGAAGAATTAAAAAGAAGAAATAAAAAATGAAAAAGATATTGATAACATTACATTCAAATTGTTCAACGTTTTTAAAATTTTCAAGGCATAGAAGATGAAAATCCAATTTGTTAGTTTACTTGCTTTTTTGCTGATAATAATTTCAGGCTGTTCTGAAAAAGAAGAAGCCCCTAAAGAGATAGCGCAAGAAGTGGAGTTTGTGAAACAAGAACCCCGCAAATCTCGCTTATTAATACCAGACACTTCTCGAATAGTAAGGTTAAGAGATCTTGACCCAAATGATTCCATTTCAATAGGAGTAAGAGCTTTTGGCAGAGCTAGAAGAGAATTTATCAAATATTGGAATTATAATAAAGATACAGATTTATTTATAGATGTTGTTGGACAAATTTGCAGAGGGTTTCGGCAGTGCCCTTCAAGAGTCGATTCTATTGCTTATCAAAAAGAGGTTTACTTTATTTTAGATAGTTTAATGCGAAATAACATTTTGGATAGTTTAATTGAAGCTAGAAAAAAAGAAATAGAAGAAAGAAAAAAATTAGACTGTTATGGGCGAGATAACTTAACCAAAAAATGTCAGGATTTATTTCAAAGAAAAATGAAGGAATATGTTACAGAAGTGTTAAAAAAAAGGAAAATAAATAATGAGAAGTAAAATTTTTATTTTATTGTTTATCACTTCTCAACTTTTTGCAAACGTTGAATGTTATAATTTAGATGATTACGTTGATGATGTTAAAGATTTGACTGAATTGACAAAAATAATCAGTCAAAAGGCAGAGTATGATGCAAGAAATAGTTGTATCTCAGATGGAGACCACCCCTTATAATCTAGAACAAGCATGCATTGCTCACAATGGGAAATGCTACAGATGTAAATCCGAGAACAGCTATGTCAATTGCTCCCACAATTGGCTTTGGATTGGCGAAAACTTCGGAACACACAATATTGGCTTGTGGTACGAAGAAGTGGATTGCTATGATCCGTTTGAGGAGGAAAATAACGAGTTTGTAGTTGACGGATGCGTAGATGAAAGTATTTTGCGAAAGCAAGCCGCAAAGGATTATTACCGACAGCATGAAGATTCTTCTATTGAATATTTTGTTGATTTTACAAAACCAACAAAAAAGTTTGATGCTCTTGGTCGAAAAATGAGTAACAAGCTTTCTCAAAGAATAGTTCTTTTCAACAAGCATGCAATAAATGAAATCCAAGTTCAAGAAGACAACTTTAGGAGACAACGATCATTTAACCGTAAAAAAAGGTTATGTATTCCCCAATGGACATATAACTACAAGTGAAGAAGAAGGTATGTTTGACAAACACGAAAATGGGCACGAATTTTACAACAGATGTATCAAATTTGAAGAAATCAGTAAGAAAGGACAATTTGAATGCACTATAAAATTGAATGCAGAGTGGTCTCAAAAGGAGAAAGACGAGGCACTTAGAAATGCTATTGCAAACGAACTTAAGATTATTGAAATTCCTTTGATTGAGGATAAGGTAAATGAAGCTCAAAATAAGATAGACGCAATGGTATATCGCTTCCACAAGGACCATGGTGTAGGAGGATCTAGTGATAATTACACATGCCCGACAAATTAGCTTATTGGTTTTCATTTTTTTTGTATGGCCATTTGCTCAAGAAACCGACACATCATCACATCAAAAAGTATTTGGTGAATATTGTTTTGCTAAAGAATTATCGAAAGGCAAAATCGTTTGGAAATGGAAAAAATATAAGGAAAATTGGAAATACTTGTTTTCTTACATTCCTTGTGCTTTTCAAGGAATGTATTCGATCAATAATAATACCAATGGCGGTTCCTTATTTGGACTTGTACTCAACACATCAACATTCAATGATAAGGAGCCCTCAAAATGTTCAACGGAACATTTTGACTCTAGAGAATACATTGTTTTAGATGAGGTGCAAGAATCGGCAGATACTGAATTACCTAAACTAAATAAAATAAAGAACGCCTATTATGATGTTAATTGGGAAATTAACTACGATTCTAATTATGTTCGTCTCCATCATTCTGGTTCCACAAAAATTTACATTTCCGGGTTCTGCACCGAGGAACAGTTAAAAGCAATTAGAGAACGAAAAAAGCAAGAGCTAAAAGAGAACAAAGCAAATGAAAAAAGCACCCCATGATAAAAACTCTTACCGAAAATTACTGAATTTACAAAATGCTTGGGACGATGAGGATGTAAACAATGTTAGTCATGAACGTATTGATGTTTATTCCAAAATGCAAGAAAATCAAGAAGTTTTTTTTAAAAGATGTAAATAAAATCTCATTTAGGTTGACGTAAAATGTTACAGTTGTTTATTGCACTTTTTTTGATACTTACTTCAACTTGTTTTGGCGAGGAAATCGCTGAATTTTGTGCTGATTTTGATAAAGACCCTAATGAATACAGCCTTCATTTGACAAAAAATTTAGAATTCGCCCCTAATATCAATTGGGAATTGTCTGATAGTACAATATGTACAACAAATTCTGATCAATTCTTTCTTGAAGCAAATTACACAATTGATGCTCCCTCAGATTCCTCTATGGCAGAATTTAAAGGTGGATGCGTCGTTTTTAATAATTTTACTGCAGAAAATATGACTTGTATTAATCCTAAAAATGTCAAGATAAATCTTGCCCCTTCTAATAGAGATATTCTTCATATTCATAAGAAAAATGCTAAAGAATCGCTAATTCCTTACTATGGGAAAGTTATAAATGGAAAATTAAAAACTAAATTACCAATAACATCTTATATCTATGAAACGAACTTTAAGGCCGTGATAATTGGGGCCTGTATAAAAAAAAGAATAGTTGCTGAATTTTGTATCAATAAATATCATGAACTTGTTCTAGAGAAGGAATTAGATTACATACCACGTTATATTTTTTCAACTGCAAGTGAATGTCATTTTTGCAATAAAAATTATAAAGAAACACTTTCATTCTTCATTGATTTCGGAAACGAAAAGTACATTCCTCTTGAAGATATTCTACACAAAAGATGTGAGGATTACATATTACATAAAAATTTAAAATTACCTCAAGCAATAAATAAGGAGAGCTTTTATAATAAAGATTTATCGGTAAGAATAGATGCAAAAATTGAAAAGAATGGTTCTTATAGCAGCGATTATTATGATTTTAAAATTCGTATAAATGGTCCTTGTAAAAAATAGATTGAAGATTCATTGACTACGCATTAAACAATTTTCACTAATTTTTCATACATCTTAAACAATTCTGCGACGATTTCATCTTCGGTTATGTCTTTTGAAAAACCGTAGGCTTCCATTACTGCACGGTCGTTGGCTTGGTGGGCTTTGCGCAGTTCGGGAGAAAAGAATCAAAAGGCAAAAAAAATAGGGTGCCGTCGCAACGCCACCCATACAAAAACTAAAAGTTTTTTGATTCTGTCACTAATATAGGTTTGTTGATTCTATTTGTCAACCTAAATTTTATTCATTTTCAAAAAAAATGACAAAATTTTTGCTGAAAAATTATAAGTTGATTTTACTAATTCATTATTAAGGAAATAGCTTTTGTTTCGTAACATTCTGTTTGAAAATAAAGAATGTAGTTTTTCAAAGCCTTTTTTCTTAACTTTCTCAGAAACAATTTTATCATAAATGTACAAAAGAGTAACAAATTCAAGAATTGGCCGACAAGTTAATTTTTTTTGTCTTTGTGATTTTGAAATTCCTTTTATACTAGATACTAGACTAGATATTTCTTGTGGAGCTCTTGAGGTGTTAGCGGAAAGGTTTGCCAAAATACAATTATTATGAGCACAGCCATTTCGTAAATTTTTGACTAAATGAAGTAAAGAATTTGAAATAACAGGTTCTATTCCATTTTGTTCGTAGAAAAACTTATAGAAATATATTAAATCTCCAAAAGTAATTAATTCCAAAAAGACCCATATAGGGCAATCATCATATTTTGATATATTATTTACTTTTTTATTTGTATTTGGATCTTTTTGTTCTTCAATGGTGAAATATTTTTTTATCAAATCACATGTAAAAGGTGAAGAGCAGTTTGCAGCTATCTTTTTTAAAATTTTTTCATTGTTAGCTAAAAATTCTTTTACTATTGAATATCCATCTATTTTAGAATTCGTTTCTACTTCTTGTAGAATTTTTACTTTTAAATCATGTTCAATGTCTATGCATAAATGAATTACTTCCATACGAAAATGCATATCAATGGTTGATAACTCTTTTAAATATGCAAAATCTAAATTGCTGTATTTTCCTTTATTAGCACCTTTCTGATTTTTTTGAAAATTTTTACGATAGGAAGCTGTCCTTAAAAAATTATTAACATTAAAAAGGTATTTTTCTGCTTCTTCTTCAGATACAAGAGAAAAAGAAATCCCTTTTCCTTTCATTTTTTGAATAAGTTGCAAAGATGTTAAAATAGGTTTAGTTTCAATATTCGACAAATCAAGCTCCTTATTTACATCATCGTTTAAAGATAGAATAAAACAAGTCATTTTTATGACAAAAAGTTATTGCCGCTGTTTCGGACTACGCTCTGCAACAAAAAAACTACCTCATGGATTTGCTCAAACCTAACGGTTTTCGCTACTTCCTTGCTACCAACCGTTCATACATCTTAAACAATGCCGCGACGATTTCGCTTTCGGTTGCGTCTTTTGAAAAACCGTATGCTGACATTACAGCTCTGTCGTTTGCTTCATGGGCTTTACGTAAAGCAGCAGGCGTAGTAAGAGGATTATATAAATCTGCAAGAGAAGCCTCTGGAAATTTAGAACGTGCATCTAAAATTGCTTGTGCTGTTTTTTCAATTTTTGATTTTTGTTCCTCTGTAGGATTTGGAAATGGAAAATTGTTATAAACGATAGTATTTGAATAACGATAGTCAGACTTTAAACGACCACATACAACACGCATCCATGAATTATGCATTGTCGAATTTAGAATTCCAAAAAGATACAAATCTGCATTTTCTATAAAAAAAGCACTTGCATAACAAATATCAGGAGGATTTTTATATGCTATAGGTATAAAATCTCTGTTTTCAGAAGATACTACAGGCATCACTAAAAAATCTGAATTTGGAATTCTTTCTTCATCAAGTAATGTTGGAGTTTTAGCTTTTCGCCTAGTTGCTTCTTTTGTACTCTTTAACCTAAATTCTTTTACATTTTTTATTCGTTCAAGCACAAGTGGCATTTTATTTAATTCTGCTGGATTTGCATTTTTTAAAAACAAAATCCAACGTTCGCCATTGTTTAACATATCTTCAGAACCAATCCAACGTCTAAAATATTTTTTGGACAAAGGTTCTTTTTGAATAAATTCATCTTTTTCTTCTTTTTCAAAAATATAATTTCCATTATCTGTTGGATAACAACCTTTTATCATTTCAGGAACATTGCATAAAGGTTTCTTTCTTTTTTCTATCCAAATTGTAGGAGCATTTTGCAAATATTGATTTATGTTTTCACATTCTATTTTTTCTGATTCAGTATATAGTGTACATTTAGTCTTTTGCATAGAAAAACCAATGATAACACAATGGACTGCTGCTTTATCTAAAGATTCACTTTCCCATTTAAATGTCTTATATGCAAAATTTATGTGAACATATTTATCAACAAAAGCCCAATGCCATAATGAAAATGCTTGTTCTCCTTGTGTTATAGAATTTGTAGAAACAAATCCGGTTTTAATAGAAGTAAACTTTGCCATCAATTCTATTGCTTTTACATACCAAGCAGAAACATAATCAAGACTTCCAGCTTTTGGAATTACTGAAATAACATTTTTCAAATCATCTCTATGATTTTCTTTACTGTGCCTTATTCCCACAAACGGCGGGTTTCCCATAATGTAATCAAGTTTTTCTTTCGGCACTACGCTTTCCCAATCCATTCTTAAAGCATTGCCCTCAACAATATTGGCATAACTTTTCAGCGGTAAAAAATTGAGATTGGCGTTTACGATTTCTTCAGTTTCCTTCATCATTTGAGACTCAGCAATCCACAGCGATGTTTTTGCAACAGTTACTGCAAAATCGTTGATTTCAATGCCATAAAATTGACCAATAGAAACTTTAATGATTTCGGTATCAAAAGAAATTTGTCCGTTTTGTTGTTTTTCGGCTAATAGTTCATTTTCTAATCTTCTTAAAGAAAGGTAAGTTTCGGTTAAAAAATTTCCACTTCCGCAAGCGGGGTCAAAAAATGTGATGTCTTTTAATTTGTCTTGAAAGTCGTCAAATTTCTGATTACGGGTTTTAATGGATTTAGTTTGTTTGATTTCTGAATATTCTTCGCGCAATTCATCAAGAAACAATGGGTCTATAACTTTATGGATGTTTTCTATCGAAGTAAAATGCATGCCGCCACTGCGGCGCGTTTCTGGGTTCAAAGTGCTTTCAAATAAAGCACCAAAAATAGTCGGGCTAATCTGAGACCAATCAAAACCTGCACTTGCTTTGTTTAAAAGAATATCAAGCGTTTCTTCATTAAAATTTGGAATTTCAATGTTTTCGTATTTAAATAAGCCACCGTTCACATAAGGAAACTCCGAAAGCATTGTTTCGTCGTAAGGGTCCCTGTCTTTTTCTTTTGTGTCAAGAATTTCAAAAAGTTCAATGAGCGCTTTTCTGACATCGTTTGGTTTAAATTGTTTTAAATAATCGTGAAATAAACCGTGCTTACCAAAAATACCTGCATCTTCTGCGTATAAACAAAATACAAGGCGAACACAAAGCACATTTAAACTATGGAGCGATTCTTTTGAATTTGGATTTTTGTATTGCTTAATCAAAGCATCATAAAGTTTTCCAACCAAATCCCCAGCTTTTAAAGAAACTTCCATTTCTTTCTGAATATGTTCATTGTCTTCGTCTGCTAAAAATTGTAAACGATAATATTCCTTCGCTAAATTTTTCAGAAGAATTTGTTCTGGCTCTTTGTTTGGTTTATTCATATCGTAGATTAAAATTTCTTTGAAATTAGAAACGATAATCCACCTGACTTTTTCGTTGTATGGTAAGTAAGTATTGTAACGAAACGCTTGCCCGAATGGGGTTAAAAGTTCTCCGTCAGATTGAACGGCATTGCTGTTTAATTTTATATGAGCACTTTTTTGTTCTATGAGAACTTTTGTACTTGGAATATAGGCATCTATGTATTTTTGAGTTTTATCAATAAAAACTGGTTTTTCAAATTCAATAAATTTTGTTGCGTCTTTGATTCCAAGTACATCACTTAGCAGTTCTAGCCAAAACCGAGCCGTTTCTTGCTTTTCGTCGCCTTTACCTTTCCAATATTCAACAAATTTTTTTACAGCCGAATTTTGTTTAACTTTTTTTATTGTTGTTTTTGATTCGCTCATAAAATTCCTCACCCGAAATTTAAATTTTTTCTTTGAATAAAGACTTTATTTTTTGAAATATTGAACGCATTGCTTACGTTACGAGAGGGGAGCGGAAAATAGTTTTGAAAATCGTCGACAACGCTAGTTAAATGTAAATTCCCCTCCCTGAAGCTATTTGCAAAAAAAACGAAAAATTTACAAGTTTGAACTTAATCTACTTAATTTGACGAACAAGTCGTAAACCTTGGAAGGTTTTTATTGCTCCGTTTCTTGCATCACAATGTGCACTGAGATTCATGTTTTCAAGTGAATCAGTCAAAAAGCCACCTTTGCATGTTGTAAATCTTTCGTAATCATATAGATTTTTATTCTCCAATATGACATTTTCACATACCAATCCCATCATATCATAGAGTCCAAATGCGTTAGGCTTCAGCATTCCAACTGGTTGTGAATTTTGTTTCCATTCTCCGCATGATTCTTTTTTCCATTCATTGCTTTTTGTTGATATAGGATCATTTGGATTATGGTTACCAAACCAAGCGTATTGTGCGGCCAAATTGGAATCTTTTAGGTTCCCCCAAATATTGGCGTAATTTTTTTTGTCACCGCCTCTAGCTAACGCCATCCATTCGTCATAATATGGCAGGCGATAACCATTAGCTTTTTTGTTGATTTTTACAAAAATCATATCCCAATCAGAATTTGATTTGAAAAAAGTGAATCCTTTAATGTAAAAATCACTATTTTTTTTGTTAGATGAAAAATTGTCTGGATTATTGTCTATCTTTAATGTGTAAACTGGCTGCAAGCCATCTCTTATGCTTCGATTATTCGCATAAATAAAGGCATTGTACAGAAATACACGAATTGCAGCGGAATCGTGAATGTCGCATAAATCATTTTTTTCCATCCCCTTCTTTTTTTCAATCCAAAAATTATAATTTTCAGGATATTCATCGTTTGTCTGCGATGGGATTGAATCCCATAAAACTTGGATAAATTCACATTCTGTCACTTTATATACATCTACAGCAAGAACTTTGTTTATTTTTTCGAATCTTGCTGGATTACGATCGTGTATTTGCCCGTATTGATTGGTGCTAATATTAACCATTGAATATCCGAGAAGGTGATCCTGCTTTGACAAATCTATATATTTCATCCCAACAAGAATGTTGAATGTGTAAACACTACCCAATTTGGTCGTGTACCAAATTTTCCCATTTTTGACATATTTCCCTGAATTTAAAAGAATACAATTTTGCTCTTTTTTATATGAGAAATCATTTCCTTTCCATAGGCCCTCATTAACATCTTCTATACAAATTGTGTAATCTGTATTCTTTTCCATTTCAAGCCAATGAATAGAATCTTGTAAAGAAATTTGAAAAGTATCTCGGATAGAGTAAACTTGTTCTGCTTTTCTATTGTTGTTTTCTATGCTGTTATTTATTTTTACCAATACCTTTGGACCATTAGTTTTGTTATGGATATCAACTATTCTTCCGTCTATTTCATACAATTTATCATTTGCAGAAAAAAGCACTGCATACGAAATGAGTAAAATGATCAATGACATGCTTAATTTTTTCATAAACAACCTACTTGTCTTTAAAACATTTCTCACTATTGCGAATACATTCCCACTGATTTTCTGTTGCGTATGGTGGCAATCCATTGTTGCTGAAACTAAAACGTTCGTTTGTTCCGGTTTCTACAACGAATAAAGGTCTATATCGAATACGCTGCCCAGAAGGTATTTGCCAAAACATAATGTTTCCCTCATCAAAAGCAAATGTAGGAAAAAATGTTCTGTATTGATATTACTTAAGTTGTCTTACTAAACGTAAACCTTGGTAAGGTTTGCCAAACATCGTATAATCATCACAATGGTCAGCCACATTCAAGTCTTTAAAGGATGTCGTCAAGAAGCCTCCTCTGCAAGAATACACCTCATCTCCAAAACGACTTTTTCCTGGCATCAAAACATTTTCACATACAAGTCCCAACATATCATATAAACCATACGCATTTGGCTTTAGCATCCCCACAGGACGGGAATTTTGGTTCCATTCCCCACAAGAATAAGTCAACCAATTCATTTCCAATGGGTCTTTTTCATTTAAATTTAGATATTTATCATCGGGGTCTTTCTGACCAAACCAAGCATACTTAGTGGCCTCCAAAGAATCCGTTGAGCGACTCCAAAAATATTTATAACTATCATAACCCTTACCACCTCGGACTAACGCGGTCCATTCGTCATAATAAGGTAAACGATAACCATTGGCATTTTTATCAATTTTCACATGATAATACTTCATTCCTCCTGTTGAATCGGGGAAAAAGGAAAAACCCACTATGTTAAAACTACCATCATTATATGCCTTAAAAGAAACGTTTTTATTTTCAGTTTCTTCAAGAATGTAAACAGGTTTGAAACCATCTCGCAAGCTACGGTTATTCGCATAAATTAAAGCATGATACAGATATATACGAACTGCAGCAGAATCATGAGCATCACATTCATCATTTTTCATTACATTTTTTTTCTTTTCTATCCAATAGTTATTATTACGGAATAAATTTTCGTTCCTCTGCGCAGGAATAGAATCCCACAAAGATTGAATAAATTCACATTCCGTAACCTTATATTTATCAACTACAAGAACTTCATTTATCATTTCAAATCTAACCGGGTCAGATGGCTTATACGCCATTATCGTAGGCTCTAGTCGTTTCCGATCCTTGTTATTACCACTATACCCACCTAACAGATGTTCCTGCGTCGAAAGGTCAATATATTTCATTCCAACAAGAATATTGAAAGTAAACACATTACCAAATTTTGTCACATACCAAATTTTCCCATTTTTGACATATTTCCCTGAATTTAAAAGAATACAATTTTGCTCTTTTTTATAAGAGAAATCATTTCCTTTCCATAGGCCCTCATTAACATCTTCTATACAAATTGTGTAATCTGTATTCTTTTCCATTTCAAGCCAATGAATAGAATCTTGTAAAGAAAGATTAATGAAATTTTGATTTGTATTTTCTGATTTAGTTGCAAATAAACTAGCACTCATTAAAAGTAAAACGAATAAAATTTTTCCAAATAAATTTCTCATAATTATTCAGTTTAATGTAGTAATAAATTTTCATTAAGAAATTCTATGATTTGCATTAAAACATTTGTTTTGTGGGGTTCTATGTAGTAAAATTCGTGTCCTGTATTTTCTAAAAAATATGTTTTGTGGCGTTTGTTAGATTCTTTTAAAATAGAAGCCATATAACCTCCTCCGTAAAAAATAGGGCTAAAAAATTTCAAATCAAATGCGGAGATAATAGAAGTGAACGCAGGAATAAAACGATTTTCTTCTTTTATAAAGTTTAAATCCATTATTCGCCCTTCTTTAAATGGAATGATTTCATCGCTTTCTCCATGAATAAACAAAACAGGGGGCATAATATTTTTTATATGATTTTTATTTAGAACACCACCCCATAAAGAAACAACTCCTTTTACATTTGCTTCTTTTTCCATTGCAAAGTGTAAAGCTAAAACAGCCCCTGAGCTATTACCCATAACAAAAATTTTATCTGAATCTATTTTGTATTGTTCTGCATTATTTTTGAAATATAAAACAACTCTTTCTAAATCTTGAACACCCCATTGAATAGCTCTTTTTAAATCTAAACTATCTATGACTAATTGATTGTCAACTGTATTCAAAACAAGTCCTATTCGATAATCTATAGATGCAACTACATAGCCTCTAGAAGAAAGAGAATCACAATAATCTATAATAGGCTGATTTTTGTCATCTTTACTTCCTGAAATAAAAGCGCCTCCATGCACCACTATAATTAAAGGACGTTTATGTATTGAATCTATTTTCGGTTGATATAAATTAAATCGTAAATCTATATCCTTTGTTGTATTTCTACTTTGATAAAAATTAAGTTTTGGAATAATATCTGAAGATAATTTTAAACCATTAGTTAGAGCAGTTACAAAATGTTTTTGTTTTAGGTGAGGTATCTTTTCTGCATAAACAAGATTCAAGATTTTTTCTGTTTTAAATATAGGGTCCTTATATCGCTCAGTACAAAATGCAAGCGAAATAAAAAACAGAATAATAAAAAACATTACCTTTTTCATTAATCAAGTTTACGAACTAGTCGCATGCCAGATAAGCCTTTTACTAACGAAGCATCTTTTGAATAAGGTTTCCCTTTTTCAATACACACATATTGCTTTATATGATAACAACTAGGATGAAGACTAGTAAAATTTTCATACCCTTTGCATGCTAATCCATCACTATATACATTATTTTTAATGGACATGACTATTTCTTCCGCATTACCATAAACATCATATAATCCCAAAGAATTAGGTTCAAAAGATTTTACTGAATAAACACCGGTTTTTCCATTAGAACAATTTATGTTCATATAACGACTTAACTCTTTTTTATTAAATTTATTTCCCCAAATAAAGATGGTTGATGCAGTTCCATTTTGAAGAACAAACCATTCATCTCTTAAGGGATATCTATACCCATTTGCAGTAGTATCCCAAAAAATGGATGTATTATTTTCAAAAATTTCCCATCCCCCTTTTTTTTCATTTTTTATAAAGGTATTAGAAGTTTCTGAAATAAACACACTATTAACAGGAGTCAAATAATCAAGTAGAGAACGGATCGCAATATAAAGTTCATTACTCTTGACCGGAAAATTTAGATTATTTGTGGAATCTTGAAATGGGTAAAAATCTTTTGAAAAATCTCGTTTAAAAAAATCCCTAAAAGACATAAATTTGCCTCTATTCGGAAATTTATCTTGTAATATATATTCATTTTCTCGTAGCCAAATGGCATCTTTTATTCTAAGCTCTGTTTTATCAACGATTAAATCGTGTTGAAAGGTTACATTTCTTATTTTATTCTTGTCGGAATCATCTCCATAATATTTGTTCCAGATTGGAAAACTTTTTCCTGCTAATTCTACAATTGTTTGATTGACTAAAATCCAATTAGAATCAGCCTCTGTTAAATCATTTAAATCTCTAGCAAATAAAACCAAAATACTTCTTGTATAAGGTGAACCATCTACATAAACACAATTTAAAGAATCTATATGAGCGGAACCATTTACAACCCAAACCCCATTTCCTGAATTAAAATTTTGTTCAGGGCAAAG
>Ga0233372_1000625_pt1 | contig 15483 bp, 15 predicted proteins | sample ElkDunMinimDraft_4_FD_191538 | JGI IMG/M metagenome (GOLD analysis project Ga0233372, IMG submission 191538) | Fecal eukaryotic communites from dung pellets of Tule Elk in California, USA - Elk Dung D8 | ecosystem: Host-associated > Mammals > Digestive system > Large intestine > Fecal | place... | reverse complement strand
TGTCGCTATTTCGTTTTGATGAATCAATACTACTTTTTATATAAATTATTCGATGTAGAAATTCCGTATCTATTGTTATTAGGAGTTGTTTCTGCGGTTTATTTATTAGCTTCATCTTTACCTAATTTCCAAATCATTGACTTTGCTTTAAAAGGAAGTATTGCTATTTTTTTATTCGGATTATTTGGAGTAAACGAATGGGTAATTGCCATTGTGGCTACCTTGATTTGGATGTTGAATTTGGTAATTCCAATCAGCATTGGAAGTTTGTTTGTACTTTTCTTCAAGCCAAACAAAACTATTCAAGCGAAATAGGTAAAACAAATTTTGTAGTTACAGGAATTCCACGTTTTAAAGCCGGGTGTACTTTTGTAAATCCTTCGTTTTTATTAGTAATCAAAGTATTTAAGTATCTTACATTATAACGAACAGAATCGCTTGGTTCACATTGAAAATGAATTTCAGAATCTTTAGAAATAGTTACTAAAATATTCATTTCTTTTAAACCACGAATTTGAGTAATTAAGGTATCGGCTAAAATTTTATTTTGCAACTCATTAGAAACCGAAGTAAAAAAACACATTTTATTTTCTTCTTTCCCTTTTATCGAATCACAGGCATCAACTGTCGGATACTCATCCACTTTAGTCCAATCAATCGTATGCAATTCTTTACGCAACAATTCTTGCGGATCAGGGACTTTTTTGTCTGAAACACAGGAAATAAGGGTTAAAAAAGTTAATGAAAAACAAATCTGAATTTTCATAAAGAAATAAAGCGTAAATTTAAATTCAAAAATATGAAAAATTTATGGAATACGTATTATTAATCATCAGTTTTGTATTGATTATCGGCGGATTAGTAGGAAGTTTTTTACCTGTTTTACCAGGTCCATCTTTAAGTTGGTTGGGACTTTTAGCTTTATACTTTACCGACGGAATTGAATTTAATTATTGGATTTTAGCAATCACTTTTATAATAACTTTAGCCATTACGATTTTAGATTATGTAATTCCGGCTCAAGGAACCAAACGGTTTGGAGGAAGTAAATATGGAGTTTGGGGAACCAATATTGGTTTGATTATCGGTTTGATTTTTCCTATTCCTTTCGGATTCATTTTAGGCCCTTTTGTCGGTGCATTTATCGGTGAATTGATTTATAAACGCGACGATTCGAAAAAAGCTTTAAAAGCCGCTACAGGATCATTTATTGGATTTTTAGTTTCAACTTTTATGAAATTTGTGATTTGCATGGCTTTTTTAGGATTCTACATCAAAGAAGTTATTGTAAATTGGAATATTTGGTTTTAAAAAATAAAGCTTTCTATACAGAAAGCTTTATTTTTTAAATAGATTATCTTTTGTTACTCTAATACTAATTGGCATGATAAATTTTGAACGAACAGGATCACCATTTGTTGTTGCTGGCTTCCAAATCGGCATCAATTTCATTACAGGAATTATTTCATTACGAATTTCTTCGGTTTCACCTTCAGCCGTAATTTCAGTTAAAGAACCATCTGTTTCAATATAAAAAATCAGTTTAACTTTAATTTCATTTTGATCTGCAGGAATTTCAGGCGCATTAAATTTTGTCATAAAATTCGAATACAAATTTCGCATTCCATTTACTGGTTCCGCTTTAAATTCTGGAGTTGGTAAAACAATTTTTTCTTGCGCGTTTCCATAAAATGAATTTAGAAAAAATCAGTAATATAATTAATTTTAAGAATTTCATGATAAATAAATTTTATTGTTTGATTTGGAAAGAATTTAAAAGTTCGTCAAAAATAACATCTGTTATCATATTGTTTTTAGAAGTAAAATTTAGTGTAAATAAATAATGGCTATCTAAAAATAAAACAGAACGAATATAAAAATCTTGATCTTCGAATTTTTCAATCCACCAAATACTTAAAGCATCTTTATTACCAAATTCAAACATTTTATAATCAATTTTACTTTTCGAAATCTCTTTAATAAAATCTTTAAAGAATTTTTTTTGTTCTTTTTCAGTAACTTTCCTAAAACTAATTATATATGCTCCAACATTATCAAGTGTTTCATATTGATAAGTTTGTCCAGATCCATCAGGCTCCGAAATCATAGTAGATGTTACGCAATTGCAATTGAATTTAAAAAAATCAGTTACTTGCTCATATTTTTTCAATACTGTACGATAAGCTTCGACATCTTTTTTAAAATTCTCTTCATTTTCAACATAGTCATTTAATCTTATTGTAACAGGAAGATTAAAAGAAGAACGAACTGGCTCGCCTTCATGATAACCAGGTTTCCATTTTGGCATTTTAGACAAAACACGTATAATTTCATAAGTTACTTCTTCTGGTTGATCTACAACGGTAATATTTGAAAAAGAACCATCCTTTTCAACAATAAATTTCACAACTAGTTTCAACTGACTCTGATTTGAAGGCAGTTTTGGTGCGTTAAATTCTTTGACAAAGTTTTCGTAAAACTCTTGTAAACTTTCATGTGGTCCAGCTTTTTGTTGAACAAAAGTTTTTACATTGGAAACATCCTGTGCTATTGAATTAAAAGTAACGAATGTAAAAAGTAAGAGAATTAAATTTAAAAGTTTCATAAGAGTTTTCGCATAAGTTATAAATATACAAAAAAATCCCGCTCTTTCGAACGGGATTCAACATTAGCGGTCTGGACGGGACTCGAACCCGCGACCCCATGCGTGACAGGCATGTATTCTAACCAACTGAACTACCAAACCAATGTTTGTTTTTTTTACCTAAAAGGTTTTGAGTTTCTTAAACTCTTCTGGCGGTCTGGACGGGACTCGAACCCGCGACCCCATGCGTGACAGGCATGTATTCTAACCAACTGAACTACCAAACCAGAATTTTGTTTTTCAACTGTGCAAATATAGTCACTTTTCTAGTATCTACAAGACTTCAGAGACTTTTTTTACAATTATTTTTTAATTAACTTACTTCCAAACAATTGCATAATCTATCGTTTTTAAAATAAAAAAGCCCTCCAAAAAAATGGAAAGCTTTTCATTGGTCTAACTACTAAACCAGGTACTTGCGTACCTTAACAACACAACTATTTTTCCTCATAAGAGAGTGCGGTCTGGACGGGACTCGAACCCGCGACCCCATGCGTGACAGGCATGTATTCTAACCAACTGAACTACCAAACCAATATATAAACACCTTAATCTAAGCAGATTAAACAAAAATCAAAAAGGGCAAAAAAGCCCCTCGTAACCGAAGGGCTATTTAATCTTAGCGGTCTGGACGGGACTCGAACCCGCGACCCCATGCGTGACAGGCATGTATTCTAACCAACTGAACTACCAAACCAAGATTCTTGTATTTATTTCAATTTAAAACTTACACGTCGCAAGTTTGAGTTTCTTAAACTCTTCTGGCGGTCTGGACGGGACTCGAACCCGCGACCCCATGCGTGACAGGCATGTATTCTAACCAACTGAACTACCAAACCAGAGCGTTGTTGTTTTCAACGGTGCAAATATACAACGCATTTTTAATTCTGCAAACATTTTATAAAAAGAATTTAAACTTTTTTTCACCAAAAGACAAAAGCATCTTAACCTCAACAATTTACAAACACAAAAAAAACGAGAAGATTTCTCAACTCGTTTTATATTTTTAATATAATCATCGATTACATCAAATTATTTATTAAATCTGTATAAGTTTGCTTTGGAGCAACTCCTACTTGACGACCTACGATTTCTCCGTTTTGGAAAATTAATACGGTAGGAATACTTCTAACTCCGTATTGAGAAGCAAAATCTTGATTCGCATCAACATCAACTTTACCTACAACAACTTTCCCTTCGAAATCTCCACTTAATTCTTCAATTACTGGACCTAACATTTTACAAGGACCACACCATTCTGCCCAAAAATCAACAACTACTGGTTTATCTGATTTTAATACTACTTCCTCGAAAGTAGCATCTGTTATTTCTAATGCCATATTTATTTTTATTTAAATCTTAGTAAAAAACAAAAATAGGAATTTTTTTAAAAGTAGTTCAAAATTTCACATAACTTTTATCTATCATTCCATAAACAACTGATTTAATTCAGTTTAAAATTCACTTGAATACTTTCTAACGCCTCTAATAACTCGGCCGAAATTTCAATTCTAGTATTTCGACTTGGCATTTCTAGCATGTTTTTAATTTTATATTCAACTTCTGGTAAAACAGGTTCAAAATCAACTTGTTCAAGACTTTCCATCGAATCAATATTATCGATATCAACTTCTGATAACATCGTATTTACGATTTCAGTTTCGATTCGCTTTTGAATTCTCTCCAATTCATAAATCTCAAAAGTCACCGGTTTACTTCCTTGATGTTCGTCTAAAATCATTCGAATCTTTTCGATTTGATTTGCTTTTAATTCATTCACATCAATATTTATAATCAGTTTTTTAGCATAAGTCGGAATCACCTCATTCAAAAGCTTCATTTCCATGAATTGCAATCTAGGTTCTGAACGTTCGTTTGTATCTTTTTTAACCCAACCTTCTTTAGCCATCACTTTAAAATACACAAAAGTATTATTCAACAAGAAATGACGGAATTTCAAGAAATCTTCATTAAATAAACGGAATTCCATACTTTCATCGTAGCCTTCTACACTAAACATTGCCCAATCTTTTCCTTTGGCAGATGTTCTAAATTGCACGTTTGAAATCATTCCACCAAAACTTAAATTTCGACCAATCAAAGGCGTCAAATCTTTTAACTGCTCTAAATTCACATTACAGAAATATTTCATTTCAAATTTAAAATCATCTAACGGATGACCTGAAATATAAATACCTACAACTTCTTTTTCACGGGCTAATTTTTCCATTGTTGTCCATTCGTCACAACTTGGAATCACAGGTTCTGGAATCTGAACTTCGCTTGACTCACCAAATAAACTTACTTGAGATGAATTTTCATTTTCCTGAAATTTAGAACCGTATTTAATAGCTTTTTCAAGGAAAGTCAAAGCATCGCCATCGGTATGAAAATATTGCGCACGATGCGTTTCTTGAAAACAATCGAATCCACCTGCTAAAACTAAATTTTCAAACGCACGTTTATTAGCAGCACGTAAATCGATACGTTTAGCTAAATCAAAAATAGAACGGTATTTTCCGTCTTTTCTATTTTCGACAATCGTATTAACAGCACCTTCTCCTACTCCTTTAATTGCGCCAATTCCGAAACGAATTTCGTAGTTATCGTTTACGGTAAATTTATAATGTGATTCATTCACATCTGGACCTAAAACAGCTAATCCCATACGACGACATTCTTCCATAAAGAAAGTAACCTGTTTGATATCGTTCATGTTATTAGAAAGTACCGCCGCCATATATTCGGCAGGATAATGCGCTTTAAAATATGCCGTTTGATAAGCAATCCAGGCATAACATGTTGAATGCGATTTATTAAATGCATAGGATGCAAATGCCTCCCAGTCTTTCCAAATCTTTTCTAACATTTTAGCATCGTGCCCTTTTTCAGAAGCTTGAGCAACAAACTTAGGCTTCATTTTATCAAGAACCTCTTTTTGCTTTTTACCCATCGCTTTACGCAATACATCGGCTTCACCTTTTGTAAATCCGGCTAATTTTTGCGACAGAAGCATTACCTGCTCTTGATAAACGGTAATTCCGTAAGTTTCTTTTAAATACTCTTCACAAGCATCTAAATCATACGTAATAGGTTCTTCTCCGTTTTTTCTTCGAACGAAAGAAGGAATATATTCTAACGGCCCCGGACGATACAAAGCATTCATTGCAATTAAATCAGCAAAAACAGTCGGTTTTAATTCGCGCATGTATTTTTGCATTCCAGGAGATTCATACTGAAAAACACCAACCGTTTCACCACGTTGAAACAGCTCATAGGTTTTTACATCGTCAATCGGAATTTCTTCCGGATCGATAACAACACCTGTTCTAAATTTAATTAAGGCAACCGTATCTTTAATCAAGGTTAAAGTCTTTAACCCTAAAAAGTCCATTTTTAATAAACCAGCAGATTCTGCCACCGAGTTATCAAACTGCGTTACATACAAATCGGAATCTTTAGCCGTTTGCACAGGAACGAAATTGGTAATATCATCTGGCGTAATGATTACACCGCAAGCGTGAATTCCGGTATTACGCATTGAACCTTCAATAATCTTTGCTTGCTGAATGGTTTCTGAAATCAAATCGCCTTGATTTGCCAATTGAATCAATTCTTTAATCGCATCAAACTCATCTGAACGCACCGCTTTTTTGATTTCATCTTCAGGTTCAGAAAGAAAACGAGAAATATTCCATTTTCCTGGCATCATACCTGGAATTAACTTCGCAATACGTTCCGATTCAAAAAGCGGTAAATCCAACACACGAGCGGCATCTTTAATCGATGATTTCGTAGCCATTTTACCATACGTAATAATTTGAGCTACTTGCTTTGCACCGTATTTATTGATTACATAATCCATTACTCGAGAACGACCTTCATCATCGAAATCGATATCAATATCGGGCATCGATACACGGTCAGGATTTAAGAAACGCTCAAAAAGTAAATCGTATTTAATCGGGTCTAAATTGGTAATCCCCAAACAATAAGCAACCGCAGAACCAGCCGCAGAACCACGTCCAGGACCTACCGAAACTCCCATAGAACGTGCCTCGGCAATGAAATCTTGTACAATTAAGAAATATCCTGGATAACCCGAATTTTCAATTGTTTTTAATTCAAAATCCAAACGCTCGGTAACTACATCATCAATCACATCGTAACGACGTTCCGCTCCTTTATAAGTCAAATGTCTTAAAAAAGCATTTTCTCCACGTTTGCCTCCATCAACAGCATCTTCTGGATTTACAAACTCTTCTGGTATATCAAAATTAGGAAGTAAAATATCTCTATATAATGAGTAAATTTCAATTTTATCAACCACTTCTTGAATATTAATAATCGCATCAGGTAAATCTTTAAATAAAGATTTCATCTCCTCTTGCGTTTTGTAATAATATTCTTGATTTGGCAATCCGTAACGATATCCGCGACCGCGACCAATTGGTGTTGCTTGTTTTTCTCCATCTTTTACACACAATAAAATATCGTGCGCATTAGCATCTGATTTTTCTAAGTAATACGTATTATTTGTAGCAATTAGTTTAATATCATGCTTACGAGAAAATGCAACTAAGGTTTTATTTACACGGTCTTCATCTTCTTGATTATGACGCATGATTTCAATATACAAATCGTCTTGAAATTGCTCTTTCCACCACAACAAAGCTTCTTCTGCTTGTTTCTCACCAAGATTTAAAATCTTATTCGGAACTTCACCTTGAAGATTTCCTGTTAATGCAATTAAATCTTCTTTATATTGTTCAACTAAAGCTTTATCGATACGTGGCACATAATAAAATCCGTTTATCGAAGCAGCTGACGCTAACTTAGCTAAGTTATGATAACCTTTTTTATTCTTAGCTAATAAAACTATTTGATAACCATTGTCTTTACGGCTTTTATCTAAGTGATTTTCGCACATAAAAAATTCGCATCCAACAATTGGTTTTATTTCTTTATCGGTTGGTTCTTCACCATTTTCAATTGCAGCTTGATTTGCTTTTGACACCGATTTATTATAATCCATAATGGCACTAACAAACTTAAATGCGCCCATCATATTTCCGTGGTCGGTCATAGCAATGGCAGACATTTTTTCTTTGGCAGATTTTTTAACCATTACACCAATATCGATAGTTGATTGCAAAACCGAAAATTGCGTATGATTATGCAAATGTGCGAAAGTAGCTTGTTCGAAAGCTTGAAGTGTTTCTTGAGAAACTTCAACTTCTTCATTAATAAAGACATCAGATTTCTCTAACTGTTTACGAATTTCGTCAGAAGCCTTTTTTAGATTAATATGTTTTAATCCGATTGGTTTAAAAGGTTCTGGATTATGTTCTTGAAACTCTTTAAAATAAGATTCTGGTTGTTGAACTTCTTCTTTAGTAAAATTTCCTTTTCTAATTAATTCCAAAAAACAACGTGTAGTTGCTTCTACATCGGCAGTTGCATTATGCGCTTCACCAAATGGAACTCCGAATAAAAATTCGTGCAACTCAGTTAAAGTCGGTAATTTAAAACGACCTCCTCTACCTCCAGGAATTTTAACCAAATTTGCTGTAACTTCTGTACACGTATCCAACACGGGCATTTTGGCCATTGGAGAATCCGTTTGCATACGATAGAATTCACACCCCATAACATTTACGTCGAATCCAACGTTTTGCCCAACAACAAACTTTGCTTTAGATAAAGCTTCGTTGAATTTAAGCAAAACCTCTTGCAAAGGAACACCTTTTTGCAGAGCTAAATCGGTTGAAATACCGTGAATTCGTTCTGAATCATACGGAATATCAAAACCTCCTGGTTTAACTAAATAATCTTGATGTTCAATTAAATTTCCGAAATCGTCATGTAACTGCCAAGCGATCTGAATACATCGAGGCCAGTTATCTGTATCGGTTATTGGAGCAGACCAGTTTTTTGGCAATCCGGTCGTTTCTGTATCGAAAATAATATACATAAGAAATTTATTTTAAATGAAAGGAACTTCAAATTTACAAAAAATCGAGCTAAAAGGAAACAAAAAACCACCTCGAAATGAAGTGGTTTATATATCAATAGTCTAAAAAAATTATTCTACAATTTCAGAAGGTGCTTGCGCAGTAACCTCTCTTAAAGGAATTCTAAAAAAAGTTCCCTTATTTAAAGTTACTTCTTTAATCTCTACACCTTGTACAAGCGCAGTAGTTACAAGAAAAGTACCTGAAATAAAACCAGGAATTTGCTTTTCAATCGGATCAATATACAAAGTACCACCTCCTAGATTGTACCCTGTTTTATAAGTATATGTTACATCTTCTTCTATGATTCTGTAAGTAGCAATATTAGTTTCGTTTGTACCAAAATCATAAGTACCTCCGTAACTATAATTCGGAATTGTCATCACTAAAGATTCTACACCATCTGTACCATAAACACGTAATGTACCCTCTTTAACTTCAGCAACACTATTTGTAGCTCTCCAAAGTTTATAATCTCTTTGAGCTTCAAACGAAGGGTTATTAAACTTCACCTCATCTTCACATCCCGTGAAGCAAAATCCGAAACCTAAAGCTAACGCAACGATTACTATACTTTTTTTCATATTATTTATCTTTTATCAAAGTCTAAAGAACAAAAATATAATTTTTTAGTTATCAACGCATATTTTTTTTAATAAAAAATTAACTTTAACTAAAAAGATCCAAACACTTAGGACTTAAAATTAACTTTTGCAATATAAAATAAAATAGTATATTTGCAAACTTAATAAACCGAGGTCGGGAACCTCAATTAAATCAATAGATTATGTCTGTAAAAATTAGATTACAAAGACACGGTAAAAAAGGAAAACCTTTTTACTGGGTAGTAGCTGCTGATGCACGCGCAAAAAGAGATGGTAAATTCTTAGAAAAAATCGGAACTTACAATCCAAACACTAACCCTGCAACTATCGATTTAAACATCGATTCTGCTGCAAAATGGTTATTCCAAGGTGCTCAACCTACTGACACAGCTAAAGCTATCCTTTCTTACAAAGGTGCTTTATTGAAACACCACTTAAACGGAGGTGTTCGTAAAGGTGCTTTAACTCAAGAGCAAGCTGACGCTAAATTCGCTGCTTGGTTAGAAGAAAAAGACGCAAAATTAACTGCTAAAACTTCAGGTTTAGCTGACAATAAAGCTGCTGCAAAAGCTAAAGCTTTAGAAGCTGAAAAAGAAGTTAACGCTAAACGTGTTGCTGCTGCTTTAGAAGCAAAAGCTGCTGCTGAGGCTCCGGCTGAAGTTGAAGCTCCAGCTACTGAAGAATCAACAGAAGAAACTGAAGCATAATTTTTAAAGCGATTTTAAATGCGTAAAAAAGACTGTTTTTATTTAGGTAAAATCGCTAAGAAATTTAGTTTCAAGGGCGAAGTTCTTGTTTTTTTAGACACGGATGAACCCGAAATGTATGAAGATTTGGAATCAATGTTCGTTGAATTCAACGGACAATTGGTTCCATTTTTTATTGAAAACGCATCCATTCACAGAAATAAATTTTTAAGAGTTCGTTTTGAAGACATGACCTCTGAAGAAGATGCCGATAAAATTATTGGCTGTGAAGTTTACTTACCTCTTTCTATGTTACCTGATTTAGAAGGTGACCAATTTTATTTTCACGAAATCATTGGATTTGATGTTCAAGACCAACGTTTAGGTTTTATAGGAAACATTACTGCTGTTAACGATTCAAATGCACAAACTTTATTTGAAATTGATTACAAAGGCATTCAAATTTTAGTTCCGATGATTGACGAGTTTATCATTAAACTTGACCGAGAAAATAACACCATTCATTTAAATACTCCAGAAGGATTAGTTGATTTATACATTAATTAATCATTTTATTTCAGCTAAGTAAAATATATTTTTGAGTTTTAACAACATCAAACATGTTTTCATTTAAACAATTTACCATTCAACAAGATCGTTGCGCAATGAAAGTAGGAACCGACGGAGTTTTACTTGGCGCCTGGACACCATTAATCAATAATCCATATAATGTTTTGGACATTGGATCCGGAACAGGATTAATTGCCTTAATGATAGCTCAACGTAGCAATGCCGAACAAATCGACGCTATTGAAATCGACGAAGAAGCGTATGAACAATGCGTTGAAAATTTTGAAGCAAGTTTATGGAACGATCGTTTATTTTGTTTTCATGCAGATTTAAATGAATATACCGAAGAACTTTTTGAAGAAGAAGAAGAATATGATTTAATTATTTCAAACCCGCCTTTTTATTCAGAGAATTATTCTTCTGGTGACGAAAAAAGAGACCAAGCACGTTTTCAAGAAGCCTTACCTTTTGATGAATTAATTGAATCAGCTCAAGCATTATTATCTGACAACGGAATATTTTCTGTAATTATTCCTTTTAAAGAAGAAAACAATTTTATCACCTTAGCAAAATCAGTAAATTTATTCCCTCTTAAAATCACAAGAGTAAAAGGAACACCTTCATCAGAAATCAAACGAAGTTTATTAGCGTTTTGTCGTATCGAACAAAATCCTTTAATTGATGAATTGATTATTGAGATTGAACGACATAATTATACCGAAGATTACAAGAATCTAACAAAAGATTTTTATCTTAAAATGTAAAATCAGCTTTAATAGCTGATTTTTTTTTCTTTAAAAAAAAATCGAAAAAATCGAAAAAAACCAATAAAAACAGAACATTAGAGCACGCTTAAACAAACTAAAAACACTTATAATTAAGATTAAAAAACAAATAATTTAAAAATAAATAAAAAAAAAATTGCTACTTATCATTTTTTTTGTAATTTAACAAAAAACTATAACTATTAATATTATGAAAAAACTATTACTTTCAGCAATGCTTTTAGGAGCAATAACTACGGCAAAAGCACAAACAGTTATTTTTGAAGACAGCTTTGAGACTTATACAAATTTTGCGATTTCTGGAGTTGGAAACTGGACATTAACAGATGTAGATTTAAAAACTACCTATGGATTTAGCGGTACTACCTTTTTAAACGCGCAATCACCGATGGCATTTATAGTTTTCAACGCAACTGCCACAGCACCACCATTACCATCTTCAGCAACATCAAATTGGTCAGCTAGAACAGGTGATAAATCTATGATTTGTTTCGCAGCAACTTCTGCACCTTGGAATAATGATTGGTTAATTTCACCACAAGTTACTTTAGGTGCTCAAGGAAACGTTGTGTCGTTTTGGGCTAAATCTTGCGATGCAGAATATGGAAACGAACGTTTTAAAGTAGGTATTTCAACTACAGGTACTGCTCCTGGTAATTTTACAATCATTTCTGCCGGTGACTTTGTTGCAAATCCGTCAACTGCAGAATGGGTAGAATACACGTATACTTTAGATGCAACATACAACAATCAACCTGTATACATTGGTATCAACTGTATTTCTCAAGATCAATTTGGATTTGCAATTGATGATTTCAAAGTTACAACAACTCCAACCGCATCTAACGAAGAGTTCTTTAAAGAAAACTTTACAATTTACCCTAATCCTACAGCAGACGAATTAAACATTACTGCAACAAATGGTTTAGAGTTTAATGAAATTGCTGTTTTTGATTTAACTGGTAGAAAAGTAAAATCTTTCACTAACAATACAAAAATTAATGTTTCTGATTTATCTACAGGAACTTATTTAATTGAAATCAAAACAAATGAAGGAAACGCAACTTCTAAATTTATTAAAAAATAAGACTTCCTAAAAGTCAAACAACAAATTGCCTCCGAAAAACTAAACCTTTTTGGAGGCTTTTTTAATTTAAAAAATCAAACTTTAAAAAAACTGAACTAAAAAAAAATCTCAATCTAACAACGTTTATAAAAAAAATCGAACAATCAATAAAAAAACTCACTTATAATAAATAAAAATTGTATTTCTGCTAATTATAAGTATTTTTGTATTTCAACTATTTAAAATTATTATTATGAAACCGGATTTATTTCAGGCACCAGATTATTACTTACTAGACGATTTACTTACAGAAGAACATAAATTAGTACGTGACTCAGCAAGAGCTTGGGTTAAGAAAGAAGTTTCTCCAATTATCGAAGAATATGCACAAAGAGCTGAATTTCCAAAACAAATTGTAAAAGGTTTAGGTGAAATTGGTGGATTTGGACCATACATTCCTGTAGAATACGGCGGCGCAGGTTTGGATCAAATTTCTTATGGATTGATCATGCAAGAAATTGAACGCGGAGATTCTGGAGTTCGTTCTACATCATCTGTTCAATCTTCATTAGTAATGTATCCTATTTGGAAATACGGGAATGAAGAACAACGTATGAAATACCTTCCGAAATTAGCAACCGGAGAAATGATTGGATGTTTTGGTTTAACTGAACCAGATTACGGATCAAACCCAAGCGGAATGGTTACGAATTTTAAAGATATGGGTGACCATTATTTATTAAACGGAGCTAAAATGTGGATTTCGAATGCGCCTTTTGCTGATATTGCAGTGGTTTGGGCTAAAAATGAAGAAGGTAGAATACACGGATTAATTGTTGAACGTGGAATGGAAGGTTTTACAACTCCAGAAACACACAACAAATGGTCATTAAGAGCATCTGCTACTGGTGAATTAATTTTTGATAATGTAAAAGTTCCTAAAGAGAATTTATTACCAAACAAATCTGGATTAGGTGCACCGCTTGGATGTTTAGATTCTGCACGTTACGGAATTGCTTGGGGAGCAATCGGAGCTGCAATGGATTGCTACGATACAGCTTTACGTTACTCTAAAGAACGTATTCAGTTTGATAAACCAATTGGAGCAACGCAATTACAACAGAAAAAATTAGCCGAAATGATTACTGAAATCACCAAGGCGCAATTATTAACTTGGCGTTTAGGTGTTTTACGCAACGAAGGTAAAGCTACTTCTGCTCAAATTTCAATGGCAAAACGCAACAACGTGGATATGGCTTTAACTATAGCTCGTGATGCAAGACAAATGTTAGGTGGAATGGGAATTACAGGTGAATATTCTATTATGCGTCATATGATGAATTTAGAATCTGTAGTTACTTACGAAGGAACGCACGACATTCACTTATTGATTACAGGAATGGACGTTACTGGTTTCCCTGCTTTTAAATAATTTAATTATACAAAATAAAAAAGAGGCTAAATTAATTGTTAGCCTCTTTTTCGTTTTCATACTTAACGTATTTTTTATAATATACCACAAACCAAATCCACAATCCAATAACAGAAAAGAAAAAAACTAATAAAGTTTGATCAATCTTGCTTGATGTCGAAAAAAGATTGTTTGACCATAGAATAAACAAGACGCTTAACGACAAAAAAACATGAATTAGCTGTAAATAGATATAAAAATCATATTCTTCATTTAATACAGAAGCTAATTCTTCATTCGAAAAATACACGGCTAAATACCCTACAAATAGCACAGTCAAAAGAATCAAAAAATATTTGATTAACTTTAATAATGTCTTCATTTTATCAATTAAAAATCGGTCAAATGTAATTAAATAATCAACTCATCAAACTTTACGAACAAACTTTAACATAATCAAATATATTAACACAATTAATAGTTATTTCAAATCTAAAAACAACACAAAAATCATTACTTTTAATATTCTTTTATACAGTATCAATAATTTAAAAACCAGTAAAGAAATGAACATTTTATCTATAAACGAACTTATAAGCAAAGAACGAGATCTTTTATTAAACCATCCGTTGTATAATAAAATTAGAAACATTGATAATTTACAAAAATTTCTTGAAGGACATGTTTATGCAGTTTGGGATTTTATGTCACTATTAAAAGCCCTGCAACAAAAATTAACTTGTACAACAACTCCTTGGTTTGCAAGTGAAAATCCCGAAACAAGATATTTAATTAATGAAATAGTTTTAGCAGAGGAATCTGATTTAGCAATTGACGGTAGCCGATTGAGCCATTTTGAAATGTACCTTGATGCAATGAAAGATTCAAACGCAAATACAAGTACAGTTCTCAATTTTATCAATGATGTTAGAAATGGAAATTCAATTTTCGAAGTTATTCAAAAAAGCGAATTACATCCAAACATAAAAAGTTTTTTAAGCTTTAGTTTTGACGTGATTGAAAGAGGAAAAACTCATGAAATTGCAGCAGCTTTTACTTTTGGGAGAGAAGATCTAATTCCGGATATGTTTACTGAAATATTAAAAAACTTTCAATTTAATTTCCCTGAAACTGATTTAAGCAAATTGATTTATTATTTTGAAAGACATATTGAACTTGACGCAGATGAGCATGGTCCAATGGCATTTAAAATGATTGATTATTTATGTGGAACTGATGAACAAAAATGGCAAGACGTTTTAAACATCTCAAAAGAAGCTCTTGAAAAAAGATATCTCCTTTGGAATGCTATAGAAGAACAAATAAAATAAAACAAAAACGAACTGCTATACACAGTTCGTTTTTGTTTTATTTTATTCTGGAGCTAATTCAACCTTCAATCCCGCAATTTCTGGAGTCAAATGAATTTGGCAACCTAGTCGACTATTTTCTTTTACATTAAAAGCTTCTGAAAGCATTGCTTCTTCATCATCTGACATTTCAGGAAGCGCAACATCATTCAAAACATAACATTGACAAGAAGCACACATAGCCATTCCTCCACAAATTCCGATTGTACCTTCTGGAGCTAATTCGTAAGCACGAACCAATTCCATCACGTTCATATTCATATCTGTTGGCGCATCAACTTCATGAGTTACTCCATCTCTATCTATAATTGTAATTTTAATATCGCTCATTG
>Ga0233372_1000622_pt1 | contig 15563 bp, 14 predicted proteins | sample ElkDunMinimDraft_4_FD_191538 | JGI IMG/M metagenome (GOLD analysis project Ga0233372, IMG submission 191538) | Fecal eukaryotic communites from dung pellets of Tule Elk in California, USA - Elk Dung D8 | ecosystem: Host-associated > Mammals > Digestive system > Large intestine > Fecal | place... | reverse complement strand
TTTAATTTTTTTGATATATTTAGCTCAAAGAAAGTGGCAAAAAAAGGGATTAAAAATACACCATTTAAAAAAGTTTATTATACTCCTTCTTCCGCAACTAATTCAGCTAATTTTAGTCAATTAGAAAATCAAAAACGAATTAATGATATTTTAGACAAAATTAGTAATTCAGGTTACGATAGTTTAACTACCGACGAGAAAAACTTTTTATTTAAAGCAGGTAAAAATTAATATGCGTAATTTATCATTATTTAATAAAGCTGTTTTTATTTTAAATGTCATTTTAGGTATAACCATGATTATTGGCTATGCATCGCCTTATATTGCTCCAAAAAAACTACCCTTATTATCTGTATTAACGCTAGGCTTACCCTTTTTGTTAATAATAAATTTAGTTTTTTTATTTTATTGGGTTATTCAGTTTAAGCGCCAAGCTTGGCTACCTTTTCTTTTTTTTATAATAGGATTACCTTTTTTAAAACTATTTTACAAAGTTTCAGATTCTATAGAAGAGGTAGAGGTTAATGATATAACTATTTTAAGTTATAATGTACATCTGTTCAATAAGTTTGATTGGATGCCAGATACTGATGTAACTACTGACATCAAAACATTTATTAAACAAACTAATCCGGATATTGTTTGTTTGCAGGAATTTACACCACTAAAAAAGCCTTTTTTACCGGATTATAAATACAAACACGTGGTAACAAAAGGTACAAATATCCAATCTGGATTGGCTATATTTTCTAAATATCCAATTGTTGATAAAGGTAATTTAAATTTTTCGAACACCTATAATAATACAATTTTTGCCGATATAAAGGTGAATAATAAAATAATTAGAGTTTACACCATGCACTTAGAATCGTTAGGTATTGCTTCTGATATTGTTGATGAGATAGATATAATTAACGAGAGTAAATCCAAAAAGATTTTAAAAAAAATACAGACTGCATTTGTTGATCAACAAGAACAAGCTGAAAGCATTTTAAAACATCGTGAAAAAATTGAAATGCCAGTAATTATTTGTGGAGATATGAACAACAGTGCATTTTCATATGCTTACAATACAATTAGAGGAGATTTAAATGATGCCTTTGTAGAATCGGGAAAAGATTTTGGAAAATCATATAACTTTAAATTTTTTCCGTTTAGAATAGATTATATATTAACAGATAGACAATTGCAGGTTAAAGAATTTAAAACCCATAACGAAATAAAAAAATCTGATCACTATCCAATTTTTGCTCGATTTAAAATAAAAAAAGAAGACTAATTTTAGTCTTATTTTTTTTATAATTTAATTTGTTGCTGTTTTAAATAACTTAGTGCATGGCGACCTTCGTTAAATAACAAATCTAAAATGCTTAGGTTATTTATAAAGCCATGTTTTTCGTTAAAAACTTGAGTGTACGAGTCAAAATTATTGATATCTTTTTTACCATTTATTAGGTATCTTAAATCAGTAATTTCGGGAGAAGTTTCCTTAAAATACTCTTCAGTTTTCGTGTAATTTATTGTTATTCCAAGTGCTTTATTAATAAGTTCAAAAACCTCGAAATTTAAATCCATCATAAATTCTTTTTTCTTTTCAAAAAGTGGTCGAAAATCGTCCTCAAAGTACTCAAAAAAAGGAGAAGTTCTATACGCAGCTTCTAACGATTTAAAGTGAATTTTTTGCCAATTAAAATCGTTTTCAATTTTAACATCTTTATATTTTTGATTTTTATTTGGGCCATGTTTTATAGGTACATTTAATAGTTGGATACCATTTGGACTGTATATATACATACGATTTCGATTGGTTTGTTTCTGAAAATTATCATCAACTTCAAATTCTATTTTTTCAGCTTGTGTTAGAGCAACATAATGTGAAATTGAGGGAAAGTATGAGGGATGTATTAAAATAGAGTTCATATCAGTTATTTAAAGTACAAAATTACATTTTATTTTAAACAAAAACGACTGCTATAGCAGTCGTTTTAAATATTTATTCGTAACGTTTTCTTTCGTCGCTTTTTTTCTTTCTTTTTTTATAAAAATCGTAACCAAAATAAATAATTACAGCAATTACAAAATAAATAAAGTAAGAGTTTGGTTTGCCATTACCGCTAACTGTTGTAAAAAAGCGATCCCATCTCATTTTATCTAATAATTTTAAATTTGGATTACTATCTATACTCATCCAAATGAATATGGGTTTACCTACAATATGTGTTTCAGGTACAAAACCCCAATATCTACTATCTTCAGAGTTATGACGGTTATCACCCATCATAAAATAATAATCGTATTTAAATGTATATTTATTGCTGGGCACACCATTTATACGAATTTCATCACCAATTTCGGTTAATGTGTTGCCTTCATAATCTTTTATAATTTGGCGATAATACGGGATATTTTCGGGAGTAATTTCTACTGTTTTACCTTTCTCAGGAATATATATTTCTCCCATTTGATCATCATTCCAAACACCGGTGTATGGAAATACTTTAGGATCTGGATAACGATGAATGATTCGATTTACAGATTTAACAGATGATAAAGATTTAAGGGCAGCTACAGATTCTTCGGTCAAAGCCGAAAAAATTAAGCTGTCTTTGGTTACATATCCTGCAGGATCGCTAACATGTAATTTATTAACAATATAATCACCATCTAAAGGTGTTCCGTCGGTTTTAACCGTATAAGAATATTGTAATTTTGTTCTGTCAGAGTATTCTAACTCTTTGCCATTAATAAAAACAATTCCATCTTTTATTGCAAATTTATCGCCAGGAATACCAACGGTACGTTTTACATAATTAGATTTCTTATCAATTGGTTTTACAATTCCGTTAGCTTCTCGATCTCCAAAAAAACGCACGGTATCAACAGGCCAGTTAAAAACGGCAATGTCATTGCGTTCTAATTTTGAAATTCCAGGAAGTCTGAAATACGGCAATTCAGGAAAATTCAGATAAGATTTTGATTGAACAACCGGAATTGTATCATGTACCATTGGCACAGCAGCTGTTGTCATTGGTGTTCGCGCTCCGTAATGAAACTTGGATACAAATAAAAAATCGCCAACTAACAATGTTTTTTCTAAAGAAGAAGTTGGTATTGTAAAAGGCTGAATAAAATAAGTATGAACAAACGTAGCAACAACTATGGCAAATAATAAAGAACTTACAAAGGTATCTTTAAACTTATGATTTTTATTGGGTATATATTCGGTGTTTTTATCAAAATAACTTAGGTAAAAACTATAAAAACCAAGGCTTAAAACAGCTATAATTGCCTGAGAAACTTCTTTTTTTCCAAAAGATTTAGCAATTTCCACCCAAATAACCGGAAACAAGATAAGATTGATAATAGGAATGAATAATAAAACAGTCCACCATTTTGGACGGTCTATTATTTGCATTAAAATAACTGCGTTATATACAGGTACAGCTGCTTGCCAGCCTTTATATCCTGCTTTTTCGTATAATTTCCAAGTTGCTAAGTAGTGTAAAACCTGAATAACAAGAAAAAAAACAAACCATTGTACTATTGTCATAACTTATTGTAGTTTTTAGATCGAATTTAAATTTAATACATCTTTCATTGAAAACACTCCTTTTTTGCCTAAAATCCATTCCGCTGCAACTACAGCGCCTAGAGCAAATCCTTCGCGAGAATGTGCTACGTGTTCAATTTGTATGGTGTCAACCTCTGATTGGTATTTTATAACATGAGTACCAGGTACATTAGCAATGCGTTTTGCTTCGATAGGAATATCTGTGGCTTTTGGTTCCTCCATTGTCCAATTTGTAAAGCTTGAATTAGTAATAATTCCTTCTGCTAGTGATATTGCTGTTCCCGAAGGTGCATCAAGTTTCTGTGTATGATGAATTTCTTCAATAGAAACCTTGTATTGCTCAAGGTTGGTCATCATTTTTGCTAAATATTCGTTTAACTGAAAAAAGATATTAACCCCTAGGCTAAAGTTTGATCCGTATATGAAAGAACCATTAGTTTTTGTTGCTAATTCCACTATATAATTATATTGTTCTAACCAACCCGTAGTACCCGAAATTACAGGAATATTTAGATTGAAACACTGTGTGATATTTTCTACTGCTGAATTTGGAACCGAGAAATCTATAGCAACATCTGCATTTTCTAAACCTTTAAAACTATCAGTACTTGATGCCTTTATAAATGTAATTTGATGTCCTCTTTCTAAAGCAATTCTTTCGATTACTTTACCCATTTTTCCGTAGCCTAAAAGTGCAATTTTCATTTTGTAATTTAATTAAATTTATAGTTTAAACTTAACCCAAAGTTGTGTTTTTTATCTATTTCATTTAGGTTATATTCGGGTTTTACGCTTAAATTATCATTAACGTTAAACTGCATTAAATGTGCGTCAACATTAGCATCAACAATATTTATAATATAAATAAGCCCAGTAATCACAATTGATAAATCTCTGTTTCGTTGTGCTAACCGTTGTGCATCAATAATTCGTTGTGTAGATATTCCACCGTAAAACGGATCGTTAGGATCTGCCGTTCCGTTTAATCTACGTTTGTATTCATTTCTATGACGGTTGTAGGTATTGTTATTATCGTTAATAAAATAAATTCCGACACCTAAACCGGCATAAATAACCGGAATTTTCCAATATTTTTTGTTATAAGCTTGTCCTAATCCTGGTAAAACTGCCGAATAAAACGCGGCCTTTGCCGGTGCTAAAGGGTTATATTCTTCTGTTGCATTTAGGGTGTCGTTAATAACTAAAATTGGCTGCTCATTGTTTTGAGCAACCATATTTTGGTAACATCCTATAAAAAAAAGGGATACTAATATTGTAAAAAAATTATTCACTGATGTTAATTATTTTCATTATTCGCTTAAAATCTTCTTCTGAATGGAAAGGAATTGAAATTTTTCCTTTTCCATTTTTGGCTAATTTAACATCTACTTGAGTACTAAAGTACTTATTTATGTTATTTTTAATATTTTCGTTAATCTCAAATTTTTGAGTTTTATCTATTTCTACAGGCTTATTTGTAGGCTTATCACGAAAGTTTTTTACTAAATTCTCAGTTTCTCTAACCGATAAATTATTCTTAATTACATTGTAGTACAATGCAATTTGATCTTCGGAATTATCAATTGCAATTAAAGCTCTTCCATGTCCCATACTTATTAATTCGTCACGAATTCCTGTTTGAATTAATGGATCTAATTTTAACAAGCGAATAAAATTTGCAACTGTAGAACGTTGTTTTCCTACTCGAGAGCTAACCTCGTCTTGTGTTAAATTTAATTCTTGCATTAATTGTTGATAAGACAAAGCAATTTCAATTGGATCTAAATCTTGACGTTGAATGTTTTCGACTAAAGCCATAGTTAAAGACTCGTCGTCATTTGCTAATCGAATGTATGCTGGTATGGTTTGTAAACCTATTTTTTTAGAAGCTCGTAATCTGCGCTCACCCGAAATAAGTTGGTATTTGTTGTAATCTAATTTACGAACCGTAATAGGTTGTATTAAACCTAATTCTCGTATAGATGTTGCTAATTCTTCTAGCGCTTCTTCGTTAAAGTTTGTTCTAGGTTGGAAAGGATTTATTTCAATCGCCTTAATATCGATTTCCATAATTCTACCCACTACTTTATCAGCTCCTTTTTCATCAGCAGATTTTATATCACTTGTATCTTTTAAAAGTGCTGATAAACCACGACCTAAAGCTTGTTTTTTAGCTTTGTTCATCTATTTTAATTAACTGTTTTTTTTAATAATTTCTTCGGCCAAATTTAAGTAATTAATAGCGCCTTTACTGGTTGCATCGTAATTAATAATACTTTCTCCGAAGCTTGGAGATTCACTTAATTTAACATTTCTTTGAATAATGGTTTCAAAAACCATTTCATTAAAATGTTTTTGAACTTCTTCTACCACTTGGTTAGATAATCTTAGACGAGAATCATACATGGTCAATAATAAACCTTCAATATCAAGTTGTGCGTTGTGTATTTTTTGAACACTTTTTATGGTATTTAAAAGCTTTCCTAAACCTTCTAACGCAAAATATTCACATTGAATAGGTATTATAACGCTATCGGCTGCTGTTAGGGCATTTAATGTCAGTAATCCTAATGATGGTGCACAATCAATAATTATATAATCATAATTTTCCTTTACTGATTGTAACGCTTGTTTAAGCATGTACTCTCTATTTTCTTGATCTACCAATTCTATTTCAATGGCAACCAAATCAATATGTGCAGGAATAATATGAACATTAGGAGCAGAGCATTCTATAATTGCTTGAGATGGAGTGCAAGAATGTTCTAAAACTTGATAAGTACCAATTTCGATATTGTCAATATCAATACCTAACCCAGAGCTAGCATTTGCTTGTGGATCTGCATCAATTAATAAAACTTTTTTTTCTAAAACTCCCAGCGATGCCGCTAAGTTTATGGAAGTAGTTGTTTTGCCAACTCCACCTTTTTGGTTAGCTATTGCAATAATTTTGCCCATTCGGTTCAATAAATTTGACGCGTAAAAATACAATTAATTATCGTATCATAAAATTCAAATATAACATATAAATAGGATTGTTTATAAATTTATTTTTAATAAATGTAATTTATGTTTATCGATATTGGGTTAAATAAAAAGGCTCAGAAATATTTCTGAGCTTATCTAAATTATTTATTGCCTTTTGCTTTAATCATCATTTCTAACATATCCCAAAGTTCAACTGGAACTTCTTCAAGCATATTAAATTCTCCTGCACCTTTCAGCCATTCGCCACCATCTATGGTAATAACTTCACCATTAACGTAGGCAGAAAAATCTGAAACTAAATAAGCAGCTAAATTGGCTAATTCTTGATGTTCTCCCACACGATTTAACGGAACTTTTTTAGCTAAATCAAACTTATCTTTTAAATCACCTGGTAAAAGTCTATCCCAAGCACCTTCTGTTGGAAACGGACCTGGTGCAATTGCATTCATTCTAATTCCGTACTTAGCCCACTCAACAGCTAAACTACGTGTCATGGCTAAAACACCAGCTTTTGCTGTTGCAGACGGCACTACATACGCAGATCCTGTCCAAGCGTAAGTGGTTACAATATTTAATACAACTTTATTTGTTTCTTTTTTATCAATCCAATGTTTACCTAATGCTAAAGTACAGTTTTTAGATCCTTTTAAAACAATATCTATAATTGTATCAAATGCGTTTGGTGATAACCTTTCGGTTGGCGAAATAAAATTTCCAGCAGCATTATTTAGTAAAATATCGATTGGACCAAACGTTTCTACTGTTTTTGCAACCATGGCTTCAACTTGATCGTAATGTCTTACATCACAAGCAATGGCTAAACATTTACCTCCAGTTTCTTGTTCTAATTCTTTAGCTGTATTTTGTAATTTATCTAAATTTCTTGAAGTAATAGCAACATGAGCGCCTAATTCTAAAAAGTATTTAGTCATCGATTTTCCTAAACCGCTACCACCACCAGTTACAATAATAACTTTACCTTTTAAAGCATCGTCTCGAAGCATTTTTTTAGTGTAATTCATAATATGTTTATTTTTTGCTTAGTAAATATACTAAAAAATGCTATGCACGCATATTTAAAAGCACTTTATAATTATAATTCTTCGTTAATATAATGTATTTTTAATTTAAAAAAAGATATGTATAGAATTGAAAACGATTTATTAGGAGATTTACAAGTGCCTGAAAACGCATATTATGGAGTTCAAACACAGCGTGCTGTTGAAAATTTTAAAATTTCAAATGAAAGATTATCGAACTATCCAAATTTCATTAAAGCTTTAGCTTATGTTAAATGGGCAGCGGCTAAAACAAATATAGAATTAGAAGTTTTAGATAAAACTATTGGAGAAGCAATTATTGCAGCTTGTAAAGAGGTAATTGCTGGAAAATACAATAAAGAATTTCCAATCGACATGGTACAAGGTGGAGCAGGGACATCAACTAATATGAATATTAACGAAGTACTAGCGAATATTGCTTTAGAAAAGTTAGGACATAGAAAAGGGGAGTATCAATATTGTTCACCTAACGATCATGTTAATTTATCTCAATCAACTAACGATGCGTATCCTACATCAATAAAATTGGCATTAATTTATTATAATGAAGAATTGATAGGACACTTAGTAAACTTGATAGCTGCTTTTAGACGTAAAGGAGTTGAGTTTATGCAGGTAATAAAAATGGGTAGAACGCAGTTGCAAGATGCTGTGCCAATGACTTTGGGTCAAGAATTTGAAGCTTTTGCCGCTAATTTAGAAGAAGAAATCGTTCGATTAAATAGTAATTCAAATTTATTTTTAGAAATTAATATGGGAGCTACAGCTATTGGTACAGGTTTAAATGCAGTACCTGGCTATGCTACTTTATGTGCTAAAAATTTAGCTGAGATTACTCAAAAACCTTTTGTTAAAGCGGGTAATTTAATTGAAGCAACCCCAGATACTGGGGCATACGTTATTTATTCGTCTGCTTTGAAACGAATGGCAGTTAAAATCTCTAAAATTTGTAATGACTTACGTTTGTTATCATCAGGACCTCGATGCGGATTTGGCGAGATAAATTTGCCACCAATGCAACCTGGTTCGTCAATCATGCCTGGGAAAGTTAATCCGGTAATTCCAGAAGTAATGAATCAGGTTTGTTTTAAAGTTTTTGGAAATGATTTAACTGTTACATTTTCTGCTGAAGCGGGACAATTACAATTAAATGTTATGGAACCCGTATTAATGTACTCTATTGTTGAATCTATTCAGTTATTAATGCGTGGTATGGATACACTTGCAGATAAATGTGTCAATGGAATTACTGCTAATGAAGCCCATTGCAAATCAATGGTTTTAAATAGTATTGGTATCGTAACAGCTTTAAACCCATACATTGGTTATAAAAATGCAACTAAAATTGCAAAAGAGGCACTTGAAACAGGAAGAGGAGTTTACGATTTAATTATTGAGCAAAATATTCTAACTAAAGAATCCTTAGATGAAATATTAAATCCAGAAAATATGCTCGGCGTTTCTGAGTAGCAAAGAAGGAAAGCTTAAATAGCTTTCCTTCTTTTTTTTGATAAAATCGTATAATATTTTTGTAATGATTATACTATAAAAGTATTTTTCTACGTTCTCAATCTAACAAATCGTTTTAATTTTTTAAAATATATTTAATTGGGATGTTATATATAAATACACGTTTAAAATTAGGGCTTGGAGTTTTAGTTATGATTACTTTAATTGAAACATCTTCTGCTCAAAGTCTTTCTTTTACTGATGCTTATAATCAAATGTATAATGAAAATACGGCATTAAAAGCCATAAATAAGCAAAGTGAAGCCAAAACATTTACAGCAAAATCTTTTAAAGGATTACGATATCCTTCAATTAATGCCTACGCAATAGGCGTTTCGTTTAACCGAAGTTTAGGTTTTGATTTAAATGGTTTACGAAATGGAGCTGCTGGGTTATTACAAATACCAAATCCTAATGATTTAGGAAATTGGAGTGTACCGATTACTAAAAAAGAAATGGGTTTTGCAGGTTTTAATGCAACTTGGCCAATTTTTACTGGTGGTAAAATTGATGCAGCCGTAAAAGCAGGTAAAATTGAAACTGAAATGTCTAAAATAGATATTGAAAGTACTAAAAATCGATTAATTACAGAGTTGGCTCGACGTTATTTTCAGGTAAAATTAGCAGATCAAGCAGTATCGGTCAGAAAATTAGTTTTATCAGGAATGGAAAAACATTTATACGACGCAACAAAGTTAGAAGAAAATGGAATGATTGCTCCTGTTGAGAAGTTATTAGCTGATGTGGCAGTTTCAGAAGCAAATAGAGAGGTTTTATCGGCAATAAAAAATGCACAGTTAGCTCGTGTAGCATTAGCAAATACTATAGAATCAGACCAAATTGATAATAATTTAAACACTGATTTTTTTATTGCTTTAGATTTACAAGATCTAAATTATTATAAAGAAAATGCTGTTAAAAATTATCCAGAACTTCTAAAAGTTGAACTTCAAAAACAATTGGCAGACCAGGGAGTTAAATTAAAACAATCCATTTATTATCCAGATGTTTTAGCTTTTGGACAAACTATTTTACTACATAATGAACCCATTGGTTTGGGCTTGTTAGATCAATCCAATCAAAGACCTTGGGTTGTTGGAGTCGGGTTAACCTATAATATTTTTCAGGGATTTAAAGGTCAAAATGAATTGAAAGCAGCAAAAGCAACTAGAGAAAGTATTGATTTGTTAGAACAAAATGCAAAAAAAGACATTTCGACCTTGGTTGAAAAAATATATAATGAATTACAAAAAAGCGAAGAGGAGTTAACCAATTTAGCAGTGCAAGAAAATTTAGCGACTGAACTTTTACGTGTTAGAAACAAAGCTTTTACCGAAGGTTTTGCAACTACAACTGATGTAATTGATGCCGAAAATAACTTAGCAGTTGTAAAATTATTAATCTTAAATACAAAATATGTATATACGGTTTCGTTAGCTGCGTTATTAGAATTTAGTGGACAAAGTAAAGAGTTTTTGAAATATACAAATTAAAAAATCAGATGAAAAATAAAGTAATAAATGCATTATTGGGTGTTTTTGTAATTCTAGTAATATTAGGAGTTTCGTTATGGTATATGAGCGCAGCTTCGGTTTCGTATTTACAAGGTCAGGTAGAAGCAACCCAAATTAATGTTGCCTCTAAAATACCTGGTCGTATCGAACAAATTATTGTAAAAGAAGGAGATAAGGTGGTTGCCGATCAATTATTGGCCATAATAAGTACACCAGAAATTGATGCACAATTATCTCAAGTAAAATCTGTTAGAACTGCTGCTCAAGCTCTGGATGAAAAAGTAGATGCTGGGGCTCGATCTCAAGAGGTTTTGGCTACTTACAATGTTTGGCAACAAGCAAAAGCTGGAGCAGAATTGGCCTTAAAAACTTACCAAAGAGTTGAAAATTTATATAATGATAAAGTAGTTGCTGCTCAGAAAAGAGATGAAGCTTATACACAATATCAGGTTGCTTTAAATGCAGAAAGTGCTGCCAAAGCAACGCACGAAATGGTAAAAATTGGAGCGCGTCCAGAAGATAAGAAAGCGGCTAAAGCTCAAGTAAATCAAGCTCAGGGTGCTGTAAACACCATTACAATTCTTAAAAATGAAGGACACGTAAAAGCGCCTAGAAATGGGGAGGTATTAACAATTATGCCTAATAGTGGCGAAATAGTTAATATGGGTTATCCTATCATAAATTTAATTGATTTAGATGATATATGGGTTTATTTTAATGTGAAAGAAATAATGCTGCCTAAATTTAAAATGGGTACAAAATTTCAAGCAATGATTCCTGGTTTAGATAATCAAAAAATTCAGTTAGAAGTTAAATATATCGCAGCACAGGGGGATTATGCAACCTGGAATGCTACTAAATCTCAAGGAGATTTTGATATGAAAACATTTTTGATAAAAGCTTATCCAGTAGATAAAATTGTTGGATTAAGACCTGGAATGAGTGCTTTAGTTGACGAGGCAGATTTAAAATAAATTTTTAAGAAAATACTGGTTGTGATAAAAAACTGTATAAAAATATTTAAAATAGAATGGAACCACATTTTTACAACTCCTAGATTATTGGTGTTAATGTTTGGTGTACCATTATTTGTTTTTGTTTACTACGCCTCATTAATGAATCAAGGTGTACCAACCAACCTACCAATAGCCATATTAGATCAAGATAAAACTCCAATTTCCAGACAATTAGGAATGATGTTTAATGCATCACCAACTCTTGATTTGGCTTATTCTGTTGCTGATGAATTAGAAGGAGAAAGATTAGTTAAACGTAACGATGCTTATGCTTTTATAATTATACCTAAAGATTTTCAGAAAAACATTCAAAAAGGGAATTACACAACCGTATCGTGTTATTATAATGGTCAATATTTGCTCTCTGGTGCTATTATTTTAAAAAATTTTCAAACTGTTGCACAAACTTTTATGGCAGGAGTTGCACTAGAAAAATTAGAGCAAAAGGGACTCTCGTCTCGACAGGCTTTTGAAGCTGTACTTCCAATCAATATGGATATTCATGTATTATATAATCCGTATACAAGTTACAGCTATTATTTAAACATTGCATTTATGCCAATGGCTATGCAAATTATGATTGTTATTTTTTCGGTATATACATTTGGACTGGTTTTAAAAAGAAATCACGGAGCTGAAATTTTAAAAATAGGCGATGGTAATATTTATGCAATAGTTTTAGGTAAAATTTTACCATACACCATTATATTTTTTGCTTTAGGATTTTTGATGAATACCGTTTTGTATTATAAAATTGGTATTCCATTAAGGGCTAGTTTTTTAGGCGTTAATATTTTATTCTTTGCTTTTGTTATTGTTTGCCAGTGTGTTGCTTTGTTTATAGTTTCCATAGCAACAAGTTTTAGAGCGGCTTTAACTATAGGGGGTGATTATGCTGCATTAGCCTTTTCGTTCGCTGGATATACTTTTCCAGCGTTAGGAATGACAAAATTAATTCAATATGTGTGTTATATTTTTCCATATACCTCGTACATGCGATTTATTGTTGATTATGGAGTTAGGGGAATTACGTTTAATTCCGATCAAAAAATTTATTTAATATTAATGGCATTATTTTCAATACTCGGTGTTATTTCGGTACCGTTATATCATAAAAGACTAAAGAAGGGAGGTTACAATGCTTAAAAAGGTGATAAATAAACTTTCTTTAATTTTTCAAGCAGCAAAAAAAGAAGGTAGTTTAATATTTAAGGACGATGCTGTTGTCGAAATTTATTTGGTTTTAGTAGTTGTTGTATACTTTTTTTATACATACGTATATAGTCCAGAAATTTTCACTAAACTTCCAATAGCATATGTAGATGAAGATCGTACTGAAATTACTCAGAAAATAAAACGAATGCTTAATGCTACAGAATCATTAGATATAGCTTATGAAGCCAACAGTTTGCTCGAGGCAAAGAATTTATTTGAAGAAGGGAAGGTAAACGGAATTATTTTAATGCCTAAAAATTTTTCTAAAGATTTACAGAAATCAGGATCAACCCCCTCTATAGGAATTTATTGTGATGCCTCCTACATGTTATATTATGACAAGTCTTTTGAAGCTGTTACCAATGTGTTGCAAGCTTACATGGGAGATTTACAGTTAAAGCAAACTATGATGAGTGGCGTGCCTATGAAAGAGGCTCAGGCATCAAGTAATCCTTTCACAATTATTTCTACGCCTTTATATAATTTAAATGAAGGTTATGCTATTTTTTTAATACCCGTGGTGTTATTAGTTGCTTTGCAAACCTTACAATTAACAGGAATGGGAGTTTTATATGGAACTTTGCGCGAGCGAAATACATTTAAAATTCACTTTGCAATGGCTAAAGGCAGGTTTGCCTACTTTTTTATTACAATTGGTCGCGCTTTACCGTATTTGATTTTATCATCTTTATTATTGTTATTAGGAATAGTAGTTGTTTTTCATATTTTCACAATTCCACAACGCGGTAACTTGTTTGAAATTATGGTATTTTTAGTTCCATTTATTTTAGCAACTACTTTTTTAGGAATGACTTTAATGAATTTATTTAGGAACCGCGAGGATACAATTATGGTTTTAACAGTTTTCTCGATTCCTTCTTTAATGATGTGTGGTGTTTCGTATCCAATAGTTGCCTATCCTTTATGGATTAAAGTTGTAGCTGTATTTTTTCCGAGTACCATTGGTGTAAAAGGATTTTTAGCACTAAGTCAGGCAGGAATATCATTGGTTGAAATACAAGATGTTTTTATGCAAATGTGGGGCATTTGCTTATTTTATTTTGTATTAGCTGTATGGACTAATAGAAAATTTTTATATAAAAAAGACGAACACTTAGTTCAATAAAAAAGAAAAAATAGAACGCTGAAATATAAAACGATCGAACAATTTAACAATTAAAATCTAGCTTTTAAAAATGTAGTTTAACCGTGCTTTTTATTTGTATATCTATATTAAATATGAAAAATACACTAAAAATATTTTGTTTTTTGTTTTTGGGAATAAGTTTTACCGCTTGCTCCCAAAAACCAGAAACTATGCTTAATCAAAATCAGCACATACAGCCAACAATATTGTAAGTGAAATAACTAAACAAATAAAATACTACCCAGAAGAAAAAGTTTATGGTTTATGGTATTCAAATAATGAATGTTATTTCGATATGTATGTAAATGGTTTAAAAATAAATAAACCTTTCAATACAGTTCAAGCTAATACGGCAGTTCGCTTAAATCCGGTTGTATTTAAATCAGGTACTTACAAGTTAGTTTACAAAATGTATCCTTTAGGTAAATTTGAAAAGTTTTATGGCGATGAAGTTTTTAGTACTTTGGTTGATAATTCAGAATTAAAATTTGGTTTATTTTCTTTTATACAAAATAAAGTAGGACTTCCAGATGTTGATTATTTAGAATATTCGGTACCAACGGTCGAGGTTCCAAAAAGCAAAACGTATTCAGAATATAAGTTTATCGCTTCAGGGCAAACGTATTACGAGGGTAGTTTTGATATGGAAGTAAATGTACCCTACGAAATACAACCACCATTTGAACATGCGCAAGATTTGCGTAAGCTCGACCAAAAGGAGCTAGAAGCAAAGTTAGTGCAAAAATACAAACAAGTAGCCAGCATATATCAAAACAAAGAGTACGATAATATTGTCCGATTAACGTATGATAATATGCGTATTGCGTTACAATCGCTCTATGCTACGCCAGAGGAAGTAGCAGAACAATGGGAAATGCTGTTTCTACCAATAAAACAAAGCTCGTTCGAAATGCAACCTATAGAAAATTACAAGCTCGAGTTTTTTCATGAGGGCAAGCTGGCTGCATTTATGCTTACTACGCAAGACAATACCTATAGAGGAAACACCGCACTTTGGGCAAAAGTAAATTACGACGGGGGTACTCGCCCGATGTTTTTAAGCCGATATTTTTATATACCCGAGGGTGAAACCGAGTTTAAAGCATATTAAATATGAAAAATTTATAAAAAAGCCATCGTATTTAATAAACCTTCATTTGTCTGTTCAGTTACAGTATTCATAAATGATGATCTTATTAACAAATTTTTTCGGAAAATAAATAGAAGAAAGAGTAGGATTAATATGAGAGACAAATATTAACTATGTTATATTTGGAATTGAGGTTGTTTTTCATATTTTCACAATTCCACAACGCGGTAACTTGTTTGAAATTAGAATATTTTAGTTCCATTTATTTTAGCAACTACTTTTTTAGGGATGAGTTTAATGAATTTATTTAGGAACCGAGAAGTTACAATTATGGTTTTAACAGTTTTTTTGAATCCTTCTTTAATGATGTGTGGTGTTTCGTATCCAATAGTTGCCTATCCTTTATGGATTAAAGTTGTAGCTGTATTTTTTCCGAGTACCATTGGTGTAAA
>Ga0233372_1000620_pt1 | contig 15583 bp, 28 predicted proteins | sample ElkDunMinimDraft_4_FD_191538 | JGI IMG/M metagenome (GOLD analysis project Ga0233372, IMG submission 191538) | Fecal eukaryotic communites from dung pellets of Tule Elk in California, USA - Elk Dung D8 | ecosystem: Host-associated > Mammals > Digestive system > Large intestine > Fecal | place... | reverse complement strand
GCGTATCAAGGGAATTGAGAAGTTAACATAATACAGGAAGTTAACATAATATATTGTAATCTTGTTTACATAATGATATAAAATATTTATAAAAATTTTTTCAATTTCTATTGACAAAGTATAAAATATTTGTTATATTGTTGGTGATGTCGAAAGATGTTAAAAAACACAGAAGGGAGTTGAAACAATGAATTTATTAATATTTGTTGTATTTTTATATTTCTTTTTCGATTTTATTATACAGAATGAAAAAGAAGAAAGGGGAAGAAATGGAACATATAGAAATAAGAAACATACTGTTAAAACTACAATTCAATATAAATAGTAAAGGTTTTGATTATTGGATACAAGCAATACATTTATATACAAAATTTAATGAAAAAATTACAATGACTGAATTATATAAACAATTAGCTTATGAATTTATGACAAATGAAAATTGTATAGAAAGAAGTTTGCGAACAGCAAGTAAGCAAGCATATAAAAACATACAAGAATATTTTAATTATCACAATAAAATTACTAATAAAGTTATATTACAATTATTTAGATTTTATAATGATAATAAATAAGGAGGAACAAATGATTGAAGATATAAAAGAAAATTTGGAAGTATATTTTTCAAATATAGAAATTGAAGTAGAATATATAGACATAAGAAAATATAAAATAAAATTATTGAAAAAAATTTCAAAGCATAATATAATAAAAAAGTCAGTAACATTTGAATACAAATGGAATAACAATTGGACATTTTCTGCAAATATAGAACAAATAAAATATTCAATAAACAAATATTTCAAATTATATTTAGAAAGCGAGGTAAACAATGAAAATAATTGATATATCAGAACACAACGGCAAAATAGATTTTAGCAAAGTAAAAAACGACGGAATAGACGGCGTTATAATTCGTGTCGGTTGGATTGGAAACAAAGAAAATCACACAATTGACAAATATTTTGAAGAATATTATCAAGGTGCAACAAAAGTAGGTTTGAAAGTAGGATTTTATGTATATTCATATTGTAAAAATCAAAATGCAATAATAAGCGGTACAAATTGGTTTTTAAATAAAATAATAAATAAGCAATGTGATTTAGCTTGTTTTCTAGATTTAGAAGACTCAACAATTGCGTATTTACATAAAGAAGAATTGACAAAACATAGTGAAATATTTTGCAAAACAGTAGAAAGTAAAGGCAAAAAAGCTGGTGTGTATGCTAGTGAGTATTGGTTTAAATATAAAATATACATAGACAGATTAATAACATATAAAATATGGCTTGCAAAATGGGTAGATAATAAACCGCAAGAAAATTTTCGTTATGATTTATGGCAATATACTTCAAAAGGAAAAGTAAATGGAATTAACACAAATGTAGACATGAACGAATGTATACAATGTGAAAACGCAGAACAAACAGAAAATAAGGAGAGTGATTTTGAAATGAAAATATATCAAAATGGAAGTACAATAGAAAGAGTGTATCAAGATATTTTATGTACAAAAGAAATAGGATATTTGCACGAACACGAACAAGCAGAATGTTATGGAATTATAGATGGTGTAGCATTAATTGTATATAATAAAGACAAGAAAAAAGATGATGAATTACAAAATAAAAAATCAGGATTTGTCAAATGGTTGGGAGGAATAAACAATGAGTGAGGGGATAAAGAAATATATAATGATATCAGGTACTATATTGTTAGTTTTGTTGTGTATAGGAGTTTGTTGATTATTAAATTTATACCACACTTTGTATTAATATTTGCTTATCTTAGTGGACTATGTAATGGAATGTTAATTTCAGGAATATCAAATTATGATGATTAGGAGGAATAAAACAATGTTAAGTGATGAAGAAAAGAAAGCAATTAAAGAATTATTTGAGGAAGATTTAAAAGAAAATTATGAAGTAACAGCAATATTAGACCAAATAGATTTAGAAAGTTTAGTTATAGCATTAAATCTAATCGAAAAACAATCTAAAGAAGAATTAAAGAATGCAGATTTAACAACAGTATATCTAAATGGAGTATATGATGGAGAAAAGAAAGTTAAAGACAAAATAAAAGCAAAAATAGAAGAAGTAGAAGCTATGTATGATAAATTACCTAAAAATCCAAAAGAACATTTACATTCCAAAACTGAATATAAAATAGTTATAGGTGAGTTGCAATCACTTTTAGAAAAGGAGTAGATATATGGAAACATACAATTTAAGATTTAAAGATAGACCAAATGCAAGGAGTTATTGGAGTACAACAATTTATGCAGAAAATGATAAAGAAGCAATAGAAAAAGTGGAAGAATTAAGAAAAGATGGTAAACATTATAAGTGCAAATTAGGAAAAATTAAATATAGTCTTAGAAACATTTACAAATGGGAGGACTAATCTATGGAAAATGAAATAAAAGTAGGAAAATATAAAGAAGTAGTAGCTTGTCCTGTATGTTATGGTAGAGGATTTGTACCAGCAGGATTTTATGATAGCACAGGATTAACTTGGGTAAGTACAACAACAGGAAATGAAACTTGTAGAAGTTGTAGTGGCAAAGGATATATTAAGTTATAAAGTTAAAAAATATGATAAAACATATAAAAAGTCATTAGAAAAATGTGAAAGGAAGTAAATATGAAAAGACACGCAAGTGGTTATTGGTATCAATTTTTATTACCAAAAAGAATAACTATATATCCTACAAGAATTTATAGATGGTTAAATTTTTATTGGAGATTAAAAGATGAAGTAGAAAGGAAGGACTAATCTATGGCAGAATATACAACAAGATATAGTCCAATGCACATTGATTGTACAATTGGACAACCATATGGAAATCCATCGAGTAGTTATACATGTGGTTTTCATAGTGGTGTGGATTTTCCACAAAGTGGTGTTACTGTACAAAACCCAGATTTATATAGTGTATCTGAGGACGGCGTTGTTACATATGTATATAATCAAAGTACTGGAACAACACCAAGTTTAGGAAATCAAGTTCAAATATATGACAATAGAACAGGTTTATATTATAGATATTGTCATATGTTATATGGAAGTGTAACATTAAATGTTGGGGATAGAGTAAATCTTAATACAATAGTAGGAAAAATGGGAAACACAGGAAATTCAACGGGTACTCACTTACATTTAGAGGCAAGCACAACACAGGCGTGGCAATGTAGTTCATTTGTTGATCCATGTCAGCCTTTAGGTTTTCCAAATGAAAGAGGAACTATTGTACATTGGGACGGAACTACACCGCCCGAACCACCAACACCTACTATATTAGTAAAGAAAAAATTTCCATGGGTTTTATTTGCGAGAAAATTAAGAAATAAAAGAAGTAATTTGTAAATTACTTCTTTTTTTGTTGACAAAAAAATTATTTTATGTTAATAATAATTTAGAGGTGATTAAATGGATACAAATATGTTTTTACAATTACTTGGAAGTTATGCATTTCCAATTGTTGCCTGTATATTTATGGCAATTTATGTAAAAGATATGAGCAAGTCAAATAGAGAAGACACAAAAGCACTAAACGAGCAACACACAAAGGAAATGAACGCTTTCAAAGATGAAATTAAAGAGGCGTTAAATAATAACACAATCGCATTAACAAGATTATGTGAACGCTTAGACAGAGAGGAGGCGAGAAGTAATGAAGTTAAGTAAAGATGAATTAGTTTCTAAAATTAATGGTTTAGAAATTGACGACAACGTAAAAATTGAGCTTATGGAAGATGTTACAGATAGTTTTGAAGTATCTGAAACAGACAATACAGAACTTGAAGAAATAAAGACAAAATATGAAGAACTTAAAACAAAATACAAAGAAAGATTTTTAAAAGGCGACGACAAAAAGGACGAGGAAGAAAAAGAAGACGAAATGGAAGAAAAAGAAGTCGTTGACGTAAAAGAAATTTAATTTAGGAGGTAATTTAAAATGGCAAAAACAAAAACTAACACAATGAAAGCAACAAGCAATGCTGAAATTATTTCTTATTTCTTAAATCAAAATCCAGAAATAAAAGAAGAAATAGGCTTGCCTGTTCAGGGTCAGTCTACAATTGAAATTGGAAGACTTATTGTAGACAATGCAAGATATAGAAATGCGTTTATAAATACAGTAAACCTTATTGGTTTAACAATAATAAAAGAAAATAGATGGGAAAATCCATGGCAATCATTTACAGATAAAGGACGTTTACGTTTTGGACAACAAATAAGAGAAATAATACTTGATTTAGCAAAAGTACATGACTATAACGAAAACTATGCTGATAAAACAAAATTTTTACAAACAGAAGTGCCAGACGTTTATCAATATTTACATCAAATAAATTATCAAAAATGGTATGAAACTACTGTAAATGATGGTTTATTAAGAATGGCGTTTGACAATGAAGAAAACGACGGTCTTTATACATTTATTAATGAATGTGTTTCAAATTTATATGAAACATATAATTATGATAAATATTTAGTTGATAAATATCAAATATGTAGACGTATAGTAGATGGAACAATAACAGTAAAATCAATTGATACTACCAATAAAGACGCAAGACAGATTTTATCTGAAATGAAAGGAGTTGCAAATTTAATTGCTTTTAAATCTCCAAATTATAACCCAGCAGGAGTGAGAAGAGCAACAAAACTTGAAAATCAATTCTTAATGTTAGATGCAAACAGACAGGCAATCAATTCGACCGAAGTACTTGCTACTTCTTATTTCTTAAATGAAGCGGAAATGAAAACAAATTCTGCATTAATAGATACATTCTCAGAAACAGATGACGCAAGACTTCAAGAATTATTAGGAAGTGCTTACACTCCATTTACTTCTGATGAAAAATTACAACTTGCAAAAATTTTAGGATTAATAATTGCAGATGACTTTTTCATGGACTATTACTACGCATTAGATGAAAGTCAAGAAGGTAAAGAACAAACAGAATTTAGAAACCCAACAACACTTGATAGAAATATATTTTTACATGCGTGGCTTGTTATTTCTACATCTCCATTTGCAAACGCATGTGTATTTGTAGATGGTACCCCAAGTGTTACAAGTGTTACAGTAAGCCCAGCAACTGCAACAGTAAGTAAAGGACAATCAATAAAATTAAGTGCTACAGTTGTAACAGAAAATTTTGCAAATAAATCTGTTCAATGGTCTATAGATGTAGATGATGCAAAAATATCACAAGACGGAACATTAAAAGTAGATGCAGATGCTACATCTGAAACAATAACTGTTACTGCTACTTCAATTTATGATAGCACAGTAACTGGAACAGCAACAATTACAGTAGCTGAAAATGTAACAGTATCAGAAAGTAATGGATAATTGGCAACATAACAGTTGCTTTAAAAGGTAGCTGAAATATGCTACCTTTAATTTTTAAAGAAAGGAGAAAGAAAAATGCGTAAACAATTGATAAACAGTCAATTATCAAATTTTAAAACATATCAAATGTATTTAAGACAATTATTGACACTAGCGGAAAATGTTTTTGAATTTGAGAATATGCCAACTTTTATTGATACTGCATATTTGAATAAAAATTTATTGCGTAATGGTTCAATAGCTTTTTTCAAAGATGAAGTAATGGGATTGTTAGCTCTTCCATATGTAAATATTGGAATGTTAGATGTTTATGGAAGACCGAACAAAATAAAAGTTATGTCACAAAGTACTTATACAAGAACTCTATCGCGTGATGAATTTGTAATTATGTATGATAACAACGGACGTTATCCATTATTTTTAGACATAACACAATATGCAGAACGTATTGCACTAGATACAAGAACAATTGATATAAACATTTTACAGCAACGAACACCAAGATTTTGGAAAACGTCAAGTGATAAAGAAAAATCAATTAGAGATATTATAAACAATGTTGACGGATTGGAAAATACTGTTCTTACTTATGAAGATATAAACATTGACGACATTCAATTGGTACTAGAGCCAGCTCCATATGTTGCAGATAAAATTGACATACAAAAAGAAAAAATGTGGAATGAGTTTTTGCGATTAATTGGTATTGCAAATATGAATTTCCAAAAGAAAGAACGTAATATAAAAGATGAAGTATTGGCAAGTCAGGGCGGAACAGTTGCAAGTAGATATAGTAGGTTTGATCCAAGACAAAAAGCAATTCAAGAAATAAACGAAAAATTTGGAACAAATATAAAAGTAAAATATTATGATGGTATTCCAACATCTGAAAAAGAGGAAAATTTTGAAGATGAGGGGGAAATAGAATATGAATAATTACGGAATTTATTATAGTCCTTTATTTATTCCTTTTATTCCAAGTATGAATGAAAAACCACCAACAGTTTACAGCTTATTAGAAAGCATAGTAAATTATGGAAAAGATGAAAAAACAAAAATAAAAGATTTAGCAAATGTTGGACGTGGATCATTTTTCGATTTTGATTATCCATTAACTGAAAATATCACAAAAGAACAATTTGAAACAATGATTTTGAATAGATTTTTAATGCGTAGAATTGGTTTTGATACCTTAACAGCATTTAAAATACAATTAAATGTAAAACTTAATTCTATAATGCCATTATATAATAAGATGTTTGACGCATTAGAAAATTGGAATATTTTTGAAAGTGGAGAAATTACAACAGAAACGGGAACAGATGAAAGACAGACAACAAACTCTACACAAAATACACTTTCAAATAGTTCGACGACACAAAGTAGTTCAACATCTGATAGAAGAAATTCGGAACTACCTCAAGACCAGTTGGAAAATTTGAGAGATGGTTCATATGTTGGGAATTACAACTACGATACAGACACCGCAACAGGAACAGATAGCTCAACATCAAACGGAACAGCAACAGCAAGCGGAACAGACAACAACGAATATACTAAAGAAATAAGAAGAAGTCCATCAGATAAAATTGCAATTATGAAAGAAATGCAAACAAATATTAATAATATATATGAAATGATATTTAAAGACTTAGAATGTCTTTTTTATCAATTAGTATAGAAAGAGAGGAAATAATGAATAAATTTGAATATAAAAAAATATGCCCATTTAAATGGTTTGTAATTCAAAATTTTCCATTTATAGAAGCAGATTTCGACGCAATTACAAATTATCAATTATTTTGTAAAGTTGTTGAATATTTAAACAAAGTAATTGACGATATGAATATTACAGGTCAACAAATGGAAAATTTAACAAATGCAATGATTGAATTGGAAAATTATGTAAACAATTTAGATTTACAAGATGAAGTCAATAATAAATTAGACGAAATGTATGAAGATGGTTTATTTGATAATTTATTATCAAATTTTTTAAGTATTCAAAAAATATATGATACTACACAAGATTTAATAAATGATAAAAATAATCTTGTAAATGGACAAAAAATAAAAACACTAGGATATTATAATATTAACGACGGTGGTGGAAGTGATATTTTTATTTCAAATGAATTAAATAAAAATAATTATCAAATTGATTTGGAAAATGGTTTATATATAAATATTATCTTCAAAGATAATATAAATGTATTACAAATAGGAACACCAGCAGATGGTGAAAATAATGATAGTCCATATTTTCAAAAAGCAATTGATTTTGCATATATTTCCGCTTTACCTGTATATATACCTACAAAAAAAAGATATTTAATAAATACTACTTTAAATTTACAATCTAATAAATGCTTACGAATTTATGGAGATATTTCAAATAATGCAAAATATGGAAATTATATAGGTATGATATCAAATACTGATGTATTTACTATTCCAAATGCCACAGGAACAGGTAAAAGAACAAAATTATTTATTGAAAATTTGGGAATAAAATGTTTAGATGGTGATACAAATAACACTTATTCAGTATTTAAAAATATAATAGTAAGTAATTCAATAATAAAAAGTAATAGATTTTATGGATTTGGATATATTTTATATAATAGTGGAATGGATTTTGGTACTCAAATACACGATAATAATTTTTTATCAATTAAAAAATGTTTTTTCAAAATGAATGATGGTACATCTGCGATTGATGGATTATCTGGTGATAGTTTTATTTATAATAATTATATTAATGCAGACAGAGGAACAAATGCAATATTTTTTGATGGTACTTTAGATGATGATTTTGAAATATATGAAAATTATATTGATTTTTTTATGTATATTTGTACATTTACTGCGAGTGGAATAAATACATGTAATATAGGAAATTTACATAATAATACAATATCTGCATTTAGATTTGGAAATAGATTGACAAGAGGTCATATAGTAGAAAATGTATTTGAAGGATTTCATAAAGAAAATATGGCTTATACTAATCCTACTTCATTAATGACAAATGGAAAATTTGGAGTATTTATATTTGAGGATAATGATTTAAATTATGAACCAGATTATGCCTTTTCATTATGGCAATCAGAAGTTATTGATAATGTAATCGCAGGAAATGTAGATTATTTTATTAGGGTTGTAGTGGCAAATGCAACAACTGGAGTTGGAGGTACTACAAAATGGCGTTACGTAAAAGAAAAAGGTACTATAATAAAAGAACGTGTAACAACACCATCTAATATACAAGATAAAATTCAATTCTATATACAAACTGCTAAACCTTTATTTAGAACAACTCGTATCGAAAGTTTAAATAATACAAATATTTCGAGCGGTTCTCTTACTAATACTTTTTCTTATGTAAATTCAAATACTGCAGAAACTGTTACATTTACTTATTATCAAGTATTTGTAAATAATGTAAATTATTACAACGATAATGTTTATCTTGCAAAAATTGATAGTAATAACGACCCTTCAATAGTACAAATTACAACATCATAAAAGAGAGGAAATTCCTCTCTTTTATGTTACTATTGAATTATTTACATTAAAATTTCCAATATTTTCGTGATTATGCCATATTGTCACACCACGTCTACACGCATTATTTATTTTTTCCATAAACTGAACAGGAACGTCGCCGTTTCCTATCTCTTCAGTCGAGCCAATTTCGATATAATTAAAATTTTGTCTTCCTATTATATTAGGTTCTAAAACTCTATTAATAGCATAACCAAACCTAGAAAAGTAATCGTCTATAATTTTCATATATTCTGTTTTAACTCTCATATGATGCAATATAAATGTATTTTGCCTCATTGCAAAATTTACATCACCCGTATTATTTCCACCTGTAATATTTGGTTGTAATAATGCACTTCTAAATTGACCTATAAGACCTGCAACTTGACCTGCTACACCAGCATAATTTCCACTATAAGCATTTACTCCTGTTGATGCAATTTCTGTACCTATATTTACAGCATTTTGTGTCAACCAATTTGTAAATGCGTCACTTGACCACGAACAAGTTGGAAATTTTGCTAAAGGTAAACTTTCATCATAGTTATAATCAACATTTTTATATTTCCTAGGAACTAGACGTCCACTTGCTCCAATAGAAACACTTAATTGTAAATCAAACATAGGTGTGTTTTGATTATAAGGGTCAAAATTTTCATATTTATATATATTTGTATTTCCAACATTATTTGATACAAGTAAATAATTATAAGGATATACGAAACATTTATTATTTTTTGGTGTATAATCTCTATATGATAAAGTTTTATTAAAAGGTTGTGCAATTTGTAAGGCATCTTCACTATTATTTAATAAATATGTTGTAAAACTACCTGAAACCCCTGAATATTGTTTTGTTGTTGTTCCTATATTATCTACAATAATTTTCGGTAAAATATACAACTCTTGAATAGCTTCAATTTTTCCATCTTTTGCAGTTTTATATATAAAATTATTTACATAATTTGCAAGAGTTCCTACAACATCAAAACAAAAAATATAATTTCCATATAAATTTCCGTTAATAATTGTTATTTTATTTACATAATCATTTTCAGATACGGGGTCATAAGTTGTATTAATACAAAAATAATAATCTCTACCATCTAAACCGTATGAAATTAAATTATCAGAACTTTCTTCAATTACATCTCCAATATCTAAATTTTCAGGAACTGTGTTTGCTCCTATTGTATCATTATTTACATGCTCTCTTAATATATAACATGGTTTTTTTTGCCAATCTTCAAACCACGTAGACCATGCGTCTATTTCAAACTCAATTTGTGTAGTTCCTGGAGAAATAAATTTTACATTTGTTATAAATGCAAAAAACCATTTATTAGAATAATCTGTATTTTGAAATGCTATATAATTTGAAATTAAACATTCATTGTAAGTAAATGGACAAGAAATAACATTTGTACCTTTACCACCAATAAAAGAAAATTTGTTGCTACTGTTTACATAATGAGCATTACTATTTAATATTGCTAAAATTTGATTTGTTCCAAAACTTAAAACATTATTGTATTCTTTATCCATTTTAATACCTTTTGCAAGTATTATTTTACTATTTAATATACTCATTTATATATTCCTTTCTTCATTTCTTATTTTTTCTAAAATTTCAATTGCACATTCTAAAGAAGAAATTTTTCGTTGAAGATTTAAACAAATTAAAATAGGACAAATTTCATTTTCACATGTCTTTAAATCTTCAAGTAATTTTTTTAAATATTCAATCATATTTTATCATCTCCTTATCGAAAAATCAATTACTTGTTTGAAATCTGTTCCACATAAATCATCTGAATAAAATATTTTGTTTTCTTTAAATGTACCAAGTAATTTTTTTAAACCATCGTTATTGAAAGATGGGTTGTAAATGTCACGTTGCCAATATCTACTAATTTTTATTTCATCTGAAAATACTATTAATTTATTTGAAAAATCTTTATAAAATGGATATATAAACCAACATACTTCTTTTGTTTCCTTGTCTTTTAGATATTCACATAAAAATTTAAAACCTTTATATTGAAATCCAAATGTAAATATTTTTTTATAATCTTTCACAGATTTAGGCAAATGAGGCTGAGGCACTGTTTGCCAACTTCCACTATCAACCATTTTACTTGCATTTCCAATTGCCATTGTTTTTCCACCACTGCTTCTACAATATTCTATTGCTATTTTTACGTCATTTTCTTCATTGTGTATTATTTTTGTTTCAATTTGTCCCTGTTGTAATTTTCTAAATATTTTGTCAAGCCCCCAATCATTTATATAAGGACATACTCTTGAAATTGAATTACCTACCATATAAAGTTTTGTTGTGCCTCTTTTTCTGTCTATTGTAGAATAAAAGATCATAAGTCTATCAGGTTCACGTGGGATATATGTACCACGTTCCATAAATTCTTCAAATATAATTATGTCAACATCTAAAAAAGAAGCACTAGACATATGTTGTTCTGTTGATAAACTCATTACATAACCGTATTTTTTCACCTTTAATTGTTTTGTTTTTTTCCGCGTCATATACTCCAAAATATAAAACTTTTCTATAACAAGTAATACAATTATATTTGTTATTTGTTAATTTTGCAACGTCTACATCTGAAAAATATTGTTCTATCCATAAGTTTGATATATCCTCACGCCAACGTCTTAATAATATAAATCTGTTGCCAGTTTTTAGATAATGTTCAACCGCTTTTTTATGTTTTACTTGATAGCTTTTACCGTTTGATTTTTCTCCATAAATTAAATTGAAATTAGCATTTTCTTTATCAATATTATCTATATTATAATGTACTTGTTTAGTTGCCATTTATTTCCTCCATTTTTCAAAATTGTATGTTTCTTTAAGATTTAATTTTTTCAAAATTCCTCTTAAAACATTTATATAATCATTAGTTAATTCATAACCACTTTGTAAATACGAAAGAATTTCTTCGTTTATAATCTCTTGTAAAAATAGTAATTCTTCTTTATTCATTTTCTTTTTTTCCCTTCAAATAAAGTCTTGCTATTCTGTCTTCTATTTCTTCACGCACCATTTTTGCTTTTTCCTTTGATGTTCTTTTATTGTAAATATTCGGCATACTTACTTTTACTTTTTTGCAACAATCATTTACCGAAATTTTTGCAAATTGTCTTATATATTCAAAATCTTCCATTTTCTCACTCCTTAAAAATAGCTCTTTTGGAACTTTCCTCATCTAATAAATTAGCATATTCTTCTGATTTATTTAAAGTATATTGACAAGGCAATAAACAAATTCCATATTTATCTGTTACTTTATATTTTTTTCCTTTGTAGTCTGTTAGTTCATATTCTATTTGGTCATCGTTATATTGTGCTAAAAGTTTATTTGTATCTTTATATTGAAAAACAAAATTGTCCTTAAAATCTTCAAGACGTTTTAAACTTTTTGCACCTTTCTTTTTTGGTACTCCTGAAACAGTTATGTGTATTTTATAATCTTTTTTGTCAATATATGCATATTTTTTAGCACCGTTGTGTTATGAATTGAGAATATTCCGCGTCTTTCTCAAATACTCCTAAAGGGTGTTTTTTGCCTTTAGTGTCTTTCGGCATAAATCTTTCAATGTCTATTTCAAGTGTTTTACTTACTTCATGTATTTTCTCAAACACTTTTTTGTTGTATTCTTCAATTATAGAATAATCAAAACCGCTCTCGTAGTTTTAAACTGTCTGTATCTGTATATACTATATATTCATCAAATTTAATTAGATTTTGTAATAAATTATTTCTTGCGTGTGCTGTTACCCATACACCCCAAGCAAATGACAAAAAACCTCTTTTTTTATCTTTTTCAAGACGTTCCAATATTTCGTCATTTGTAATCGGAATTTCATTCCAACCGCAACTCATTGTCAAAAATAACTTCATCACGAATATTGTTTGTAACTGTCATTCCATATATAGAATTGTATTTTGCTTTTTCAATTGCATATTCAACTTCTTTGCCTTCAACGTCTTTATATTGTGTTTTTATAACGTATTTATCCAATATAAAATTTATTAATTCTTTCGGCAAATAGTCGTATCTTGCGTAATAGCTTTCTAATATTTCATATCTACCAGTATATGTTTGTAATATAAACTTAAAATCAATATCAGTTAGTATTATTTCGATTTCATCTGCTGAAATTATACGTCCATTATCATAGCGTCCGTTTTTTATTCTGGTAACTTTACTTAATGAAATAAAATTGTTATAATATTTGCATTTTATATTTGTAAATTTTACATTCAATAAATACGCAAAACTATTTATCATTTGACTTACTGATCTTATATTACATTTTTTAAATTCATTCATAGGAAATTTATGTGTACACATAACATAAGGATAACTTGATGTAAAATCATAACTTGTTACATTTTTTATAATTTCATCTGTAAAAAGCCAATTGGCATGTGTATAGCCGTCCTGCAAATGCTGAAACCATCATATTATAAATATGACCATCTACATTTATAGATTTTCTTGTTTTATTTAAATAATCCCAGTTTTTTTCAATTAATTCCTTTAGTTCACGTCTTACATGTGAAGTAGATGTTAAAGGTGTATTTTTTGTAGTTTCATAAGTTTCAAGCTCTTTTTTAATATATTCATATATTATCAAACAATCGTTTTCGCAATATTCAAGTTCTTTTTTAGATAACTTTGTTTTACTATGTCTTATTTTTGAATAGTCCAATTGCCCTACAAGTTTTTTAACTTCAAACTTATATAAATCTGGAATTTTTTCAAGTTTACTATTTGTCATAAATAAACTACATCTAAACTCAATATTATATTCTTCTATTTCACACTTCATAACTTTACGGCTTTTACGTGCCATTACATTTTTAAATTTGAAAATATTTCTAAGCCAATTAAACTCAAATGCTAAATTATGAACATATACTATTTTTTTCTCATAAGTTGTATAAAATTCTATTCTATTTAAGAAATTATATAATTCTTTATAAGTTCTACCATAATACACTTTGTCATTAATTCCAAACATCCAAATATACATTGTACCCTGAAATATTGAACGTTCTTTTTCTTCATCAGTAAATTCCAAATAATCTATTGTATTATATTGTTTTCCATCTAATATAATATATGATGTTGTTTCAATATCAAATGTATATATATTGTTGTCAAATTTATTTCGTTTACCTTTTGAAATTGGATCATGTCCGATAGTATTCATTCCAATATATCATACTTTTACTCCCTGAATATATCTGTATAAATTCTCCAAGTCAATTTTTAAATTTTCGTCTAATGTTCTATCATATATAAACTGCATTATTTTATTTTCAAATGTATTATAATCATAATTATTTTTTACACATTCTCTTGCAAAATCCCAAAATTCACTTTCTGTCATATATTTATATATCCAAGTGTAATTTTTTTCTGCTTTATAATATCCGCTTGCAAGTGATGGCGGAATAGGTTTTCCCGCTTGTTTAGAAATTTGTTTTGTATATTCTTTAGCACCTTTTATTCTTGATGTTTCTTCTTTCAAAAATCTTTGCATAGCTTTTATTGTAGATTTCATTTGTAATTCTGTCATTCCTTTTTTGGTTCCTACTCTTCCGCTTTGATGTCCATATATCTAAATTACTACTTGATAAATAATCGGCAAGTTGTTTTACTGCAAATGGTTCTGATGTTTCGGTGTACCTTTCAAGTCTTAAAATTCTTTGATTTGCTTGTTTACTTAATTTTTTCATTTGATTAAATAAAGACGCCTGTTGAGGCGTCATCTCTATTTTTCTTGACATAGTTTGTCAACTCCTTCAACAATTAAAATGGTAAATCGTTTGAAGTTTCTTCTTTCTCGTTTTCTGGTTCTTTTTTCTCTTCTCTTGTTTCTTCTAATATTGGTTGTACTTTGTATGTTTTACCCTGTTTTGTTTTAATTTCACAAATTCTAAATTTCTTTACTTCTCCATAATATTCTTTTACACTATCATAGAAATATTGACTTCCGCTTGATATAAACCCATATTCCTCTGTATCATAAAACATATTATTGAATGTTTTTTCGTCTGTTTCAATTGTTACAGCTGAGTATCCTTTTAATGTAATTACTTTGTTTAAAAAGTTTACAAGTTTTTCTGCATTTACGTCCCCTCTCTTTGCCATTTTTTCAAATAGTGAATTGTTACATGTTCCCTCTTTCTCATTAATTGTTACTTCATACTTTTTTGACATAATTATACCTTCTTTCTAGCGTTTGGTCGCTACCCAATATTTTGTCAAAAGAAAATAAAAGCAGTTACTTTCCTTTGACAATTAAATACTACTACAAATTTTATACAATGTCAATAGAAATTGAAAAAATTTTTATAAATATTTTATATCATTATGTAAACAAGATTACAATATATTATGTTAACTTCCTGTATTATGTTAACTTCTCAATTCCCTTGATACGCTTGACTTTGCTCGCCGTAAACTTATTATGTTAACTTCATTTTTGAATTCTTAATATTATTTGAAAAAATTTGCGGTTCTTACTCTTCCAATACTTTGCGGGTTTGGTACTTGTCATTTTTATAGTTACTGGAATATTTTTCCAATCGCTAAAACCGTTGAGAGCGTAAGCCTAGAGAGTTTAGTTTACAT
>Ga0233372_1000619_pt1 | contig 15596 bp, 15 predicted proteins | sample ElkDunMinimDraft_4_FD_191538 | JGI IMG/M metagenome (GOLD analysis project Ga0233372, IMG submission 191538) | Fecal eukaryotic communites from dung pellets of Tule Elk in California, USA - Elk Dung D8 | ecosystem: Host-associated > Mammals > Digestive system > Large intestine > Fecal | place... | reverse complement strand
ATTCAATGACTGCTGCAAGTGCTACAGCTCTTACAGCTGATGAAGTAATTAAATTAAAAGATAATATTAAAGATGTATTCCAAAACAATGCTATTTGGATCATGTCACCAAACACTAGAACAGCTTTAAGATTGTTAAAAGATGATGTTGGAAGATATTTATTACAAGATGATATTACTTCTCCATTCGGAACTACTTTACTTGGAAAACCAATCTATGTTTCTGATAACATGCCTGATATGGCAGCTGGAGAAACAGCTATCTATTATGGTGATATGAGAGGTTTAGCAACTAAATTCTCTGAAGATATGAATATTCAAGTTTTAAGAGAAAAATACGCTACTCAACATGCTATAGGAGTAGTTGGTTGGTTAGAGTTTGACTCTAAAGTACAAGACGCTCAACAAATCACTAAATTAGTAATGGCTTCAGCTTAATAAAAACTAAATGGGGTGAAAATTATGATGTATAAAGCATTAAGAAGTTTTTCAGGTCAAGTTTCTATGACTAAAAATGAAATTAAAGATATTACTGATGAAGTAGTAGCTAAAGACTTGGTACGTGCTGGTTATGTGGTAAAAGTAGAAGTTCCTGAAAAAATTGATTTATCAGGAAAACCGATTGAAACTAATAAAGAAGAGGTTAAAAAAACCTCTTCTAAAAGAATTAAAAAATAATATTATTTTGTTGTTTAGGCAATAACTCCTGGAAGGAGGATAACATGAATAATATAACTAAAGTGAGTGAAATCACTTATCAAGATGTAGCTGATTACATTCGATTAAGTGAGGTTACTCAAGATGATCAAAACACTCTTACTACTTTAATAAATGTTTCTAAAACTTTTATATCAAACTATACTGGTCAAACAGATTTAGACAACTTTCCTGATTTTGTGATAGTTGTCTTTATTTTATGCCAGGATATGTGGGATAACCGTACTTTATATGTTGATAATTCCAACTTAAATAAAGTGGTTGAAACTATTCTTGGTATGCACAGTATAAATTTATTGCCAACGGTGACAGATGATGATTAACGCTGGTAATTACAATAAAAAAATAACAATCTATAAAATCATAGAAGGTAAGGATCAAGACGGCTTCCCAGTTAATACAACTGAAGTTGTCTTAACTCCTTATGCTCATGTTAAAACTACTAAAGGTTATACAATCATTAAAAATAATAGTGATTTTGAAAAAGCTTTAGTAAATTTCACTATTAGATATAGTGAAACAGTTGTAGACTCTTATTACGATAGTATCAATTCTAACCGTCAAATGTTTATAGATTATAAAAATAAGACTTTTACTATTGAATATCTTAATAATATAGATATGGAAAATCATGAACTTGAAATGCAATGTAAAGAAGTGATGAAATAATGGCTAAATTTGAAAGTATTATTCCTGATAAAGAAATGAAGGCTTTTAAAAAAATGTATGACAATGCTGAAGAAATGATAGGTGAAATGACTAAAGCTGGAGCGAATGTAGCTATGAATAATATGAAATCAAATGCTCCTAGTTCAGCTATAGCTAGTCATATAAAACTATCAAAAACTTATAAAACTCCTAGTGATGGTGGTATAAATACTAAGGTTTATATTTCAGGATATTTACCTTTTAGTGATCCTAACCGTAAATACTTTACTAGGCGTGGAGCTAATGGAAAACTTTATTCTACAACTAAAGGAGTTCCAGTAGCTTTTCTAGCTCAATTATATGAGTACGGAAGAAGTAATGGTAATCCATGGCCTAAAAAGCCTTTTATGAGAAAATCTTTTAGGAAGAAAGAAATTGAAAAAGCTATGAAAAACGTAGAAGAAAGCTATGTTTATAAATGGGCGTGGGGTAAATTATGAATAGTTTAATTGAAACTATTTTTACTGATTTTCAAGTCAATGGTCAAAATATTCCAGTTTCTTTTTTAAGATATACCGGTAAATCTACAACTTATATTACTTATCAATTAACAGATATGGATAACTCTTTTAGCGGTGATGATGAGTTACTTGGCTATATAGATTATTATGATTTTGATATTTATAGTAAAGGAAATTATTTTCCAATAGTAGAGAGTGTTAAAAAAATATTAAAGCAAAACGGTTTTATGTTTCAACCTTCAAGATCTTCAGGTGATTTATATGAACCTGATACGGGTTATTTTCATAAAACTTTATGTTTTGCTATTGAAAGGGAGGAAATAAACAATGGCTAAAATAGGATTAACTAATTTTAGATATGGAATACTAACTGAAGCTCAAGATGGTACACCTTCTTATGGTGGAGCTAAAACTTCAGCTAAGGCTATCAGTTGTAATGTTGAAATTTCAAACAATGACGCTAAATTATTCGCAGATGATACAGTTCAAGAAACAGATACTTCATTTTCTGGAGGAACTGCAACTATCGGTGTAGATAGATATGATTATCAAATGCAAGCTGATTTATTAGGTCACACTTATGACAGCGAAACTCAAAACTTAATACGTAATACAAATGACGTAGCTCCTTATGTTGGTTTTGGTAGAGTAATTACTGAAATGGTAGATGGAGCTTATCAATATAGAGTTGAGTTCTTATATAAAGTAAAATTCGCTGAACCTTCTCAAGAAGATAATACTAAAGGTGAAAGCGTTGAGTTTGGTACTTTTGAAATGGAAGGTACAGTAGCTCGATGTGGTAATGGCCTATGGTCAGTTAGTCAAGTGTTTAGTACTAAAGAAGCTGCTATAACTTACTTAGAGGGGTTATTAACTGCTTCTACAGCAAGTACTACAGACGGTGAATAAGATTTACATTAAGGGTAGGCTAATAGTCTACCCTTTATTTTTATATTAGGAGGATAATGAAATGAAAGATTTTAATGGTGAAATCAAATATAAAGATAAAGTATATAAATTAGTTTTCAATCTTAATGTCATGGAAGAAATTCAAGATAAATACGGCTCAATAGATAAATGGGGAGAACTTACAGATGGATCTGAAAACGCTGGTGAACCAAACGCAAAAGCTGTTATTTTTGGATTAACTTCAATGATGAATGAAGGTATAGATATTCAAAATGAAGAGAATGAAACTAAAGAAAAGAAATTAACTAATAAACAAGTTGGAAGAATACTAACTGAAGTTGGTTTAAAAGAAGCTCTTAAAACTTTAAATGAAACAGTTATGGAAAGTACTAAGAGTGATGAAAAAAACGTGTAATTCCTGATGAAGAAGAAATTGATCCGGTAATTGATTTTACATGGTTTTACTTCATTGGGAAATCAAAATTAGGTTTATCTTTTAAGGAAACTGGAAGATTAACTTTAAGATTATTTAATAAGTTATACGATCATTATAAATCAACTTTTGATGTAGAGTTAAGACTTTATAAAAACAATACAACTTATTCAGAAATTAAAATAAAATCACAAAAAGCTGATAGGTGGTTTTAGAAAGGAGGTAAATATATGTCATTCGGTGGATCAGTTAAATTAACTGGTGAAAGTGAATATAGACAAGCAATAAAAAACTGTATATCAAGCTTACAAAGTATGTCTACTGCTTTAAAAGCTCAAACAACTAATTTTAATTCTAGTGATAAAGCTATTAAAAATTCAGCAGCAGCTCAAAAACAATTAAATGATACTATTAAAACTCAACAGACTGAACTTGCTAAAGCTAAAAGTTCTTATGCTTCTTATCAAGTAGCTTTGCAAAATCAAACTACAAAACATAATTTACTTAATCGAGAATATAAACAAGCGGTTACTGAACTAGAACGTATTAAAAGAGCTAGTGGAGAAAATTCTAATGAATACAAAAAGCAAGCTGAAGTAGTTGATAAATTAGAAAAAGAGTTAATAGATAGTACTGAAGCTATGAACGAAAGTAAAACCGCTATGTCTAATTTAAAGAGCGAAATTAACAACTCCAATAAAACTATTAAAGACGCTGAAAAAGCTCTAAATGATTTGGGAGATGAAGCTGAAGATAGTGGTAAACAAGCTGAAAAAGGTGGAGAAGGTTTTACTATACTTAAAGGTGTACTAGCTAATTTAGCAAGTCAAGCTATTAGTTCAGCTATTAACGGACTTAAAAAACTAGGTGGAGCGGTTGTTAGTGTAGGAAAACAAGCTATAAATAGTTATGGTGAATATGAACAATTAGTAGGTGGTGTTGAAACACTATTTAAAGATAGTGCTGGTACAGTTCAAGAATACGCTGATAAAGCTTATAAAACAGCGGGTATAAGTGCTAATAGATATATGGAACAAGCGACTTCTTTTAGTGCTAGTTTGTTACAAGGTTTAGGCGGAGATACTGAAAAAGCTGCTAAAATAGCTGATATGGCTATTATTGATATGTCTGATAATGCTAATAAAATGGGTACTTCTATTGAGATGATCCAAAACGCTTATCAAGGGTTCGCTAAAGACAATTATACTATGCTTGATAACTTAAAACTTGGTTATGGTGGTACTAAATCTGAAATGGCAAGGCTTGTTAAAGAAAGTGGTATTCTAGGTAAAGCTGGAGAAGAATTAACCGCTAAAAACTTAGATCAAAAAGTAAGTTTTGATCAGATTATACAGGCTATTCATAAAGTTCAACAAAATATGGGTATAACGGGAACTACTTCTTTAGAAGCTGCTGATACTATTCAAGGATCAGCTGGTTCAATGAAAGCAAGTTGGGAAAATTTATCAGTTGCTATAGCTGATGGCAATCAAGATTTAAGTAAAAAAACTGATGAATTTGTAAGTAGCGTTGTTATAGCTGGTAAAAATTTAGTTCCTAGAATAAAACAAGTAGTTGAAGGTATTAAAAAACTCATGATGAGTATAGTTACTGAAGTATTTCCAAAGATAAAAAAGGAAATACCGGAACTAAAACCTTTGATAACAACTTTTGAATGGTTCATAAAAAATAGAAGTCTAGTTGTAGGAGCTGTTACCGCTATGGTTTCAGCTTTTGCTATAGCAAAAGTCGCAAGTTTTGCGAAGGTTTTATCAGATACTACAAAAACTATTTTAGATATAGCTAAAGGTACGGCTGTAGCTACTGCTGCTATTAATATAAATACAACTGCTGAAGCTGCTAATACAGCTGGTAAAGTAGCTGGTACTGCTGCTACAGGAGCTTTAACCGCTGCTACTAATCTACTTAATGCAGCTTGGAAAGCTAATCCAATAGGAATAGTAATAGCTGGAGTGGCTGCTTTAATTGGAGTGTATACCGCTGTTAAAGGTAAAACAGATGAAGTAACTGAAGCTCAAAAAGCTCAATCTCAAGCTATAGAAGAGGCTGCTCAAAAAGCTGATGAAGCAAGTAAAGCTTATGATGATTTAAGACAAGCTCAACAAGAACAAATTAACGCTGGTATGACTGAAATAAATCATTATGAAAGCTTATATGATGAACTACAAGGTATTGTAGATCAGAATGGAAAAGTTAAAAAAGGATATGAAGAAAGAGCTTCTTTTATTACTTCTACTTTATCTCAAGCTTTGGGAATTGAAATTAAAAATGTAGATGGAGTAATACAAGGATATGATAATTTAAAATCTACAATAGATAAAGTAATGGAGAAAAAGAAAGCTCAAATAATACTTGATAGTCAAGAAAGTTTATATAAAGAAGCTATTCAAGGTCAAACACAGGCTTTACATGAATTAAATAAAGCCGAACAAGAATTAAGTACTAGAAAAAGTGGAAGAAAAACGATAGAAGATGAATTAGCGGTAGCTCAACAAAAATATAATGAAATGACTAGACATGGAACTGAAGAAGAATATATAAATGCTAAAGTTATTGGATTGCAAATTGAAAATTTAAAAGGAAAAATGAAAGCTTATGATGAAGATACCGCAAAAATACAAAGTACTTATGATACTCAAAAAGGATTGTTAGAAAAATACGCTTTTGATATAGGCCAATATGAAAGTAATATGGCAGCCGCTCACGCTGGAGAATACGATAAAATGTCTCAAGTTAATTGGAATTATGTTAAAGATTATCAAGCTACGGGTGAAGCTGAAAAAGCAGCTTTAGAAGATCAAATTAAAACTACTGAAACTAATTTAAACTTATTAAAAGAATTAAAAAAGAAAAGTGGTTCTGATATTTATGATCAACAAATTAAGGACGCTGAAAAACAATTAAAAGAACATAAAAAAGCATTAAAACAATATGAAAATGCAACTAAAACAGGTTTAGACGCTACTAAAATACAATGGAGTGGAGGTTTAGATAAAATACTATCTGAAATAACTGGAGCTAATATTGAATTTAAAGAAGATGGTAAAGGCAACGTAACAATGTATGCTGACGGTGTTAAACAAGGTGAAGCTAAACCTAAAGAGGAAATGGCTAAAGTTGTAACAGATGTTATTAAAGAAATTACCGCTAAGGATAAAGACGCTAAAACAGCTGGTGAAGATTTAATTGAAGGTGTAAATAAAGGTATTAAAAACCAGGATAAACAAAGTAGTGTATTCGGTAGTATTTCTAAATTCGGTAGTAGTTTATTATCAAAATTAAAAAATAGCTTAAAAGAAAAATCACCTTCTAAAGCTACTAAAGAGATGGGTGAATTTTTACTACGAGGTTTAGGTTTGGGTATTAGTTCTGAAGCGGGTTCGGTTTTGAAACAAGTTTCTAACTTTGGTAAATCTGTTATTGGAGCTATGAATACTGGTTTATCAGATACTATAAATACAAGTGCTATTACTGATATAGGTAAAATGTCTAATGTAAGTGTAGCTGGAAGTAGAATAGCTCAAGTAAGTGAAACTGAAAATAATATAGATATGATTGAAGCTTTTAAAACAGCTTTAAGTCAAATGAAAATTGAACTTGATGATGAAGTAGCTGGAGAGTTTGTAGAACGTACAGTTACTAGAGTGGTTTATAATTAGGGGGTGGTTTTTAGTGAATTATATAATTTTAAATGGTCAAATGAGTACTAATATACAAGGGTTGCTAATATCAGAATTACCTCCTATTACAAAACCACTTATAAGAACTGAAGTTGAAGAAATAGATGGTAGAGATGGTGATATAGTAACTAAGCTTGGATATTCAGCTTATAATAAAGAATTTACTATAGGTTTATATGGTGATTTTGATATAGATGAAGTAATCCAATACTTTAATAGTGAAGGAACGGTTACTTTTTCTAATGAAAAGGATAAATATTATAATTATCAGATCCTGGATCAGATTGACTTTGAACGTTTAATAAGGTTTAGAACTGCTACTGTAGTTATGCACGTTCAACCGTTTAAATATAGTTTGGAAGATAATGAAAAAACATTTAACATTTATAACAATTTATTAAGTTTTAATAATTATTCTAAAACTCAAAACGGAATAACTTTAGATATGAATAATGGTTCAATAAATATTAGTGGTAAAGGTGTAAATGGATATACGGAAGTATATTTACCTATCAATCCTTTAATTTTAGCAGCTGGAAATTACACTTTGAAAGCTACTTGTAGTGGAACTGGAGCTAATGCTTGTCCTATGAGGTTAATCGAAAGTGTTCCAACCAATGCCGAAACGTTTGGAGGAAATTATTTAAGCTTACTTAATAATAGTACAGCTACACAAACAGATACAATAACTGAAACCACTACTTATAATTATTTATGGTTTTATATCACTCCAAACGTTGATCTTAATTTTAATTTGAATGTGGAAGTAACTAATGACAATCCAACTAAAACTATATCTATCCGAAACAGCGGAAATAGTTATTCAAAACCAACTATAACTATTTATGGTGGTGGAACGATAGCGTTAAGTCTAAATGGTTCAATTTTATTTAATATAGATTTAGGAAGCTTTGATTATATAACCATTGATACTAACTTAATGGAAGCTTATAACGATACTCAATTACTTAATAGATATATTACCGGTGATTATGATAATTTCAGACTTAACGTTGGAAATAATACAATAAGCTGGACTGGTGATATAACTCAAATAGAAATAAGTAATTATTCGAGATGGATTTAGAAAGGAGAGGTGTTTAATGAATTATTATTACAATAATATAAGACACGTTAAAGGTGATACTTATTCTAGCAGCTTAACGGTTGAGAATTTAGGCCAAGATTTAGACAGCATTTATTTTACTTGTAGGGATAATTTGAACGATAATAGTGAGATTATATTTGAAAAAAGCTTAAATAATGGAATAAGTTTAGTTGAATATGATGAAGAAAACGATATAAGAAAATACGTTGTAAGAATAGCTCCAGCTGATACTAAAAATATTCAGTCAGGGAGCTATTTTTATGACTTACAAGCAAGTGTTAATGGTGATGTTTTTACTATTATGAAGGGTAAATTTATTTTAGAGCAAGAAAGTGCAAGGGGGGAATAATATATGGCTAAAATGATAATTATTGAAGGAAATTCAAATGATAAAGATAATGTTAGAGCTTACATGGTTAAAGGTGAAAGAGGTTTTGGGATCAAGTCTTTGGAAAAAATATTAAGTGATGTTTTAGTTGATACTTATAAAATTACTTTTGATGATGGAAGAACCCAAAATTTTACGGTTACCAATGGTAAGGGAATAGTAAGTATTGAAAAAACTTCAACTGATGGTTTAGTTGATACTTATACTATAACTTACAATGACAACACTACTGAAACTTTTACTGTAACAAATGCTATGAGTCCTTTAATAACAACAAAAAAAGAAAATGGGGTTGCAACTATTACACTAACAGACGTAAACGGAACACACACTTTTAAGTTGTCAGATGGAGAAATGAGTAGAGCAATGAGTACAAGTATTTATAATACGGTTGCAGTTATGAAAGCTGATACAACTATAAGTGCTGGCATACATTGTAAAACTTTAGGTTATTACAATATTGATGATGGTGGTGGAGCAGAATATCAAATTGTAGATGATAATACTTTAGTAGCTAACAATGGAGATATTATAGAATTAGATAACGGCTTAAAAGCTAAAATGATAATTAGTTCTAGTGTGAATGTAAAACAGTTTGGAGCTAAGGGAGATGAGGTTGCTGATGATACTTTTGCAATAAATACAGCGTTAGCAAATTGCAATAATGTGTATATTCCAGATGGCCATTATATGATAAATACGCTAGGAAATTGTTATGATTTAGATTTAAATAAAGGAATTAGAATTAACAATAATCAAAATTTAACAATTAGTGATGGAGCTACACTAGAACTAATTGATGGCAATACTGATGATACTCCAACTATGATTTTATTTAATAACGTTTCACATTGTACTTTAAAAGGCGGAACTTTTATAGGAGATAAAGATACTCACGTTTCACAACATTGGGATTCAGGAATAATTAGAACTATTAACAGTCATTATATAACTATTGAGGATTGTAATATTTCTAATGGTTGGGCTGATTGTATTTGCATTGGTGATAATGCTTCTGATGTAACTAAAAATGATACGAATATTATTATAAAAAATTGTCATCTATATAATAGTAGAAGGCAAGGAATTTCATTAACCAGTTGTAATGATATAACAATTTCAAATTGCTATATCCATAACATTTCAGGCGGTGCTCCACAATCTTGTATTGATATTGAATGTAGTTTTTCAAATAATCCAATTACAAATATCTTAATTGAGAATTGTACTTTTGATAATTCTTCAAAAAATGGATTGATTATAACGAAATATTCAAAAAATATTTTAATTAATAATTGTACTTTTTTAAATGGATTTAATCAATTATTAAATTATGATATTACTACTGAATTTAATAATTGTACTTTTTATTCAGGTCTTGATGTTCATACACAAAAATTTAATAATTGTAAGTTTTTGTCAACAACATTTTTTACTTACGGAACAGATGATACAGTACACCCAATTTGTAATAATTGTAGATTTGAAAATACAGAAATTGGCATAGGTTTAGGCGGTAATGAAAATGTAACACATATAATTGAGCTTAATGATTGTTTTATATATACTGATAGCAATTATGCTAATAATAGAGCTTATGTTTTTTTAGCAAGAAAAAATTTAGAAATTATAATTGATAACTGTTATATTGAAAGTTTCCAAAGGCTAACTTCTACTGCAGGCAAAAAAATAGTTTGTAAAAATAGTTATATTGAAATTACTAAAAATGTTATGGCTCCACTTTTTAGAACAGCAGATTTTATTTTTATAAATAATTTAGTAAAAGGAAGTGTTGAAACAGTTTTTATTGTTTTTGAAAGTAATAATAAGTCTTTTATTTGTAATAACACATTTTATAATAATCCAGGAAAGGTACTCGCAACTGAAAGTACAACCAATTTATCTAATAATATTTTTGTTTGTAATAATGTATCTTCAAACCCGCTTAATATTGGAATTTTAACTTATCTTCCAAACGTATTTACTAATAATAATTATGCTTAATATTATAAAAAGAAAGGTCAAAAAATAAATGATTAAATTATTTAATTCAACCGATAAATTATTTTCAAGCAATGGTGACAAAATAATAATTCCTACAAGAGCCAAAATCCATAAAGAGGATAACGGCTCTTTTTATTTGGATTTAGAAACTAGTTTAGATTATGTTGAAGATTTAGTGGAGGGAGCTATTTTAGTAGCTCCTACTCCACAGGGCGATCAAGCTTTTAGAGTTAATAATCCTATAAAAACACGCAAAAAAATAAGTGTTAAATGTAATCATGTTTTTTACGATAGCTTAAATTACTTAATTCAAGATAGTTACGTAGTAGAAAAAACTTGCAATGACGTTTTGGATCACTTAAATTCTGCTACACAACCAACTTCACCTTTTACAACTATTTCAGATGTTCCAACGGTTAATAGTTATAGATGTGTTAGAACTTCTTTGTATGACGCTATAAACACTATTATTGAACGTTGGGGAGGTCATTTAGTAAGAGATAACTTTAATATTGGTATAAGAGAAAATATAGGCCAGGATAATGGAGTTACTATCAGATATGCTAAAAACTTAAAAGAAATAACTACAGAGGAAAACTGGGATAATGTTGTAACAGAGTTACTTCCAGTAGGTCAAGATGGACTGCTTCTTCCTGAAACTTATATTACTTCAGATATTCAATATGATATACCTTATACAAAAACAGTTTCTTTTACCCAAAACGTAGATCAGGAGCAATTTACAGATGAAGATGGTAATTTAGATGAACAAGCATATCAAGAAGCTTTAATCGAGGATTTACGAGAACAAGCTACAGCTTATATACAAGTAAATTCATTACCTCAAATAAATTACACGTTAAAAGCCAACCTGGAGAAAATAACGGATATTGGAGATACTGTAGTAGTTATAGATGAAAGACTAAATTTGAATATGATAACTAATATTATAAGTTATGATTATGATTGCATTTTAGGTAAATATACAGAATTAGAGTTTGGTAACTTCAAAAAGAAACTATCTAATTTAGTTAGTAATATTACCTCTTCAGTAACCAACCAAACTAACGAACAAATAGTAAATGCTCAAATAACTATTAACGCTGATATTCAAGCTGCTCAAGATAAAATTATGAGTGTTTTGGGTGATAGTTACGTTGTATATGATGGGGATCAGATCCTTATAGTTGATACTTTACCTAAAGAAACTGCTACTTACGTAATTAGAATAAATTCAGCTGGTATAGGATTTAGTCAAACCGGTATAAATGGTAATTTTACTTCAGCATGGACTATTGACGGTACTTTAAATATGCAAGCTATAAACGTTATAAATTTAACAGCCGATTTAATCAAAGGTGGAACTTTAAAATTAGGTTCTAACTTAAATGATTATGGTCAATTAGAAATTTATGATGAAGCTAACCACTTAATAGGTGAGTTTAATAAGAATGGTTTAAAAATGTACGGTCAAGATGGTTCATACATTCAAATGAATAATCAAGTAGGTTTTGTTGGTTATGACAGACTAGGTAATCAAATTTATTGGGTAACAAAAGATGAATTTCACATGAAAAAAAGTGTAGTTGAAGAGGAAATAACACTATGTAATAAATTAAGATTTATACCAATAACTCTTACTGATAGTAACAATAATGTTACTAATGATGGTATAGGTTTAGTTTCAGTAGCGGGAGGTGGTAATAATGGCTAGTGGTAGTTTTAATTTAACAAGAACTGGTTCTACAAGTTCTTATATTACTTTTAAATGTAATTGGAGCTCTAAAAGTAATGGATCAATAGCTAATACTTCTACTGTAACTGTAACTATAGTTGCTAGTAAGAGTTCAAGCTCAACCGCTTCTACTTATGGTAGTTATACCGCAAGTTGTACTGTAAACGGTACTTCTCAAAGCGTAGGTTCTACAAGCTTTAATTTAGCTCCAGGAAAGAGCTTAACACTTTTAAGTAAGACTTATACAGTTCCTCATAATAATGACGGAACTAAAACAACTACAATAAGTTGTAATGTTGGTGGTAATATCATTTATGCTAATGGTTCAGCTAATGTTACTTTAGATAAAATACCTAGATATGCTACAGCGGTTCAAACTCTAGCAGGTAAAACAGAAACAGCTATAACTATGAACTGGTCAAGCGATAACATAATTGATTATATATGGTATTCAACTAATAACGGTTCTAGCTGGACTGGTGTAAATGTTACAGATGGTAAAAGCGGTACGTATACTATAAATGGGTTAACAGCCAATACAACTTATAATATTAAAACAAGGGTTAGAAGAAAAGATAACCAACTAACTACGGATAGTTCAGCTTTAGCGGTTACTACTTATAATTATCCGTATGCTAATTCTACACCAAACTTTACAATAGGGAATAAGTTTACAATAGGCCTATATAACCCACTTAATAGGAGTGTTACAGTTAATATTTTAGGAGCTAATAATAGCCAATGTACTAATGATACTACTACAAATACTTCTATAACTGGTTATAATGGTACAGCGGTTGTAAATGCTTTTTATAACAGTATTCCAAACGCTAAGAGTGGAACTTATAAAGTTAAAGTTACTTATGGTTCAAAGGTTACCACTACAACTGGTGGAACATATTCGATAAATACTAATATTTGTACTCCAAATATAGGTACAGTAACTTATAAAGATACAAATACTACAACTACGGGCATAACTGGCAATAACCAACAAATTATAAGTCAGCAAAGTAAAGTACAGTTTACTGCTAGTAATTTAGCTGCTATAAATGGAGCTTCTATAAGTTCATGTAAATTAAGCTTAAACGGTAATAATTATAACTTAACAGTTAGCGGTTCTACAGCTTCAGTAAATAACATTGTTATTGATAGTGGAATGAATATTACAGGTACAGTAACTCTAACTGATAGTAGAGGTTTAAGTACAACTAAAAGTATAACTGTAACTATGCTGGATTGGCAGCTTCCAACTGCTATAATCACTTGTCAAAGGGAAAGTAATTATTACGATAATACTGATATAAACGTAAACGCTGATTATTCTAGTATTGACGGTAAAAATAAAATTACTATTCAATGTCAATACAAAAAAGTTACAGATAGTGACTATGGTACTCCAGTTACTTTACAAGATGGAGTTACTTCAGTTATTAACTTAAATAATAAATATGAGTGGAATGTTCAAGTAATTGTTAAAGACTTGTTTGGAAGTACTACTTATAATTTAACCGTTGATATAGGTATGCCTATAGTCTTTTTTGATAGATTATTAAGGTCAGTAGGTATAAATTGTTTTCCTTCAGATCCTGAAAGTATAGAAAGCAACGGAATAAATTTAGAAAGAAATGTAGCTACAGTTAGTTTAAGTGCTGCTATAACTAATTTAGCGGTTAATACTTATACTATAATTCCTTTTGATTTAAGTAATACCGCTGGAAGTAAATTAACGATAACTAATGATGGAGGAATTAAAATAGGAGCGGGTATAACCAAAGTTTTAGTAAGCGGTATGATTAGTTATGATACTGTAACAGCTACAGGATCTAAGCATTTAAGAATTATTAAAAACTCTTATAGTGCTAATAATACTCTTTCATGGTCATGGCAAACCTTAGTACAAAGTCAACCAGGTAATGTAGAAGCTATGCCTATACTTGCTGATGTTCAAGAAGGAGATATTATATACATGATTTATTATACAGGAAGTTCAACTGATAAAATTGGAGGTAATACTTACGGTGGTAGAACCTCTTTGACGGTGGAGGTGATAGAATAATGGATATAGCTGAAATAATACAAATAATTTTCCAATATGGAGGAACGGTTATAATGGCTGCTTTATTTATTTGGGTTTTTATTGAGGATAAAAAGAAAAATACTAAAATGCTAGAAGATAATACAGAAATGCTTAAAACTTTAGCAACTAGTAACGAAAATATAGCAAAATCACTTGATATAATTTCAAATAATCTGGTTACAATAGATAATAAGATAGATAGAAACTATGAAGCTGAATTGAAACAAAAATAGAGAAAAAACAACGCCTGAAAATCAAATTTCAGGCGTTTTTATTTTTTAGTCATATACTTTTATACCTAATATTTAGCGTTTTTAAAGGTTTCATAAATTAAACCAATGGTTTCTTTATTCTCTAATAATCTTGTATAATTACATTGAAGAGCTAAAGCACATTTTAATATTGTTTCAAGTTTAGCATTATCTATTAGTTTAGATCCTTGCTCATAGTGTCTTAAAGTTCCAATATTAAGGCCAGCTGCTTCAGCTAGTTCTTGTTGGGATAATCCTCTATATAATCTCATATCTTTTAGTTTAGTCATGATGAAAATACTCCTTAATAATTATAATATACATGTAATATACAATTCACTTTAAAAACCTTTATTTATCAAGGTTTGGGGGTTCTTATGGTAGTCTTATAAGACTTCTTACTCAATTATTTTATTCCTTATGTTAGAGGCTTTACTACTAACAGTACTACTTACGTGACACTCTCAAATCCTTAAAAAAAGTGTCTATAATATACATAGCAATATACAAACGGTATACAGAATATCTTTAATAACTATAACTTTAGGTATAAATACAACTTATAGCAATTTTACCTATGTAACTAAAGGTATAGTGCTTTATAACTTTAGTTATATGCTAATTTGTTTATTTCTTCTTTCAATCTTTCAATGTTTCTATCAGTATATCTATCCGTTATATCCATATTTTTATGGCCAATAATCCTTTGTACTGCTACTCTATCAGCTCCACCTTCTAAAAGAGTGGTGGTGAAAGTATACCTGGTGGAGTGTGGACTTTGAGTTAAGTTTAAATCTTTCCTCATGTTATCCCAAAAGTAGGCTAGATAGTTGTTATACGATATTTTCCGTTTATGGAATGGTGTAACCACTAAATATTTATGATCAGGATTATAAATTTTTGTAACTAATGGTTTTATTTCATTATGGATAGGTATAATTCTATCTTTACCAGCTTTAGTTTTATTTCCACCTATAATATAACCTTCTTCTAAATGAACATTTTTAGTTTCAATATCTAACAGCTCATTTATTCTCATACCGCTATATAACAATAGTTTCAAAGTGTAGGCTAGAGGGTGTTTATCATAGTTTAACAAAAG